>Ga0214919_10000347_pt1 | contig 79674 bp, 49 predicted proteins | sample LL1503_MetaG_FD_177994 | JGI IMG/M metagenome (GOLD analysis project Ga0214919, IMG submission 177994) | Freshwater microbial communities from Lake Lanier, Atlanta, Georgia, United States - LL-1503 | ecosystem: Environmental > Aquatic > Freshwater > Lake | place: USA: Georgia | collected... | reverse complement strand
GAATGTATCTTATGGTTCTATTTTTCATATTAAAACAGAATATCTACATACAATGTCTAATGTTCAAAAACAAGCATATAAATATTTATATATGATAAGTTTATCTGAATTAATTTATATGTTATCTATTTCTGATAATTTAAAAACATTAAAACTTGAATATGAAAAAAAAATACATAGTTTTTTATCATATAATAATTTTGATGCAGAACAAGATGTATTACATAAACAAAAATCAATAAAAGGAAAAGAATCATATAAAACAAGTTCAAAACCAAAAACTAGTAACACAGTCAAAAATACTTTATCAAAATTATTTGCTACATTATCAAAAAATTCAAATAATAAGCCAATATACCAAAATATGTCTGAAGTTTTAAAAAATTTACAAGGTTGTAAAATATTATTAATGTTTACTGAATTAGGATACAAATATAAATTTTATTATAAAGATACAGAACATAATTTTAAATGCATAACATTAATATCAAAATTAGATGATACGATAGACAATGAATTTTTAAAAACACAAAAACAAGCACAAATATTTGAATTTTTACAAAAACGCACAGATATATTTGATCAAATTCTAGACAAATATATAAAAGACAAAATATATTTTAGAACTATAAAATCATTAATACCATATAAAGTAGAAAGTATAAAACCTCTTACAAAAGCAGAATTACAAAATTTACTAAGATATAATCCCATATTTCCATCAATCACAATAAAACAAAATAATATGGTTGAACTACAATCAGGTGGTAGTAGTGAAAATTCTCCAGTTTCATATAGTCCTTTATTAATAAATGCTTGTGATATATATTTTAATAAAACTTTTTGTGATAAATTTTATATGCAAAAGCAAATTACACAAAAGTTATTTATACCAAATCCATATTTAAAAAAACCTTATATGATACGTAATATTTTAAGTTCACAAATATATAAAGATGAATATAATAAATTTAAGAAAAATATAGATAAAGATTTTTATCATGAGTATCCAGAACCAGATAAAAATATATCTTTAAAAGATTGTATTAAATATATTGAAAAACCAGAAACAATTATTGGATTAGATAAAAAACAAGAATATGAAAAAGTATGCAAAACAACATTTTTGTCAAATGATATAACATTATTTCATTATTATAATAAGCAACAAATAAATAAGATTTATTTTAATCCAAATAATTGTGGTTATACGTTTATAGAAAAATATGAGAGTAATATATATAAAAGTATTATATGGATTGTGCCAGTAAATGCTACAGATAATGAAAATATTATAGAAGATGAAGATGAAATAAGTTTTTTTACAGAAAAAGGGTTTACAATACCTACTTATTTAGGTAATTTTACATATTTAAATAAAAATCATATTAAAATGTTAGAAACACTTGCAAAATTATTTATTAATGAATATCAAGAAGGTTTTTTTAATATAAGTAGTTTAACCGCTGCTCAATATTCATTACATTTACAAATATTTCCACGTAAATTAAATAATATTAATCTACATTATAAAAATACTATTGCAAACTTACAACAAGGTACAAGAATTGATAAATTTGTTAGTATTCATACAATAATAAATTTTATAAAATTTAACTTTGATTATTATAATAAATATGAATGTGAAACGCTTTCATATTTTATTAAATAAAAATATTATATTTATATAGTATAGTATATAAATTATTAATATGAATAATTTAATTATAAAAACAAAATTAGATGATAAATATTATAAAAAATATAAATATTTATTTAATTATACATCAATAAAATGGAATATAATTAATACATATTTATTATATAATTTTATAGTTTCAGATGATTACAAATTATGTAATTATGATTTAGATAAATTTAAATATCATGAATTATATGGAAATATTTTTTTTAATAACATAAAATATTTAGGAACACATTTTTTATCTCAAAAAAGTATTAAATTTCAATCTTATTATAATAATTATATAATAGATAAATATGAAAATAATAAAAATACTGTTTTGTGTATAATAAATAATGCAATTATAGAAAAAAATTATACTTTATTAAATAAAAAAAAAAATATTGATTTTTTATTAATATATAATGATAATTTTAAATTTAAATATCATAACAAAAATAAACCTCTTATACCAAATCATCCTCTTATTAATAATAAATTATTTAATAAATTTTATTCTGCAGTATATAATGATATATACAAACAAGTTCTAATAAACTTAAAAAATAATGAGAATACAGATAATATTCCAATACCTACTACTAAATATAAAGTAATTACATGTCATTATGATTATATGTTAGGTCTAAGTTTATCTGCAAGTTATAAAATGACATTACAAATACCTCATTTAATAGGGACAATTGCAATGAGTTTAAAATTAATAGAAAAAAATGGCACCCTTTTATTATTCTGGAGTATATTAAACGTTCATATACCTGTTATAAAAAAATTATTAGCACTATTAGCCTATGGATTTAAAACTATTGAAATTATAGATGACGATATAAATCAAAATTTATTAGTTGGTGTGCCAGAATATTATATTAAATGTTCTGGTTATAAAGATAATATATCTAATGAATTAATCAATCAATTATTAGAAGTTGCAATTGATACATTAGATAATATTTATGAAGCTTGTAGTATATTAGATTATTATGAAGATTATACAGAAAAAAATCCAAACCATACTTTATTTTATAATAAAAAGGAGAAAGGGATAAAAACTAATAAAAATAAAAGATTAACAAAAAAATTACAATCCAACAAAAAAATCTCTAACAGAAAATATTCTAGCACGAAAAAATCATCATCATCATCTGCATCTACCTCTAAAAAACCAATTACTCCCGTATATTATATTGAAGACATAAATATACCAGAATTAAATGAGATTATGAAAAATAGTAAATTACAATTTAAAGTAGAAAGTCTGGCTAATAAATTAGAAAGTATATTTGTAGGATTTTTTGAAATGGTTAATAATTTAATTGAAAATGCCATTGCTAAAGATGAAAAAGGAATTATGTATGTTAAACAAAAATACATTTTAGAAAGAGATATTAAAAACATTACAAGATTAATTACTATGTTTGAATACAATAAACTACCTTATAATAAACATGCAATATCAGTTCTTTTAGATAAAAAAAATGAATTGGTAGATAAATTTAATTCTCTTCATACACCTATTAGATATACACTTATTAAATATCATGATAAACATAGTGATGATATAGATCTAGAAAATTTAAATATACTTACTGATTATTATAAAAGAATTAAAATTTCTTTGCAAGTTAGAAATAAATTATTAGAAAATGTAGGTTTTGAAAGAGCACCTAAAAATATGCATTATAATATTTATGATTTAGGTTCTGGATTAAGTAATTTTATAAATACACACGCAAAAGATAAAGCAAAAACTCAGTTTAATAATTTACCTCCAAAAATAGATATGGCATTTTTAAAACAATGGGAAATATTAACAACATTTAAATTAATTCCAGAAAATACAAAGGCATTTAATGTTTTGTTTTTATGCGAACCATCAAAACAAAGTATTATGGCGTGTAAATATTGGGTTCAACAAAAATGTCATCTTTTAAAACCAGAAGATTATAATTGGTATGCCAATACAATTAATCCATATAGTAAAACAAATCAAATTAAATTATTTAAAGATGTTTATGATTATGATATAATTAAAAATAATTTTAATAAATGGATATGGGGTAATGATAATAGTGGTGAAATTACAAATAAAAAGAATTTACAATCTATAGTAGAACAATTACAAGACAAATTACAAGACAAAACACATACCACAAAAAAACATACAAAATTAGATTTAATTATTAGTAATGGTAATATAAATGATAAATATATTATTGGTGGTTTTGTAAGTGATACTTTTAATCATTCAAATACAATAGACAATAGTGATTTTGGCAGTTATAATATTGATGATAATTCAAATAATGATATTAGTAATTTTGATACACAAAAAATGGAAATTTCACAAGTAATTGGGGTAATCGCAAGTAGTAGTATAGGTGGTGCATGTTGTGTAAAACATTTTATACCACAAATTAATTTATATATGATTTCTAATGATGATAGTGATAATAGTTATACTAGTGAATATATGAAAACAAATTGGATGTTTATAAGTTATTTATACCTATATTATATTGCTTTTGATAGTATGAGTTTATATAAACCACTAACAAGTTTTACTGATAATGGTGAATTTTATGTTATTTGTAAAGGTTTTAAAGGTGTAGATAAAACAATGTTAGATAAATTATACAATAGTTTAAATAAATTCAAAGAAAATGATACACTTATTGATAAAAAGAAAATACCAAAAACATTTATAATACAATTAAATAATTTTCTCACTAAAATAAGTGATTTAAATGTTGAAACAATTGAAAAACAAAATTTAGTTTTAACTTGCTTTGAAACTATAGGAGATTTTTCAAATAATTATCAAATAAATAAAATCTTAAATTGTAGTAATTTAATAAATGAAAAAACAATTGAAACAATGATAATACCTAAATATAAAGAATGGATTAATTTATATGAGTTTGTATAGTAAATAGATTATAATTATATAAATTTCATATATAAATTAAATATATGTCTATAAAATTCAAATCTATGATAATTATTAAATGTTTTTGTTTTATAAATAATATCTCTACTATTAGATTTTTTATCATCTGATTCTATTTTATTTAATACTTTATCTATACTAAAACATTCAATACTGCGAGTATTAATTAAATTTAATACTATACTACCAAAATTATAATACACATAATTTATATTTTTTATATTTTTTAATTGTTCTAATTTATTATCTTCATAATATGAATAGGTAAATGGACTATTTGTAAATTGTTCTATGATTTTTTCATAGATATAAATAAATTTATTGTAATATGTAATATTATCATATTTTTGCATATTCCTATTTTTTACTCCAGAGATAATATGTGTATATTTATTTTGATAAAATTCATTAAATATATTAAATTCTTCTATTTTATGCCATAATATAGGATATCCTCCTGTTCCGCATATATAGATATTATTTTGTATTTGTTTTCTTAGTAATTTTAAATTAAAAATATCTTTCGCCATAAGATTTATTTGTTCCACATCTTTTAATTCGGTTAAAAGTTCATTATAATATGTATCTTTTCCCTTACCGTACGATGATAATGTTTCTTTCAAATAATATTCTTGTTTTTGATTATATAAAATAAAAGAATTTAATTTCTTTATAAAATCTTTTACATTATGATGCTCTGGTAGTGTATTAATAACATCGTCATCAACAGATAAAATAAGGAGAATATATGCAGAAAGAGTGGCAATGGTCATGCCTCTAGAATGTCCACATAGCACAATGTTTTTATATTTATCCGTTTCTAAATAAGTTTTTATAGTAGAAATAAAAGTTATTAATTCATAAAATCTAGGTTTATAAATGACTTTTTTTATACCCTTATTATTAATTATCAATCTATCTTTTTTTATATAGTAATATAATGGTTTTGTAGTTTCATAGAATTTTGATACACCAATATTGAAACAAATAAACATATACTTATTTTTATCATCATTAATATCATAATATAATATATTATCTTTTTTTGAATTATCATCATCATCAAAATTAGCATATAAATCTTCATCATATTGAGTATCTCCATTACTATTTCCATCGCCATCACCATCACCTTCACCATCACCATCACCTTTTATATTACTATCAAAATCACTATAATAATTATCACTTTCACTATCATAAAAGGTATTACTTTTTATATCACTTGTATAAAAATAACACCTTGTTTTTTCTATAAGTTTAAAAGATTTTGTATTATTTAACATTTTATTTTGTTGCTTATTTTTACCAAAATATAAAGTGTCGTAATTAATATTTTCTTTATACTCTCCAGATATCATATTATTAATAATACCAAAATAGAGATATAATATATATATATGTTCTTTATTTAACATAATACAAGTACTATTTGACTTAAATGATATTATTTTATCTTTTTTATTTGATATATTTATATTTGCAAATGCATTTTTTTTTACACTATTTAAATAATAAGATTTATAATTAGAATTTGCCTTGGAATAAGCAGAATTATATCTGGATGTAGAATTTTTGTATCTGGATGTAGAATTTTTATATCTGGATGTAGTATTTTTAGGTTTTAATTTAGGTTTTGATTTAGGTTTATATTTAGGTTTTGATTGTTTTGTTATTTTAGATATTTTTGTTTTTTTCATTATTTATAAATTATTAAATTTATATATCTATTTTATAATGATATATTTATTTATAGTATTTATTTGTATTGTAAAAATAAAATATATAATTTAATAATAATAATACAAAATAAATTATTTTCAATAAATTTTAATTATGTCTAAAACAAGAAAGAAAACAACATCGAAAACAACATCGAAAACAATATCAAAATCAAAAACAACATCAAAATCAAAAACAACATCAAAATCAAAAACAACATCAAAAACAACATCAAAATCAATAACAACATCAAAAACAACATCAAAATCAAAAGGTCTAAAAGCACGTATTATTATTAAAGATAATTTTGGGGGTCTTAGTTCAGATAAAGATAGTATTAAAGCAATCATAGAAAGTATTGGTGGAACAGTTGAAGTTATTGTGACTAATGAAATTAAAAAAAAATTATTCGTGCAAAAATTTAAAAAAGTAGATTTACAAATATTTATTGAGCACGTGTTTTTAGAATATCCTTTAAGCACATTTCCAGCAAAAAAATCATATATATTTATCAATCAAGAATACATATCAGATTGGGATATAGAGCAAATTAAATCTGGTGTTATTATACCATTATGCAAAACAAAAGCGAGTATGCAAACATTATCCAAATTAGGTGTTAAAACTCTGCAATTTGTAGGCTTTGGTAATAATAAAAAGTTTGAATATATTGATAAAATAGAAAAATTACCAAATTTATTTATACATATTGTAGGAGCAAGTCCATTAAAAGGTACCCAAACTGTAATTGCTACATGGTTAACTAAAAATATTAATGAAATATTAATAATAACAGGATATAATCAATCTGGTGGTAATACTAAATTATTCAATTATTGGAAATTATTAAAACCAAAATTAAAAGATTTGCCAGAACCTGTATTAAAGAAATGGGCAGAATGGAAAGAACTTACCAATACAACTACACATATGCCACAATTTGAAAATAAAGGTTCAGTTTATTTCTATAATATTACAATGTTAGATATAAATGTAATACGTTTCTTACAATCTGTAGCTGACGTACATCTTTGTCCCAGTTTAATAGAAGGGTGGGGACAATATATAGATGAGGGACGCAGGGCAAAATCCGTCGTTGTTACTATGGATGCTCCACCTATGAATGAATTAATTAAAGATAATGAAACGGGTATATTAGTAAAGGCATATAATGGTCCAAAAATGAGAGAACTATTGCCTTATGGTTGGTCTCAATATTTTTCAACATCTATATTTTATAATAAATTTCTCTATGGTACATTTAAAACAACACCCAATGATTTATATCATACTATTAATAGAATATTATCTATGACACCGGAACAAAAACGGCATTTAGGTGAAAATGCATTTAAACAATCAAGGGCAGATTATGATGAATTTAAAAATAATTTTATTGAATTAATTTAGATGATTGAATTTTTTATTGCAATATTTTTTAATCTTATAGTTTTTAATCTTATTTTTAAAATTTATATTTAAATTTATATTAGTATAATTTTTATATTAGTATATTGTAAATATAATAAAATAACTATATAACTATATAAATACATAAATATGACTTCTACAAAAAAGAAAAGCACATCGAAAAGTAAACTACAAAGTAAAAATAGTTCTAGATACAAAACTAAATTAAATTCACAAAAAAACACAAAAAATATAATAAAAAGTATAACACAAAGCAAAAACAGTTCTAGATACAAAACTAAATTAAATTCACAAATACAAAATAATAATTATAATAATTATAATAATATTGAAAAACAAAAAATAGTTGTATCTTATTATAATGATAATGTTAATATATTTCATATTTTTGTAAAAGAAATAATGGCTATATGGAAATATACAAAAGGCGATGTAAATACTATTATAATTTTGAAAAATTATGTAAATAATGGTTTGAATAATTGGAGATTAAATCTATTAAGAAAATTATATAAAAATATATTTGTAAATACAATACCTATTTATATAAATCAATCTAATTATACAATTAATAATATTTTACAAGACAAAAATAATAAATTGCATAGCACATCATCTTCTTTTATTAAATATGACAAAAATAATGATGATTTTGTAAGTATATTTGAAATAATGAAAAATTTTAATATTATTTCAGAACATAAGAAATTAACACCAAATAGTGCTTTCAAAGTATTGTATATATGTAATTCAGTTGAACAAATTACACATAGTATAAAATATATTCTAGATACAAAATATCAAACAATTAAAGATTATGACTGGAGAATGATAATGCCAAATATAAAATCTTCAAGTATTAATCTTATTAATAATTATGATAAATTGTTAGGAGGATTTGATAATACAGGTGATATTACAAATATAAATAATATTAAATGGTATAGTGATTATGTTAAAAAATTATGGTTAGCTAATAGTAAAAATAATAAGGTTTTAGATTTAATTATTAGTGATGGTATAGAATTAGATACTGCTAATACTCTTAATAGTGTAAATAGTGCAAATAGTGATAATTTAGAAAGTAATATATTAAATTTTCAAAAACAAATATTAGCACAAGCAATTATAACTATTGCATGTAGTAGTAAAGGCGGTTCTTGTTGTATTAAAAACTATATTTCCTATAATGATGAAAAAATGTATAGTAATAATAATACTAATATAGAACAAATTTATGAACAAAGTGGTTTTTTTATAAGCGTATTATATTTATATTATAGTACATTTGAAAGTATTAATTTATACAAACCTCATAGCAGTAATCCGGAGAGTAATGAATTTTATATTGTTGGTAAAGGTTTTAAGGAAATAAATTATAAACAATTAGAAGGATTATTTACTATTCTAAAAAATTTTAAAGTAAATCATTCAATCATTGATAGGGAACATATTCCAGAATCATTTATTAAACAAATTAACATTTTTCTTAAATTAATGGCGGAACTCAATTCAAATACAATAGAACAAGAAAATTTATATTTAACTTGTTTTAAAAATAAAAGTGAAAGTATTACAACTAAAAATAAAGAACAATATAAAAAAACAAACAAGTATCTAGAATGTGATAGTGTTATTGTAAAAGATAAAAGTGATGATATATTAATACCAAAATATAAAGAATGGATTAAAAAATATAATTTTGTTTAGGTAAATTATTTTTGGGTAGTTTTAAATTTTGTTTAGTTTTGTTTAGTTTTAAATTTTATAAATTTATATATATATTTATTATAGTATATTAAAAATGGTTTCTATTAGAAAAAGTAAAATTAGAAAATATAAGAGTAAAAAATGTAATAGTAGATTAAAAAATAAAATAGCAAAATATAGTCGTAAGTTATTGATAGGGGGTGCAAAAACAAACCCTCTACAAAAACTTTCATTTACAATACCAATACGAAATCATACTACTAACCCAAACACAAACTCTCATAAATCATCTCTTACAATGAAAGAAAAAAATTTACAAAATTATGCACCACTTTCATTTAAAATACCAATACGAAATCATACTACTAAAAACAATATAATATATAATAATCCATCTCTTACAAAAGAAGAAGGAATCTTACGTGAGTATTATAAAAAAGAATCAATGAATGTAGATCGTAATTTTGAATTTAAAAAATATAAATGTTTTTATAAAGAAGATGCAAAATATGTAGACCATATTTCATATTTGTATGAAAAAATATCAGGTGTAAATAATGAAACATATAGAGTATATGCTCCAACTAATCAATCTATTAGTATAGAATATAAAGTTGTATCTACTAATGAACCAAAATATAAAGAAATTGGTAAATTATTTGATATTACTCCTTTAGAATTAAGTGTAGATATCATGCAACTTGCTATAAATACTGGTAAAATAGAAATTAGTAGTGATACACAAGGTAATTCATATTTAGGATTTATAGATTTTCCATCATTAGTCATTAAAGACAAACCTGCTGGTACATCGTTTAGTTTTACAAGTAGAACTTATGCTAATTGGATTAGTGTTTATGAAGAACAATTTGAAGAACCAGATAAAAAATTTGATTTAATAAAAACACATGATGAAAGACATATAGATAAAAATACACTTGAAAAGGAAATTAAAATATTAGAAGAAAAAATTAGAATATTAGAAGAAATGAAAACAATTAGAACAAACATAGACCCAATTAAAATAGAAAAATCAAAAGATGAATTAACAAAATTAAAAGGTGACCTTGTCAATATTGCTTTAGTTAATAAGATAACCAATGAAGAATTATTTGTTATGAAACAAGCTGAAATGAGAAAGTTATTAGAAGGTACAAAACCTTTTGATGAAAAAGATAAAACAAAAATAGAAGAACAAGTTAAATATAGAGCATATGTTAGAATAGAAGATGATAAAGAAGATGAATATACGGATGTTTTTAGTAATACATCCACTAATGAACCACTTAACAAACCAACTACTAATGAACCAACTACTAATGAACCAACTACTAATGAACCATCAACTACTACTAAACCACATATAATTAGTGAAGATATTAGTTGGGTTATGCAAAATGCTTTATGGCTAGAAAAATATTTAGAATTAGGTGGTAAAAGTATAAAAAACTTAGAGAAACATTATATGTTAAACTCAACAAAATATGAATGTGATTTATCTGGATTATCACAACAATATATAATTGTTGATGAATTTGTAAATAATGGAGAAGGTGGAGATAATGAATCATATGTAATATGTGGATATCCAGATAAAAAAATGAAAGCAATTATATTAAATTTTTGGCAAAATGAAACTATGAAAGCAGAATTAGATAAAGTTCATCAAGAACAAAGAAAAAATTTAGGTAATTTATTAGTAGACTTTTATAATAGTAATAAAGAGTATAAAGATGTATTTCCAACAGATGTATTACCATCAGATGTATTACCATCAGATGTATTACCATCAGATGTATTACTATCAGATGTATTACCATCAGATATATTACCACCAGATGTATTACCACCAGATGTATTACCACCAGATGTATTACCACAAGATGTATTACTACATAAAAATAAAAAAGATTATTTTAAATTATATTATAAAGTTAGACAACAAGACTGGATATATCTAATTAATTATTTTAATAATAAATTTATAAACACAAAAGATGATAAATATAAAGATTTTGAAAATACATTTAAAAACTTATTTGCTGAATATTATAATAAAATTGCAGACATTTATTTAAATAAACTTAATATAAATATAAAATATGTGTTTTTAATTTTTAAAAAAGAAAAAGATAAATTAATACCAGCAATTTTTAATTTTAAAGAATTAGATTTAAAAAATAAAATTATTTTAGAAAGAATAAATGTAATTATAAAAAAAAATATTTCTAAAATATTTAATATTATAACTGAAACAGAGTATTTATCAGATAATACAGATATAAATGAATATAAATTATATTATTCATATTATAAATATGGTACTTTTTTTCATATAAAAACAGAATATTTACATACTATGTCAAATATATTCAATTTTCCACATCATTATATAAATACTATTACTCTAGAAGAATTAAGTTATTCTTGTAGTTATAATGAATTTAATAAAAATTTAAAAATTAATTATTTAATTAGAGAATATTTAATAACTCAAAAAAAAATAAAAAATAATAAAAATATAGTTAAAAATAGAGCTGATGATGTTTTTAAACAATATAATGATTTAAAAATACAAAAAATAGAAGAAAAAAAAGAAGAAAAAGATAATAAAGAGATACTAAAAAATATACATACTTTTTTAATATCTGTTATTGTATTAGTATTTAAATTTAATAGAAATGAATATTTATTTATATATAAATATGAAAATAAATTTTATAAAATAGCATTTAAAAGTTATATGAGTAATAATTTAGATTTAATAATTACAAAAATAAATAGTATAAAATCTAATATAATTACATTTCAAAAACAAGAACAAAATAAATTATTTGAAATCTTATTATGTAAAGAATTAACACATGAAGATTATAAAAATATATTTAAATATAATCCAATTAATTTAAAAAATATTAAAATAAATAAAAATCTTAGTGAATGTAATTTAAAAGAATATTATTTATCTGAATTATTAAAAAATAATCAACCTAATGTACTTGTAGATAATTTATTTAATCAATCAATTAAATATCCAATATTAATTGATAATTATTTAAATAGAAGTGATATTTATATAAATCATATTAAAATTTTAAAATTTAATCCTATATTAAAAGGTGATAAATGTAATATTGAAATATGTAATAATAATGAAATATTAATAAATAATGTTTATTATGATGATAATACTCTTGGTTATAATATAATTGAAACATTTTATGATAATAGAATTATTATATGGATTTTACCTTCTAATTTAAATACTTCTAAACAAACTCATAAATATTTAGGTAATGTTTTTGATTTAGATTATACATCATTACCAATTTTATATAAAATACAGTCTTTATATGAAAATAAAAATAATACTTGTTTTTTTCATATGGCATTATCAGTTCAATTTTATTGTTTACATATACATATTATACCAAGACAATATTTATATGAAAGAAAATATCCAGAGATTAATATGGGTACAATTATAATTCAAGAAATATATTTAAATAATTTAATTAATAATATAGAAATAAATAATAATTATTATAAAAATATTAATTATAATATAATAAAACAATAATATAAGTATAATATAAGTATTTAAACAATGATTATAAAAAAAATTTTAGATGATAAATATTATAAAAAATATAATTATATATTTTATTATAATATAAATAAATTTAATCAAATAAATTATGAATTATTATTTAATTTTATTTTATCATTAAATACTGAATTTAAAATATTATGCAATAATACATATAAAATAAAAGAAAATATTTATAAAAAAATTTTATTTACCGAAAATATTAAATCACATTATTTTATTATAGGATTATCTACAGAACATTTTATAATTAATAAATTAAATAATAAAAATAATAAAAATGTATTGCACATAAGTAATACATTAAGTTCTACACAAAATATTAATAATTATACAAAATATAAAAATATTGATATAATATTATATCAATATATTTCATATAATATAAAACAAATAGAACATAATTTACAAAAATATAAAAAATTTAATAATATAAATAATTTTTATGCATCGCATTATATAGATATTTATAAACAATTTCTTAAAAATTTAAAAAATAATAATGAAGAAAATAATATTTTGATACCAAAAAAAAAATATGACTTAATAAGTTGTCATTTTGGTTATATTTATGCATTAGGTTTTACAGCAAGTTATAGAATTCTTACAGAAATACCTAATATAATATCTACAATTGCAATGGCTCTTAAAAATATTGCAAAAGATGGAACATTATTACTATTTTGGACAATTGTAAATGTTAATATACCAGTAATAAAAAAAATATTATCTCTATTAGTATATGGATTTAAAACAGTTGAAATTATTGATAATGATATAAATCAAAATTTATTAATAGGTGTTCCCGAATATTATATAAAGTGTTCTGGATATAAAGATAATATAAGTAATGACTTAATTAATAAATTACTAGATATTGCAATAGAAACAATAAAATATACATATGATATATGTGATGTATTAGATTATTATGAAGATTACACAGAAAAAAATCCAAATCACTCATTATTCTATAATAAAACTGATGATAATGAAAAATATAATACTAAAATATCATTAAAACAAAAATCAGAAACAAAAGAAAAAAAAATAACACCCATTTATTACATTGAAGATATAAATATACCTGAATTAGATGAAATTATGAAAGATATTACTCTTCAGTTTAAAGTTTCTAATCTTGCAAATAAATTAGAAGGGATATTTGTTGGTTATTTTGAAATGGTCAATAATTATATATTAAATGCTATTGATACAGATTCAAAAGGTAATATGATTATTAAACCACAAGTCATGAAACAAAAAGATATTACTAATTTAACAAAATTAATAAATATGTTTGAATATAATAAATTACCTTATAATAAACATGCTTTATCAGTATTGTTAGAAAAAAAAGATGAGTATACAGATTATATCTATGGTCTTACAAATACAATTGATAATACACTTGTTAAATACAAAGACCCTAATACTGTAAAACTTAATAAATCAGCATTAGATAATTTTTCCTTATCTAAACCTTTTGCAATTGATATTTATAATAATTATATAGATAAAGTAAGTATTACAAATAAAGTAAAAGTTAAACTTTTAGAAGATAATAAAGATAATGACGATAGTAAAGATAGTAAAGATAGTAAAGAAATTGAATTTGAAGAATTTGAAAATGAAAATGATATACTAACTAAATTAACAAAAGGTCTTAGTAAGTACATTAAGCTAGATGTTAGTCCAGATAAAATACCTATTACAGTTAAAGATTTTTTATCTCTAGCAAGTACAATTAAAATAAATCTTGGTATTAATGAATTTGCAATTAATAATACAAATGAATATAAAGTAGGTTTTATAGTAAGAACAAATAATCGTATTCTTTATGATAATGATGAAAAAGTAAAAAATAATAAAAATGTATTCGTCCATGATATTTTGGCTAAGGAATTGAAAAAACTCAATATACCATTTAAAAGCACCAGTTTTGATAATACCAGTTTTGAAGAACAGGCTGATTTCTTAAAAGATGTAAAAATATTAATTGCGTGTCATGGTACTGCATTTACAAATTTATTTTTACTACCTAAAAATGCTACAATAATGGAAGTGAGTTTTAGAAGGTATTGGTTTTGCGATCCTGTATGTGAAAATCATTATACGGGGGAATGGGCTTATAAATCAGATTGTCATAATAGAAATAAAGTGATTAATAAATATAGTTTTGATGAAAAGAAAAGGAAACTTATTTATCATAAGGCTGAATATTATAATTTATCACAATTATTTGGCATAGGTTATAAAGAAATATTAATCGAAGATGCATATGGGTATTTTAATGATAATACTAATACTAACACTAATACTAATGATATTAATAACCCTATTAATTTAACTAATATTTATATAGATACTAATGATTTAATACATAAAATTAGAAAATTATTTTGATTATTTTGATTATTTTAATTATTTTAAATATTTTGATTATTTTAAATACATTTTAATTTTATTACTATAAATTAAATATTAGTAAATATTAGTAATTATAAATGGGTAAAAGTAAATATACTAAGAAAACTAAACTAAATAAAACAATTAAAACTAAAAAACAAAAATCCTATTCTATAAAAAATAGTAAAACAAAATCAACAAAATCTATAGTACAAAAAACAGTTAGAATAATATTCTTATATTCACCTGGTAAGGACAATGATGCTAAAATATATAAAAATGAATTTATTAAACAAAATTATAAAGTAGATTTTAAAATAATAGAAGATATAAAACATAATCATATAGAAAAATATTATGATATAAATCTATTTGTAGAAGACTTACCATTTAATTGTAAAACTATGTTTCCAGCAAAAATACAGTTATTTATGCCAAATACTGAAATATTTATTGACTCAAATAGTAATATTTATAATATTCATACTAAAAATAATAATGATAATGATAATGATAATATTAGTAGTAAAAGTAGTAAAAGTAGTAAAACTAAAAATAGATATCAAAAACATAAAAATGATGACTACAAAGGTATAGTTTTGTATGATAGATATGAAGAATTAAAAAGTTTAAATTTTATATTATGTAAAACTAAACTTTGTGAAAATTTATTTAATTTTATTAAAAATGAAAATAAATATACAAGAAAATATAAATATGAAACAATATATACTAAATTTACGTCTATAATTGGCAAAGATTTTATTAATATATTTGATAATAATGACCCAACATATATTAAAAATTTAATAGACCCTAACTTATTTATGCATTTAGCAGGTCAATCATCTTTTAAAAATACTGCAGATTTAATTTATTGTTGGATTAAAAATAAAGGATTTTTAAATATTGACCCAGATATAAAATTAGTAATAACTTGTTTTGAGTATTGTTCATTTTGGTTTAATAACTTATTAAAATCTTTTTATAAATATGATTTTGAAAAAGATCCTGCTGTAAATATAAATTATAAAACAAATACTGCTATTTATAAAAATATGACAATCTATTTTAAACCACTACAACCTTTTAAAAAATATATTGATATAATTACTAAAGCAAATGTATCTATTTGCATTAGTAGTAAAGAAGGATATGGACATTATATTAATGAAGCTAGATATATGAAAAAATTTATTATTACATTAGATAATCCACCAATGAATGAATTAGTAGTTGATAAAAATAATAAGAGTGGTAATGGTAATGGTTTAGTCTTACAGAAAAAAAATAAATTTTCAACACAGACTTACAAAGAAACTAAATTTAAATTTATAGAAGCTTATCCAGATATGGATGAATTACGCGATAGTATAATCTGGTGTATCAAACATAAATATGAATTAAGAAAATGGGGAAATCATGGTAGACAAATGTTTCTGGATGATAAAAAATATTTTGAAGATAGTATGGAAAAGTTTATAAGAAATAAATTATAAGGAATAAATTATAAGTTTTTTAAGTTTTTATTTAATTATTTTTTATATTTTATGTTTTATGTTTTTATGTTTTTTATTAAATATTTATATAGTATAGTATAATATATATAAATTAAAAATGAAAACAAAAATAAAAAGAAATATGAAAAAATATAGTCGTAAATTAAATAATAAAAAAATTAAATGTAGTAGGAAAATATTAAAAGGTGGTGCAGGTGCAAATACTGTACATGCACTTGCACTTGAATCTGCACTTAAATATGTTCCACCATATCGAAGACCAAATATGACTAAAACAAACACTAATAAAGATAAAATAAGTAAAAAATTTTTATCACAAGCATATTATGTTTGTTTAAATCCAATACAAGAAGATGTAAATATTCCTAATTTTGAATTTGAAAAATATAAATGTGAATATCCAAAAGATGACTATTTTGATGCTCATAGTTCATATATATATTTAAAATTAATACCACAAGATGAATCACAAGATGAACCACTAAATTATACAGTTGAAGCATATAGAGCATATGCACCTAATAATCAACTTATTGGTATGGAATATAAAATTTCTAGTACTAAAGATGTAAAATATAAAGAAACTGGTAAATTATTTGATATTACTCCTTTAGAATTAAATGTAGATATCATGCAACTTGCTATAAATACTGGTAAAATATCAATTAGTAGTGATACACAAGGTAATTCATATTTAGGATTTATAGATTTTCCATCACTAATTATTACAGACAAACCTGCAGGTGCATCTTTTAGTTTTAAAAGTAGAGAATATGCTAATTGGATTACTGTTTATGAAGAAAAATTTGAAGAACCAGAAAAATTTGATTTAATAGAAACACATGATAAAAAACATATAGATAAAAATAAACTTGATGAGGAAATAAAAAGAATAAAACACAAAATAGAATTATTAAACATGAATAGACCTAAAAATCAAACAGCATTAGAAAAACAAGAATATGATGACCAAATAGCAGAATTAAATACAGAATTAATAAACTTATCAACTGATAAACGTAAACCAGTTGTTAAGATGAGTAATAAAGAATTATTTAATATGAAAAAAGAAGAATTGAAAACATTATTAGAAAAACCTTTTGATGAAAAAGATAAAACAAAAATAGAAGAACAAGTTAAATATAGAACAAATACTATTAAACATACAGATAATGTTGTTTCTAGTAATGCAACTAGTAATGCAACTACTGAATTACATATAACTGATAATAATATGAGTTGGGTAATGCAAAATGCTTTATGGCTAGAGAAATATTTAGAATTAAATACAAAATATATGCAAAGTAAAAATAAAACTGGTATAGCTATTTTAAATGCATCTGAATTATTAAAATTTATTGATGTAAAATATAATTGTGATTTAGGTGAATTAGATGAAAATTATATTATTGTAGATGAATTTTTAAATAATGGTAAAAGTGGAGATGAAGTTGAATCTGATGTTGAAACTGGTGCTGAACCTAGTCTTGAATCTGGAGTTGAAACTGGTGCTGAACCTAGTCTTGAATCTGGAGTTGAAACTGGAATTGAATCTGGAGTTGAATCTGGAGTTGAATCTGGAATTGAATCTGGAGTTGAATCTGGTGTTGAATCTGGAGTTGAATCTAAATTTGATGGAGAAACATATGTAATATGCGGATATCCAAACAGAAATATGAAAGAAATTATATTAAATTTTTGGCAAAATGAAACTATGAAAGTAGAATTAGATAACGTTCATCAAGACCAAGAAAGAACAAATATTGAATTGTTTTTAAAATTATTTAAAGAATATAAAAACTCCCCTGACAAATCAACAACATATCGTGCAAGTGATTTATATATGAGTTTAAGAGAAGAAATATTTGAATATATTGAAAAAAGATATGAAGAATTATATAAAGATACACCTGATAATCCAGATTATGAAAATTTTAAAATTAATTTTATAAAAAATGCAGAAGCATATTTTCAAAAAATAGGAGATAAATACCTACCTAAATTTATGACACAAATTAAATATGTATTTTTAGTATTTAGAAAAAATACTAATAATTCTTTAGAACCATTTATATTTAATGTTAAAGAATTAAAACTTGTACACCAAAATATACTTAAACGAATAGAAAAGTTAATTAAACATGAATTACCATATAGGTTTGGTATATTAAGTCCTGATGAATATAATAATGGCAAAGGTAATGAAACAGACCCATTTGACAATGAATATAAATTATGGTATTCACGTCATAGATATGGTGAGTTTTTTCATATTGTCACTGAGTACGTACATACTATGAGCAATATATCAAATAAAGCACATAATTATAAAAATAGTATTACTCTAGAAGAACTTATATATGCTTGTGGTTTAATTAGTAATTCAGGTAATCCTTTTTTAAAAGATGTTAGACTTGAATATGAAATTAGAGATTATAAAATTACTAATGAACATAAGTTTAATATTAAATTACCACCACAAAGTACTGATTGTAGTAAATATGAAGTTGGAAAACCTAATGAGTCTAGAAGTGATTTAGTTTTTTGTTTATATGAAAAAGAAAAATTAAGAAGAGCGCAAGAATTAAAAAGAAATACATCTATGCAGGTAGTTGGTAGTAATCATAAACCATTTGAGCTTAGCTTTAGTACAAAAAGTACATATAAAAAGTTAACAGAAGACAAACAAAAACTTAAACAAATATTTAATGAAAATCAATCTAACAATAAAATAAGATTTATATTAATGTTTAAAACACATCAACAAAATTATACATTTATATATAGTTATGATGATGATGGTGATGGTAAAAATGTAAAATTTTATAAATTAGTAATAGAATCTAATATGGTAAATATGTTAGATTCTATTATTAATGAATTAAATGAAAAAGTATTATCTAAAACATTTAATGATAATACAATTAAATTTAAAGATAAAAATAATATTTTTAGAATAGTTAGTAATAATGAATTAGATAAAGATGATTATAAAAATTTATTTAATAAGAATCCATTAATGATAAGAAATAATAAAAAAATACCAAATAAAATAGATTTATCATATTATTATGAAACAGAATTATTAATACCTAATAAATTAGGTAAAATACAAAATTTATATACAAAAACTAAACCATATAGATATACAAATCATATTATTGGATTTCAATATACTCAAGGTTTAAATAAATATATTGATAATTTAAAACATAATCGACCAATAAATTTAGGTTGTAATAGAATTACTTATGAAAATAAATTTAATAATTGTGAATTTCGTAATTGTTTGCCGTTAGAAGTAATTATTAATTGTGCATATTATAATATAGGTAATAGTGGTTATACTATTATAGAAAGTATAGATAATAATGATCATAAAATAATAATATATATAGTTCCATATAATTATAATGAAAAAAATAATATTCCTAAATATTTAGGTAATTTTTTAGATTTAGATAAAACAAGTTTATCTATATTAAACGAAGTAAAACAAAAATATTCTAATAATAATTATTTATGTTATTTACATCAAACTATGCAATTAAGATTTTATTGCTTACATTTTCATATTATAAAAAAACAAAATTATAAAAGAAATTATCCAAAGACAGAAACTGGTAGTTTTATGATACAAGACATTTTTATTGATGATGCTATAAATAATTTAAAAAATAATTATAATTATTATAAACAATTAAATTATAATTTAATTAAAACAACATAAATTATATATTAATATATTATAGATACATTAAAATATATATTAAAATGATAAACTATGTAAATCAAATTAATGATAAATATTATAAAAAATACAATTATTTATTTAATTATACATATAATAAATTTAATATAATAAATCAAAATTTATTATTTAATTATTTAAATTATAATAATACAAATATTTGCAATATTAAATTTATCTATTCAAATATAGACCAACAATATAATAATATAATACAAAAAAAAATTAAAAATAAACATTATGGATTTTACTTTACAATTTTTATAATTAATAATTATAATAAAAATAAAAAAAATTTAATAATTACAAATACAATGGGCAAAATTAAATATTTAATACACACTAAAAAAAATATAAATTTAGATATAATTTTATTTTATAATTCAAGTAAAACATTTATTCCAAATATTAATAGATATATGAATGAATTAAAAGATAGTAATAATTATACAAATAATTTATTATATTCATCATTTGATTTAGATATTTATAAACAATTTTTAATAAATTTAAAACATAATAATGAAGAAAATAATGTATCTATACCAAAACATAAATATGATACAATAAGTTGTCATTTAGGATATATTTTAGGTTTAGGTTTATCAGCAAGTTATAAAATGACTTTAGAAATACCTAATATAATATCTACAATTGCAATGTCATTAAAAAATATTTCTAAAGATGGAACTTTATTACTATTTTGGACTATAGTAAATGTTAATATACCAGTTATTAAGAAAATATTAGCTATTCTATCATATAGTTTTAAAACTGTTGATATTATTGATAATGATATAAATCAAAATCTACTAATAGGTGTTCCAGAATATTATATAAAGTGTTCTGGATACAAAAATAATATAAGTAATGAATTAATTAATAAATTACTAGATATTGCAATAGAAACAATAGAATATACATATGATATATGTGATGTATTAGATTATTATGAAGATTATACAGAAAAAAATCCTAATCACTCACTATTCTATAATAAAATAGATGATAATGAAAAATATAATACTAAAACATCATTAAAACAAAAATCAGAAAAAAGAGAAATAAAAGAAATAACACCCATTTATTATATTGAAGATATAAGTATACCTGAACTAGATGAAATTATGAAAGATATTACTCTTCAGTTTAAAGTTTCTAATCTTGCAAATAAATTAGAAAGTATTTTTGTTGGTTATTTTGAAATGGTTAATAATTATATATTAAATGCTATTGATACAGATTCAAAAGGTAATATGATTATTAAACCACAAGTCATGAAACAAAAAGATATTACCAATTTAACAAAATTAATAAATATGTTTGAATATAATAAATTACCTTATAATAAACATGCTTTAGCAGTATTATTAGAAAAAAACAATGAGTATACAGATTATATCTATGGTCTTAATAATACTATAGATACTACACTTGTTAAATACAAAGACACTAATACTGTAAAACTTAATAAATCATCATTAGATAATTTTACCTTATCAAAACCTTTTACAAATGATATGTATGATAATTATATTGATAAAATAAGTATTTCAAATAAAGTAAAAGTTAAACTTTTAGAAGATATTAAAGATAATGAAGATAGTAAAGATAGTAAAGATAGTAAAGAGATTGAATTTAAAGAATTTGAAAATGAAAATGATATACTAAGTAAATTAACAACAGGTCTTAGTAAGTATATTAAGCTAGATGTTAGTCCAGATAAAATACCTATTACAGTTAAAGATTTTTTATCTCTAGCAAGTACAATTAAAATGAATCTTGGTATTAATGAATTTGCAATTAATAATACGAATGAATATAAAGTAGGATTTATAATAAGAACAAATAATCGTATTCTTTACGATAATGATGAAAAGGTAAAAAATAATAAAAATGTATTCGTCCATGATATTTTGGCTAAGGAATTGAAAAAACTCAATATACCATTTAAAAGCACCAGTTTTGATAATACCAGTTTTGATGAACAGGCTGAATTCTTAAAAGATGTCAAAATATTAATTGCCTGTCATGGAACAGCATTTACAAATTTATTTTTACTACCTAAAATTGCTACAATAATGGAGGTTAGTTTTAGAAAATATTGGTTTTGTGATCCTGTATGTGATTGTCATTATACAGGAAAATGTACTTATAAAACAGATTGCGAAAATAGAAATAAAGTGATTAATAAATATACTTTTGACGAAAAGAAAGAAAAACTTATTTATCATAAGGCTGAGTATTATAATTTATCACAATTATTTGGTATAGGTTATAAGGAAATATTAATCGAAGATGCAAATGGGTATTTTAATGATAATACTAATACTAATGATATTAATAACCCTATTAATTTAACTAATATTTATATAAATACTAATGCTGTAATAAATAAAATTAGAAAATTATTTTGATTATTTTGATTATTTTTAAATACATTTTAATTATTTTGTTATTTTGATTATTTTATTATTTTTAATACATTTTAATTATATTACTATAAATTAAATATTAGTAAATATTAGTAAATATTTATTATAAATGGTTAAAAGTAAATATACTAAGAAAACTAAAATAAAGAAAACAATAAAAACAATAAAAACAATAAAAAATAAAACACAAAAGTCCTATACTATAAAAACTAGTAAAACAAAACCTAAATTACAAAACCAAAAACAAAAGCAAAAAACAGTTAGAATAATAATGTTTTATACACAAAGTTTAGAAAATGATGCAAAAATATATAAAAATGAATTTATTAAACAAAATTATAAAGTAGATTTTAAAACAATAAAAGATATAAATCATAATCACATAGAAAAATATTATGATATAAATCTATTTATAGAAACATTACCATTTAATTGTAAAACTATATTTCCAGCAAAAACACATTTATTTATGCCAAATAATGAAATATTTATTGAAACAAAAAGTGATCTTTATAATATTCATACCAAAGATAACAATAATGGTAATGATAATGATAATGGTAATGATAATGGTAATGATATCAGTAGTAAAAGTAGTAGTAAACGTAGTAGTAAAACTAAAAGAAGATATAAAACACATAAAAATAATGAATATAAAGGTGTTTTTTTATATGATAAATATGATGAATTGAAAAGTATAGATTTTGTATTATGTAAAACTAAAATTTGTGAAAATGCATTTAATTTTATTAAAAATGAAAATAAATATACAAGAAAATATAAATATGAAACAATATATACTAAATTTACTTCTATAATTGGAAAAGAATTTATAAATGTATTTGATAATAATGACCCAACATATATTAAAAAATTAATAGACCCTAACTTATTTATGCATTTAGGAGGTAGATCAAGTTTTAAAAATACACCTGAATTAGTTATGTGTTGGATAAAGAATAAAGGATTTTTAAAGATTGACCCAGATATAAAATTAGTCATAACTTGTTTTAGAAATTGTTTTTTGTGGTTTAATGGAATATTAAAATCTTATCATAAATATGATTTTGAAAAAGACCCTGAAGTAAATATGAATTATAATACAAATACTGCTACTTATAAAAATATGACAATCTATTTTAAACCAATTTATCCATATTCTGATTTTATTGATATTATTACCAAAGCAAATGTAGCTATTTGTATTAGCAATAAAGAAGGATATGGGCATTATATTAATGAAGCCAGATATATGAAAAAATTTATTATTACATTAGATTATCCACCTATGAATGAATTAGTAGTTGATAAGGATGATAAGGATGATAAGAGTAGTAGTGGTAGTGGTAATGGTATAGTCTTAAAGAAAAAAAATAAATTTATAAAACAAAATTACAAAGAAACTAAATTTAATTTTTCGGAAGCCTATCCAGATATGGATGAATTACGTGATAGTATAATTTGGTGCATCAAACATAAATATGAATTAAGAAAAATGGGAGAAAATGGTAGACAAATGTTTTTAGATGATAAAAAATATTTTGAAAATAGTATGGAAAAGTTTATAAGGAGTAAATTATAAGGAATAAATTATTATATTTTATAATGTAATTTTATTAGATTTTGTATTTATTTATATTTTATTTATCACAAATACAAAAAATAAAAATAAAAATTATTAATTCTTATAATTTTATAAGTGAAACCTCTTTTGTATCCCATCTGTATATAATTTTGCCTCCATATTTATTTAATGGATATCTTGCTGCAGATAAATCACTAAATTCTCCTATTTTTATATCTTTTCTATATTTGGTATTTTCCGGTGTAGTATTCCAACAATTTATGATTAATATATATTTATATTTTTTAGAATTTGTAATATACTCCATAAATTCAATAATATGATTATTAGGCCAATGTTGTAATACATCTTTTATAATACATAAATCTGCTTCTTTTAAATCTCCTCTATATTCTTTTGCACTAAAATCTGAATGTATAAAATGAAAATTTTCGTGTTCCTTGTATTTATCCTTATTAAAATTTATGACACCTTCATAAGCATCATAACCTGTAAAATCTATGTCTAAATCTTGATATAATAATTTTCCAATACGAAAATCTCCACAACCTAAATCTACTATTGTTTTTATCTTAAATTTTTCTATAAATGATCTTATAAAAGGTATATAATTATTTTTATTATATTCTATAGATGAACCCCATCCACTTGAACCTTCATAACTGGGATTATTATTATCACCCCACTCATTAGTTTCATATATAAGTGTAAAAATATCAATGAAATTATTTTTATTTTTATTTTTTAATTTTTCATATAAACTATCCAACAGTTTATTTTCATACATTTTATATGTGCTTTTATAATATTTAAGAAACATATCCCACCAATAAGAAATATCACCAATTTCAATATATTTTAATAAATCTTTCAAATTATTCATATCCCAAGGCTTATGAATTCCATATAAATCTAAAACAACTAATTCTGGCATTTCTTTTGGGTCAACCCATCTTCCAAAAAAACGGGGTTCAATTGCATATAATTTTTCTTTAAACATACGACTTATTAATTCAGTATCTCCGTTTATTTTTTGTTGTTTTGCTTTTATATTTGCTAAATAATTATTAATTTCAGTTCCCATAAATTTACTAGGTTTAATAAGTAGGATGGATGTTTCAATATTCATACCATTACTTGTAGTTTCATTTTCAAATTTATCATAAGGTATAAGATTGCCATGTAGTTCTTTACCTTTCAAATGACAATATTTATTCTGAAAATTTTTAAAGTGATTACCTTTTTTTAAATTTTTAAAATCTTTATAATACCTGTCATCAGGATTATTACTTATTTTTCCCATAAATACAACGGCAGGTGTATTTAGATTAAACAAACTAAAAATATCCTTTTTAAGAACTAACATATCAGCATCTAAAAATAATACTTTATCATACTCAACCATTTCAAATATACGTAATTTAGTAAATGCCTTTGAATAAATAGTGCGAATAGTAGAATCTTTATGTTTAATTAAATGTGGCGGTATTTGTAAATAATCAACTTCAATTACTTTATCATATATTTTAAGTATAATATCACGGGTAGATTTATTTATATCTGGAGTAACCATACAACATAAAGTAAAATATTTTTCATATGCTTTAGGAATGAAATGTCTTATACTTGAACCGAGTAGGAGGACCCCAGGTAAATATGAATCACTACCAAAAAGGAGAGATGCAATAGCATATTTAGGATTTTTATTTTCCTTTAAATTTAATGTAGTATATATATTTGCACATTCTTTTCTATTTTGTTTATCAAGACAACAATATTTTTGATAATTTGTGTTTTTTTTAGTTTTAAATGTATTATTTAATTTTGATTTTGATTTTGATTTTGATTTTGATTTTGATTTTGATTTTGATTTTGATTTTGATTTTGATTTTGATTTTGATTTTGATTTTGATTTTGATTTTGATTTTGATTTTGATTTTGATTTACTCATTATAAAAAATATAAAATTTATTATTTACTACAATAATTATATATTTAATTTTAGAAAATAATAAAAAATATAAAAAAAAATAAATTATATAAAACCAAGAGATATAATTGATAAACCTTTTATTACAATCATATAATTTTCAAAGATTGGAAATAATTGTACTACTTTATCTTCAACAACTTTTAATTTAGCAATAAATAAAACAATTAGACCTAATATTGCTAATATAGGTATTGACATTAAAATAATTTTATTTTGTTTTGTTTTAATTTTTAATCCATTATATAATAAATAACTATCTAAAAGTATACTTACTAATACTGAAATAAATATTATACCTGCTAAAATATAATGGTCAAGTTTACTATAAAATGTTGTTACCCATACAATTGTAATTATAAATGCACATATTACTAAATTTAGAAATAATCTAAATAATAAATATTTATGTCCTCTATAATAAATTAAATAAGATAGAATACTAAATGCAACTACTAATAAACTAACTAATGAAAATTTTTCACTAAATGCTAATGATTGTGATATTGTAAATTCAGTATCATCAATTTTACCTTTTAATGTGCTAACTAAATATGCAGATATACCTAATAATATTACAAATAAAAATACACATATTAGGGAAATACTTTTTGAAAAAAAATCTGGTTGTTGTATCATTATTAAAAAATATAAAATTTATTATTTACTACAATAATTATATATTTAATTTTATAACATAAAAAATAAAAATAATAAAAAATATTTAATTTTTTATACAATATACTATATACCTATAACCTACAATGTAATCAATGATATTTCTTTTGTATCCCATGTATATAATATTTCACCTCCATATTTATTTAATGGAAATCTTGACGATGATAAAGAACTGACATCTCCTAAAATAATATCTTTTCTATATTTATAATCATTTTTTGGCGCTTCAATATTAAAAAAACAATTAATAAGTAATATGTATTTATATTTTTTAGATTTTGTAATAAAATCCATAAATTCAATTACATTTTTTGTGGGCCAATGTTGTAGCACATCTTTGATAATACACAAATCTGCCTCTTCCAAATATTCTCTATATTCTTCTGCACTAAAATCTGAATGTATAAAATGAAAATTTGGATGTTCCTTAAATTTATCTTTATTAAAATTAATAACTCCTTCATAAGCATCATAACCCGTATATTCTATATTTAATTTATCATATAATGTTAATCCTATACGAAAATCACCACAACCTAAATCAACTATTGTTTTAATTTTGTATTTTTCTATAAAATTTCTTAGAAAAGGTATATAAGTATTTTTATTGTATTCAATAGATGAACCATCTCCACTTGTTCCTTTATATTTTTTATTATTGTTATCTCCCCAATAATTGGTTTCATATATACTTGTAAATATTTCTATAACTTTATTATATATTTTATTATGATATTTATTATAATACTCATCTTTAATTGTTTTATAGAGAATATCTAACATTTTATTATCATATTTACTATATTCTTCTTCATAATATTTAATATAGGTATTCCACCAATAGGGTATATCTCCAACATCAATAAATAATAATAATTCTGTAAATTTCTTAATATCCCAAGGTTTTTCATTACCATATAAATCTAATACAACTAACTCTGGATGCTCTTCTGGATTTACCCATCTGCCAAAAAAACGAGGTTCAATTGCATATAGTTTATTTTTAAAGAAACGACTTATTAATTCGGTATCGCCGCTAATTTTTATATTTTTATGTTTAATATTTTGTAAATATTTTTGTATTTCGCTACTTGTAAATTTACTGGGTGTAATAAGTAGGAGAGAGGTTTCAATATTCATACCATTACTTATATTTTCATTTTCATATTTATCATAAGGTATAAGATTGCCATGTAGTTCTTTACCTTTCCAATTACAATATTTATTCTGGAATTGCTTAAAAAGACGTCCTTCATTAAAATCTTTAAAATATCTTTCGGTTGGCTTATTACTCAATTTACCCAAAAATACTACAGCAGGAGTATTTAGATTAAACAAACTAAAAATATCCTTTTTAAGTACAATTATATCAGCATCTAAAAATAAGACTTTATCATACTCAATCATTTCAAATATACGTAATTTGGTAAATGTTTTTGAATATATATTACGAATTTTCTCTTCTTTATGTTTTATTAAATGGGGTGAAATTTGCAAATAATCAACTTCAATTAATTTATCATATATTTTAAGTATAATATCACGAGTAGATTTATTTATATCTGGAGTAACCATACAACATAAAGTAAAATATTTTTCATATTCTTTGGGTAATATTTGTCTAATACTTGAACCAAGTAGCAGGATACCGGGCAAATATGAATCGCTTCCGAAAAGGAGAGTTGTAATGGCATACTTTGGTTTATGATTTGGATTAATATTTAATGTAGTATATATTTTTGCACATTGTTTTTTATTTTTTCTATCAGAGCAACAATATTTTAGATTTTGTTTCTTTTGAGTTGTCTGCGAATGCTTAGTAGTGCGCGATTTTTTAGTAGTATGCGATTTTTTACTTATTTTATTCATTATAACTCTAATACTATTTTATTCAGATATTTTTATTTATAAAGAATTTAATTATATCTAGAATATATGTCTAATAATCTATACTAGTTCTATGTATATCATAACACAATAATGGTATATGAATACTATCAGATATATCACGAATAAATTGTCTTACAAAAAAACCGCTTCCAACGTGCAATTTTAAACTTATATATTGAATTGATTTTATTTTTCCATTTAATAAACTTTGCCATTGTTTTATAATTTAAATATGATGTTATAAATTCATGAATCTGTTTTTTTTGTTATAACAAAATATGTATATGGAGTTTGTCTCTTATCATTTATTAATGGATATGTATATGGAGTTTGTATATTATCATTTATTAATGGATAAATGACATCTTTTTTACATGTTACAAATTCAATTTCAAAATTAACTGGAATATCAGATTTTAATTGATCTTTATATTTATCAATATATTTACTATTTTTAGTAGATTGTATAGCACTTGCCTGAGTCTTTTCTCGAGGTAATAAGACATTCCACGACTTTGCAACTTTATTGTTTTTTTTATTAATAGGTTTTTTATTAAAATTAGAGAAATTAGGGAAATTATATAAAGGTACATAAACATATTTGTATGTCCATGGTATGTTTTTAAATGTATGTGGTATTGTTTTAAATGTCGGTAGTATTGTTTTAAATGTAATTGTTTTTTTAGCTTTAGTTTCTATAATAGTTGAAGAATCAAAACAACATTCTGAATAATATTTACCAGTTATTTTTAATATATCAAATATAATACCCATTATTTTACCATTAATAAAATTATATTCTTTATTTAAAAATTTAGCAACAGACCAATCACATATAATTTCTGTTATTTTAAAGTTATCTTGTAGTGTTTGCCATACTTCTATGTTATTAAAATCTGCTACAAAAGAAATACTACACGTATTTTTATTCTCATTTATATACATAGCAGTTTTTTGTTGTGTTTCTGCGTCTGTTTTTTCTATCTCTATGTTTGCAAAACAAATTACTATACTATTTGTTTTTAAATTTACAAAATCTATAATATGTTTTTCAGAACTATTTGCTCCTAAAATAATAATAATTGAATAGTTTACTTTATATAATTCTAAAATAATTTTTATTTTTTTTTCCAATATAAGTAGATTATTTAAATCAACGTTATTTAATACATTATCGTCTGTTTTTAATATTTTAATATTAGGTCTTGTGCTATTATGAGGATCCATAGCTCCTCCCTTCATTTTTTTAGTTTTTATACTATTTATTCTATATTTATTTAAATGTTTTTTGGAACTAGAATTTTTTTTGGATTTAGACAAAATATTTGTCTTGTATTTATAACTATTTTTACTTTTTTTTGAAATAGACATTTTATTTTACACAGTTAGACAATTAAAACACCAATTTTAAAATTTATTATTTATATATTAGGCTTATCCTAAAATAAATTAGTTTAAATTTTTTTTTGAATATATTAGGTTTATCCTCAAATAAATAAATATAAATTATTTTTTTTGAATGTATTATATTTTTAATTATAATATATATTTTTATTTATAATATATATTTTTATTTATAATATTTTTTATTTTACACCTTTGCACATTTAAAATACTAAAACATTATGGAAAAAGGTAATTCTGAAAATAAAATTCCTTATATTTCAAATTCACAACTATCTAAAAAAAATCAATATGATATAGAAATATTGGAATATAATGCTAGTCATTTAGAATTACGTAAATTATTAACAACACAAGTTCTAACTCCAGAGTTTTGTATAACATATATACTAAATCCTGAAAAACATGGTAGTTGTGCGGAAGACGATTATTTTTGCGATTCTGATATTTTTATATATCAACCACATATAACTAAAGAACAATTATTACTTGCAAGAACACAAAATACAAAAAATATATAAAATACATAAAATACAAATTAAATTATGGGCTACCTGCGACACCTCTGCCTCCTCCATTACCAGCACTATCAACTAAATCAAACATACCTTTATATTCGCTATTCCATTCTTTTTGTCTATTAACTGTAGGATTATCATATATGTATGGCATTTTAATCATAGGAGAATTATTTACTCCCATTTTCAAATCAGTTTGCGATTCAATATAATTAGCACCTGATGTATCCCAACATCTACTTTGTCGTCTAGATGGAAAAAGTGCTTGTGGATTGCCACTTGCATGGTCAATACCCATTGGTAAAATCCATTTATTAAACTCAGTTGGGGTAGGAATTTTCTTTGGTCTCCCTTGGTCATCTCGTAATATAGAAAAATCAATTTTAGATTTATTTAGTCCCATAATATGATATTCATTCTTTAATAAATTATCGTCTTGTAAAATTAGTTCTGGAGATGTATAATCCATAAATTGCTTTTCTGGTAATTTAAATGCATTGCTAAGATTTATATATTCAACATCAACTTTTTTAGATGCAAAATTTACTATGAATTTAATTATCATTCTACGTGTTTCTAAGTTGCGCATTTCATGTAAAAATATATCAGCTGTAAAACGTGTTCTCAAAGGACATAAAACTTCTTGTCCTAATTGGTCATATGCTGTAAATATATAAGACATACCTGTTTTTTTATTAATTTCATTTATGATTTTGCGTAATATATCAGTTATTATTAATTTTGTAGATTTTTCTATTGTCCATGGTGTATCGCTATTACTATTAATACCTGCAAATGACCCTGCAACTCCTGAGAATCCTTCTTCAATTGAATTTTCTTTTAATTTTAACATAATAAGAATTATTATGAGAAAAGCTGTTATAGAACATAATAAATACATTTTATTAGAAATATTTTCTTAATATTTTCTTAATATTTATTATTTATTATTTATAAAGATTTTAATTTTATGTATGATATTACTATTTTACTACAAACAAATTATATACAAAAAATATATAAACAAAATTGAAATATAAAAATAAAATTAAATAAATAAATAAATAATTAATAATAAATATGTATCTAGATATAATTACTATATAATTACTATATAATGATTAAATTTGAACTATTATCTTTGAAATGTCTAGGTATAAATTTAAATTGGAAAGACAAAATTATAAATATTAGAGAATATACAAAATATATTATAGCTACTTTAGAACATTATAAATTAGATAAAAATATAGTTATAGATGTAGATGTAGATAATATTTTACAAATACCATTTACAAATTCTGATTTATCTAAGTTCTGGATAAACAATATTAGTGTATATAGCAATATTTTTCAAATAGATTTTAAAAATTTAATATATGATACAGATTATATTATAGCACCATTACATTTATCAAAATGTTTAAATAAAAATATTATAATTATTGGTATAATTTTACTAGATTATAAATTTAATACTACTATGCAAATTGATAAATATACTTTTATGTCTACAATTAAACCTTTACCTAAAACTCAAATATGTCATATTAATAAATATAATATTATATCTGGAATATTAAATTATAATAAAGATAAAGATAAAGATAAAGATAAAGCTAAAGATAAAGCTAATACAACTAATACAGCTAATACAGCTAATACAACTAATACCAACATATATTTATTAATAGATAATATGAATATATCATTAAATCATATATTTTATAATACTTGTAATTATTTACCAAAATTTGAGATAAATATAAATTCTCATAAACATTTACAAAATTGTTTCAAAATCAGTTAAATCCATTACACTTCCTACATCACTTCCTGTATTACTTTCTTCATAATTATTATTATCTTGATTATCAATTTGAAAATTATCTTCATTTATATGTGGTTCAAATACATTGGTATTATTACGTATTAAACTAATTGGTGTTGATGATTTATTATTTGTTGTAGATTGTCGTTGATTTTGCAATTGGCTAATTGGTGTTGAAAATTTTTTTTGCATATTATTATTCATAATAGGTTCTATATTTGATGTATTATTAATATTTTCAAAGTTTTGGTTTTGATTTTGATTTTGATTTTGATTTTGATTTTTATTGTAATTTTGATTACTAATATTTTTTTGTTTATATTGTGGTATTTCAGTTATTGTTAAATCATTTTTTCTATCTAGCATAGTATTTATTTTATTTTTTAATAGATTAAAACTAACATTTAAGTTATTGGGTTCATTACCAATTATATATGTTTGATATAATGAATAGCAAAATGATATTATATCTAGTGTAAATATAGTCCAATAATAATTATTAATTATATTAAGAATTGATATATCACAAAAATTTAGTATAGCATGTGTTATTATATATAAAATACTACCATATAGAATTGTTGAAAATAATCGACTTTCGACAATAAATGAAAAAGAACTATTATAAAGTAAATAATAAAACATAATTAAATTTTTATTATAATGTTAATATTTTTCTATATAAAAAAAAAATTTATAAAACGTATCAAACAAATAAAATTATTTTCTATAGAAAAATAATAAATATATTTTATAGTTGTAATGGATAATATGAATAAAATGCAAAATCTAATTACAATTTGTCCACATTGCAATGATTATGTTATAATTGAGCAATTAAATTGTAAAATATTTAGACACGGAGTTATTAAATCATCTGGACAACAAATACCGCCTCATTCAAATAAAGAAATATGCGATGAACTATATGATAAAAAACTAATATATGGTTGCGGACGTCCATTTCATGTTATTAGTATAAATACAAATAATAATAATGAACTTGAACTTATATCTGAAAAATGCGATTATATATAAAAAATAATAAATATAAATATATATAAATATATATAAATATATGTGCAAATAATTATAAAACAATGTCAAAGATTATAACATTTATTACAGGTAATGAAAAAAAATTAGAAGAAGTAAGAAATATATTAAATTCCAATGATTCAACTACATCAACTATATCAACTATATCAACTACATTTGAAATAAAAGGAATGAAAATAGATCTTCCAGAAATACAAGGTAGTCCAGAAAATATTATCATAGAAAAATGCCGTGTTGCATCAGAAAAAGTTGATGGTTCTGTAATAGTTGAAGATACATCGTTATGTTTTAATGCTTTGTGCGGACTACCGGGTCCTTATATAAAATGGTTTGAAGATAAAATAGGTTTAAATGGTTTGAATAATTTATTAATGGCATATGAAGATAAAAGTGCTTATGTTAAATGTATATTTGCTTACACAGAAGGCAAAGGTAAAAAAATACATCTGATGACAGGTATAACAAATGGAACTATTGTTTCTCCAAGAGGAAAAAATAATTTTGGATGGGACCCCATTTTTATGCCAGAAGGATATACAGAGACATTTGCAGAAATGGATAGCAATACTAAAAATTTAATATCACATCGGTATAAAGCTTTGCAAATATTGAATAAATTTTTACACTAAGATGTAAAAATATAGCAAAATATAAATATATCACAATTTATAAATAAATCACAAATTATAAATAAATCACAAATTATAAATAAATCAAAAAATTTATAAAAAATAGTAAAATAAATTAAATTCTGAGAGGCTTTAGCCTCTCTAGCGTTTGGTTAAGTTTTGGCAAAACTTAGCATTTGGTTAAGTTTTGGCAAAACTTACTTAGTTGTATAATCCTGTTTCTCCAGCCTCTTTTTGTATATGTGAGGAATCATACATTGTTTTTATTTCTCTAATATTTTTTATTGCATCTTGAGGATTATCAATATATTTTAACAAATATTGTTGTAAAAGACTAATACAAACATTAATATTAATATCGCTAAGTTTTTCGTAAAATTTATTTGCATCTTCAGTTGAACTTGTAAATTTACTAAATATATCCAAAACTTGTTCTTTAACAACATTTGTAAATTTCATAATATAATCAACACGTCCAGGGCGAATAAGTGCAGAATCCAAATGTTCAATATGATTTGTTGTCATAAAATAAATGGATTCATAACTTGACATCCCATCAAGTGTATTTAAAAGACCGCTAAATGTAATCAGATTACGAGATTCATCATTGCTTTTGCGCTCTTTAAAAATACAATCAATGTCTTCAAAAATTACAAACAATTTTTCACCTTTTTCACCTAAATTTCTTAACATTCTTATTAAATCATTATCTGTCATTTTTGGCGTAAAACTAATAATCGCAATATTATAATTAAACTGAGATGCTAATGCCATAATGAAACTACTTTTACCAGAACCAGGTATACCTTCAAATAAATATATTCTTTTATGTGTAATACCTAATTTATTATATTTTTCAATAGTTTTTTCAGTTAAGAAATTTGTCATATCATCTATAATAGCAGTTTTTTGCTTTTTAGGTAGATAAATTGTATCTAAACTTCTTTTATTACGACTGCCAATAGATGTAAAATATCCTCCATCTTCACTAAGAAATAATTTAATTCTTTGTGAACCTAATTTACAATTATTATAATATTTAATAAAATATTTAATACTATTATCAATAAATTTTTCAAACTTTGCAAAATCAGTTGAATTATAAGTAATAGTATATGTTCTAAATATAGCAAAATCTTCTCCTCTATTTATAGAAATAGCTTTTTTATCAAAAACCTTATCTGTTTTAAGAATAAATTCTGATTTATCAAATTCAAATACAAATTCACCATTTAAATATTTAAGAGAATTTAATAAATAATTTATTTTATAAGTATTTGTTTCTAGAGCATTATCTGAATTTTCTTTTTGTTCATTCATATATCTACGTGCATTAAAATAAGAATCAATTTCAAAATGTAATTCTTTATTTTCTTCACTCTTAAAGTTCTTATCATGTAAATCTTTAATTTGTAATTTTTCAAAAATTTTATATTTTTCTTTATCTTCTTTAGTTAAATCTGCATCCAATAAATCATCTTTTATTAATAAATATTGTAATAATTCGGCTAAATAATAAAGTGGTTCATTATAAATTGTTTTATTATTTTCCATATGATTATATGTAAAAGTAGTCGTTGTTTTACTCATTTTTCAATATATGTAGTGATATATGTAGTGATATATGTATTGATATATGTAGTAATATATGTATTGATAATTATAATTTCAATTTTTTATTTTATCTTTATATTACAATTTATTGCAAAATATTATAATTTTAATGGTGTATCGCTAATCTTTATTCCACAATATGGTTCTGGTTTTTTATTAAAATCAATATTTTTATACAAACCATTATCAATTGCAATTTTAAGTAATAATCGCATATTATTCCAAAATATTGGGTCGTGTCCAATACTTTTTGTCATTAAATGTGCCAATTCATGAATACTAACAAATGTCATTATATTTTCTTTAACCAATTTTTCACCGTCTTTTTTATCTCTTAGACACATAACTAATTTTTCACCTTTATTAACAGAATAACTTGTATATTTACTATCTGGAGTTGTTTCGCTAAATGCATCTGGATTAAAATTTTTAATTAATCTACTAATATCATCTTTTAGTTTCATTTTCATATCATTTTCTAATATATCTTTTTCACTAGAACCTCCACTTTGCCCTTCAATTGTATCATTACCACTATTACCCCCACTACCTCCATTGCTACTGCCACCACTAACTTCTTTATCAACATCATTTTTAATATATTTTGTATATATATTTTCATAACCTTCAGTTTTTATTATATTTACTAATTTTTCCAATTTTAATGCAAGACTACCTAATAAATTAGATGCTTCTTGTTTATCAGGTAAATTTCTTACTAAATAATCTTTACCATTTGACTCGGATTTAACCATTACTACATCATAACTATTTTTTTCAAAATATTTATAAATAATTACTATTAATGAAATAATAATAATTGCATTAACAATTTCTATCATTTTTAATATAAAATATATAATTCTATTTATCTCTATTATCTACAAATATTTAAAAATTAATTATAGATAGTATAAATTATTGTATAAAAAATATATGTATAAAATAAAACACAAAATAAAATATAAGATAAATGTCAGAATTAGAAATATGCAAATCTATAAATTCATTATCAATACTTAAATTTATAATTAAATCTGTAAATATAAATGAATTTGATAGTAAATTAATATTTATTGGCGAACATAATGATAATATAAAAAAAATTATTAGTAAACTTGAAAATAAAAATGGTGAAAAACATAAAACTATAAATGAAAATATAAATAAATATGTAAATGAATATGAATATAATAATTATATTAATGATATAAATAATAATGAAAAATATATTAAATCATTATTATCTACAAATGAAATAAATGATTTAGAAACTATTATACCACATTTTAACACTAAATTTGGAAATTTAAAAAATTATAATGTATATTTTATTTATAAAAATATTGAAGAAAATTTACCAATTGAACATATTAAAATTATTATTTATGAAATATTTAAAACACAAATTTTAATTGATAAATCAAATACGCAAATATCAAAATATATGCCAAATAATATGCTAATTTATAAATATTCTAAAAACATTAATTATAAACATTTTATAAATTTAGTTAATTTTATATTTGGTGAAGAAATAAGTATTGATAATGAAAGTTTTTTTAATAAAATTTATACAATGACTTATATGAATAAAAATGAAATTGAAATGAAATTAAAATATATTTTAGATAAAAAATATAATAAAGATGATAAAATAAATTTTATAGATAAAGAAACATATATTTATAATGAATGTTTAAATGATGAAGATTTGTATCATTTATTATTAAATATTCCAGTAATTCTTACAATAAAATATAATTATATATCTGAAGACATACAAACTAATTATTATGGCTATCAAAATGTAGATTATTTATTTAATAAATATAAACTATTATCAAATTATATGAAAAAAGATAAACATGCAGATAAAAACGCAGATAAAAACGCAGATAATAAAAATATAATTAATATATCAAAATTTAGAATAAATGAAAATATTAATATAAATAATGATGAATTTCAATATTTAACATTAAATTTTTATAATAAAACTATTAATAATGAATATTATATAGTATTTAAACATGATATGAAAGAATTATTAGAAAATATAAATACAGAAATTAGGGATAAATCAAAAGAAAAATCAATTGAAACATTAAAAGAAACATTAATTAAAGATATAATAGAATATTATTATCCTGAGGAATTAGAAATATTAAACAAAAAAATAGGTGATAAAGAATACAATGAAATTTATAATCATTTTAAACTAACTACATATCAAAAATCAATATATAATAATAACTCTATAATTTTTAAAGAATGTTATTGCAAAAATATTATTTTTGATTCTTTGAGTTTAAAATTAAAAACCAAATATAACCTAGGCAATCTTTACAATAATTTATCTACATCTTATTATCATCCAGTTATTAAATATGTAGGAATTGATGAAAATAAGGTAAAATATATAAAAATTAATAAAAATTTTTTACAAAAAAATACTTATCAAGAACTCGAACAATTGCTTAAAAATAAACATAGTGGGAAATATAAACAAGATAATATGGAATATATACAATGGAAATGGCGATTAGAAGAAACAGATGATAAAAAAAATAAAATAATTATAATTATTACAATAGATTTTTATGAAAACGGATATACAGTTGTATATTTTGATGATGAGCAAAAAATACCAATTGTTGGCAAATTGCTTAATTATTTAGAATTAGCCACAAAAACAATAAAACATATTAAAAAAATAATAAATGCTACTTATTTACATTTACCAAATGTAACTAATATATTTAGTGAAAAAACAAATAAGAAAAACTATTCGACATTATTAAATGGTAATATTATTATTGATGCAAAATTAGATATATCAAAACTATTAACAAATGATGAATTAAAAACAAAATCTGGTAAATTGGATTTAGAAAAACTTATTAAGAAATTTAGAAAACATATAACAACATTTCATCAATTAATGTCAATGAAACAACATTCTAGCAATTCTATAAGCATAATTTACAAACAAGTAAATATGTTTTATAGTAATATAAATATTGCACAGTTTATTAAATCTTATATAAATAAATATGAAGATAAAATTAGCAAAAAAGAGTTAGATAATTTATTTGATAAATGCAAAAAAATATTTTTAGTTGATGATATTACTATTAAAAAAATATATGATAATATTGAATATTATACATTAAAAACAGATATAAATATAAATCTTTTATATGGTGTTGAGGTTAAATTAACATTTGATTATAATGGTAATATTGATATTGAATTTGATAATATTGAAAAATATCAGTCTGTAAAACAAATTTTATTTTATTTAAAAGTAATATTTTCTAATATATTTTATGAAATTGAAAACAATTTATCAATAGATACCAGTAAAATAATACAAGATAAAAAGAAAGGTGCAGATAAGGACAAAGGTGCAGATAAAGAACAATCTAGATATATTTCCAGTTTAGATTTTGATGTAGATTTAGACTTAGACCTAGACCTAGACCTAGATTTAGATATTATTAATTTAAAAAATAAATCCAATTTAGATTTGCAAGATATTGCAAAACTTGTAGAATTTGATACGATACCAGACGCACAAAAACCCAATGAAAAAGAAGAGGATGAGTATAAAAATTTTGAACTTGCAAAATTGCATACTAAATTTAAAAAACTGACATTTACTAAATATATGAGTGAAATGAGAAAAAAAGCAGATGATGCTTTATATAATCCAAAACCAATTGGTAATCAAAAATATACTTATAATCGCGATTGCACTGCACAGGCAATGAAACAACCATACATTGTTACAAAAAAAGATATTGAAAGTTATAATGATCCAGAAGCATTTACAGGATATATTAAATATCGTAAAAATTATTATATATGTCCTCGTATTTGGGATTATTTGGCAAATAAACCAATATCTGCGCGACAATTTATAGAAAATGGTTTAAAAAGTCCTTTTGGTAATGGTAAATTTATACCATCTGATAATCGTAATCATCCCCTTAATGATAAATATACAGTAATTATAAGAAAACCGACATCCGATACTATTTGGAAAGATTCAAAACTTCACCCCGATTGGCCAAAAGAATTGCAGGGCACAGAAAAAGATGCATTTCCATATCTTATACCAACAAAGGGCAAACATCCAGATAAATTATGTGTTCCTTGTTGTGGTGTAAAACCCCCATATGATTGGGATCCAAATTTAAAACAAATACAGCAGTTTTTTAAACTTAAAGGTAGTAAAGATTGTAAATTAGATACAGATAGTACAGATATTAAAGATAAAAATATTGAACCTAATAAAGATGACACTAACAAATTAAAGCAATGTTTTAATATTATAGAACAACAGTATATATTAGGCGAAACATCCGAGCTAGAAAAATGTCGTTTTGGATTATTACCCAATTATATTAATATAATTCTTAATAATCATCAAAATTTATTTCTTAAATCTAATCAGTTAATTGAAAATAGTAATTTATTTTTAAGACGAGGTGTTGAAAAAAATGAAAAAGATAATATACTAGAAACATTTTCAGTAATTAAAAATATTAGTTTAATAGAATTGAAAAATCTAATTGTAAAAAAATTATCACCAGATGTATTTATTACATTAAATAATGGAGAATTAGTAGATATATATGCATCTAGCAATATTTTGCCAAATAGTTTAAATGACTTTGAAAAATTTGCATTATTTATAAAAAATTATGTATTATTTTTTAATTTGATGGATATTGATTATGAAATTATAGAAAAATTAAAATATAAAGATATTGATTTTATTAATCAAAGATTAACAGATAATAAAATTGGTAATATTGAATCATTATTAAAAACTGAAAATTCCAGTAAAAAATATATTAATTCAGATATTGATAATATTAAAAAATTATTTGTTGCATATAAAATATATTCTGCATTTTATAATTTCAAAATGCATATTCTTGATGAAAATGAATATAAAAATTATACACATTTTCTAGATTTATTTAGTAAACCAATAGAATGGTTAAATAAAGACGGTGCAAATATTTTAATTTTTAATAAACAAACAACTAAATTAATGTGTAATCCATATTGTAATATTCATCGTAATAGATATATGATTTTAATTAGAGAAAAAAATTTGCATTTTGTTCCAATAGTTCATGTATCATATTCTTATAAAAACAATAAAATTAATGGTATATTTAATATTAATTATGTAAATATAAATGATAATTTATTCAATTATTTTGAAAAAAAAATAACAAATAAAAAACTATTAGAATTTACAAAAGACCGTTCTACATCAATAATTAAATTAATTTTATTACATTTTAATATATGTAAATTCACATATCAACAAAATACAGAAAATTTTATGAAAGATTTACGAGATGCAGAATTAAACATAGACAAACAAATTGCATTTACAACAACACAAGTTGAATTTATTAAAATTCAAAACTATTTGATACCTATTTATCCTATGGCTATACAAGTTAGTAAAATGATTATTAATAATAAGTATAATGTTTTTAAAATTCTAGATATAAATGATATGGTTCCGTTGGAAAAATATATAAATATGTATTCTACTGTAGCTAAAGATACAAATAAAAATTTTATTACTAAACTAGCCAAATATGATTATAAAATATCGAAAATCTATTATGATGAATTAAATGGAATGATAACTAGTATTCAATTTATAAATAATTTAATTGTACCTATTATACCAGAAAAATATACTAAAAATCGCAAAACCGAAATTATTAATATGATGATTAAAAATGGTTATTTAAAATCTGAAGAAGATACTCGAATAGAATCATTGTTTAGACCAGCATATTTCGATTTTAAATTAGATATCAATCCTATTGTTGAAACAATTAATATTAAAAACATAATTTATAAGGATTTTATATATAATTACTTTAAATATGAATTTAGCCGTATTTTGCAAAATGATAATGTTAATAATTCCAAAAATAATTTAGTAAAGGCAATTAGTAATTATTATTATCATAAAACTGATAATGACAATTCTGATAATGACAAATTTCAAACTACTATTGATACATTAATTGATTATATTTATAATATAATGAAGACTAGAATTTCTAAAAAACTTAAAACAACGCCAAATAGCAATAAAATAATATTAAAAAATTGTTCTAGAACCAAAAAAAATAAATGTAGTAGTAATTTTTGCGATTTTAATGAAAGTGAGAATAAATGTGTACTAAATATGGATTTGGAAAAATTGGAATATTTTAGTTATCTTCTGGCAAATGATTTAATTAATAATAAATTAGAATCGGCTGAAATAATAGATGGTTCCTTTATACCAGAATTTAATATTAGAAATAGAATTTTTAGTAATTCCAATGATATTATAATAAATCCTGCAGAATTATCAAAAGTAATTGAAAATGGTGTGTATTCTAAAAATAAGCAAAATATAGCTTTATCTGATATAATTCCCAATGATAATGAATATTTATATACTAAAATAGATGATAAACAATTAGAAAAAACAGATTTAGATGAATTTAAACAAATTATGAATACTATAGTATCGGATTTAGTAGATTTAAGTATAAAAAGTGTTTTTAGCGAAGATAGAATATTTACAACACCATTTAATAAAAATGGTATATATGATGAAAATAGTAATATTGGTGAATGCAAATTTCCATTTTGGGAAAAAAATAAGAAAAAATTTGTATATCAATGTATACCTAAAAATAATGGATATATGTGCCCTACAAAATTAGATTATAACAGACAACCAGATAATTGGGGATATTGTCCGGAAAAAATCGAAACTACTAAGAAAAATTTAAAATTAATAGAAATTGATAAAACTGAAGGAGATGAAGATAATAACGAATATAAAGTTGGTAAATGTGAATTTCCATTTATTTCTACTGTTGAAAATATTGAAAATGATGGTTCAAATTATAAATTAAAGTATGAATGTAATGAGCAAAAAACTACGGCGGGTGAAGAATTTACATGGTGTCCAATAAAATATAATCCTCAAAATAGGAAAAAAAATAAGGGCGATAAGGGCGATAGGGGAGATAAGGGCGATAGGGGAGATAATGAAGAAGAAAAAGATGCAATTGAAGAACAATTATTATTAGCAAGTGATAAACCAGAAAATATTAGAATTGGTAAATGGTATAATGGTAAATTATCATTAAATAAAATGCTTACCAAAAAATTTGATAAAGGTTATTGTAATCCTCCAGTTAAAACAAAAAAGCATATGATTGTAAATAGTGATGATGAAGAAGATGAAGATAATAAAACTGAATTTGAAATCACATTGGAAAATTATAAACCCAATAATTGCAATAAATCAAGAACACCATCAAAAGGTGGATATACAAAATCACAACTTAAAAAATTTGGTATTAAATATTTGAAAATACCATATACACAATTGCAAAAAGAAACTGACGGTATTACTAGTATTTTATCAAAGATGGAATTATGCAAAATTATAAATAATAAATATAGAGAAATAATAACGCAAACATATGATAAAGAGGGTATTACAGATAAAATGAGACTAGAAGCATATGCAAAAAATATTGATAATTGTAATAATGGTGAGGCAAAAGGTGGCTATTCTTTATTGGAATTAAAAAATTTAGCAGTAAGTTATTTTGATTTAACAGAAGAACAAGTAAAAGATATGAAAAAAAATGAATTATGTATATATATAAATAAATATTTAAGAAAGATAAATGAAAAAAATAAAAAAGCAGATAGAGAAGATAAGGATGGTAAAGATGGTAAATATGATAGAGAAGAAAATTCAAATAATGATATAAGTAATGATAAATTTGATTATATTTATGAAGGTGATATTAATTTATGTGTTGATACTCCTAATAGAGGCGGTTTATCTCTTAAAGATTTAAAAAAGAATGCAATATATAATTTTGGTATAGATGTAATTGGTAAAAATAAAACTGAACTTTGTAATGAAATTAAAACTAATATTAATAACATAAAAAATAAGGTTAATATTAAAGATAAGAAACAAGATACAAATAAATATAGCAAAACAACATTTAATAATATAATTGATAATGATGATGATGATGATAGTGGTGAAATTGATAAAGATAGTGATTTAATTTTTAGTAAAACTAGATATAGTGATGATGAGAATGAGGATGATGAAGATTAAGAAAATTGCAAAATTGCAAAATTGCAAAATTAAAATTACAAAAATTTGAACTTAAAGATAACATATATATATATCATATGTTCAATTAGCTCAGAGGCAGAGCGTTGCTCTTATAAGGCAAAGGTCGTGGGTTCGACACCCACATTGAACATTTTTATATATTTTATATTTTTTATATATTTTATATTTTTTATATAATTTAATTTTATAAATTTAAAATATATGTGCATATATTAATATTTATATTAATAATTTGCATAATTTGCATAATGTTTTCAAGTACGTTAATTAAGTCTATAGGACTTTCTGCAGTAACTGGTTCTATTACAGAAGCCCTTAAAATATTATTAATTCATATAAATATTAGTATGGAAAATGTATTACTAATAGCTATGATTTTTAGTTATACAATTGCATATATTGTCCAAAGATATGTTTTTTGCGGGGGTAGATTTTTTGGAATTAGTCTTCTTAAATATTGTTCCGTTACGTTAATAACTATTCAATTAACACAAAAATTATTAAAATTTATGCAAAATAACAAAATTTCTAAAAAATATATAGAAGATAAAAATATTAGCGAAACTCGTAGAAAAATATACCAATATATTCTAATTAACGCATCTATATTAATAGTATTTTTCTGTATAGATTATCCTTTGCGTAAATCATTTGTATTTATCAAAAATAAAGACTCTGATTATGGTTATAGTTATATTTTATATGGTATAGCATTTGTAATGTATATATGTAGTAAATAATAAAGTTGATTTATTTTTTGTATTTTTGTAATTATTTAAGTATTTATATTAAACATAAAAACCATATAAAAATAAAGATAAAAATATGTATGAAAAATATTTATAAATAAAAATGTTTATTGGGTTAATAAACTACCTTTACCGCTCCAAAATGATTCATTAGTGGTTTTATTCATATAACTTTTTCCACATCTAGTGGAATAATCTATGTTTTTCACGAGATTTCTCGAATTTACCCCAGATCTCACCCATCCATGTTCCTCTTCGATTAAATGCTGAGTGTTCTGGACGTTATAAGAAATGTGATCTATCATGGGTAAGAAGTAATTAGGCACACTTACACCAGAAAGAGTATTTGAAGACCTCTTAAGCTTAGTATCTTCTGAAAACTTTAATACGCTATCTTCATCAACATTTAACTGTCCACGACCCATATATGGAACAGTTAAATAAGGGCGTTCAAATAATTGTTGATTACATTTAGGAAACCTACGTTGCAAACCTATACGTAATTTGCTAGAATCATCAATAACACACGGGGCAACATCATTTCCGTTTTTAAAAGGAACGCACACATTATCAGTTGCAGTTTTAATGACATCTGGGATTAGACAGGTACAATCATACAAGTTGGTAACTCCATAATTTCCGGGTCCTATAGATTGACGGGTATCGATATCAATGAAACATTTATCGTCATGTGCCATAGCCTTGTAATTAACATTGAAACGTTTAGAACCATCACGTTTATCAATACAATTACGTTCTTGTTGAATCATAGTATTATTTTTATCAAAGTTTAATTCGTTAGTGCTCATTTTAATTATAGTTTTATAAATATTATTTAATTATTAATTATATAATATATTTTATTTTAAATATATTATACTAAATATATTTAAAATAAAATATATTATATATTTTATTTTAAATTAAATATTTTAATAATTCTAATAAATTTATTATAATAAATTATAAATAATTATGTTATGTCCAATTATGCCTAATATATGTATTATTAAATGAATTCTATTAGATAATAAATTTTTATTATATAAATATAAAATAATGCAACTTATAAAACATATAAAAACAATTATTTTTGAACAAGTTTTGCAATATAAAATATAATTATATGTTCCAATTAAAACTACATTAAATATTGCAAATTGGTCTATCCAAAATTTCCAATTTTTTATTTTATAATTTGATTTAATATGATAATTATAAGATGTATATGTTAAAAATAAAAATGCATTTCCGTAATCAATATTATTTTTATACCATGAAAACAACGTAGGTATTATAAATAATAAAGAACTATATTCAAGCATGTTAGAGTTATTAACAAATATATTATTTTATTATTTTATTATTTTTTTATTATTTATTCTTAAAATCTTAAATACGTATAATATATGTTATATATTTCGTATTTAAGAATAAATAATTAAATTATAATTAAATAATTATAAATAATTATAAATAATTAAATTATTATATACTCTAAATAAAATGTCAAAAACAATTATTCCTACAATAAAATTATCTGATGACGACTGTAATATTCTTTTTCAATCTATTACTGATAAATTAAAGATAGAAAATCCTAAATTTTTTTATCCAATTTATAAAAAAGTTATTGATGATGATACTATGTCATCTGAAGATTTACATTGTATTATGCTAGATAGTAAATTTAAATGTAAACAAATTTTGGAAAAAATAATTGATAGCGATGACGAAGATAATTTTGAAAGTGATGATGAAGAATCTGGAGGCGATAATGACGAATCTAGAGGTGATGATGAAGAATCTGTAGGTGATGATAAAGAATCTGTAGGTGATGCTAATCTTGATAGTAATGAAATATCAGAATCTACAAGTAATATAAAAACTAATGAATTATTAGTTGGTGGTAGTAGTGAAAATGATTCGGATAATGAATCTGAAACTGTTGATGATATATTAAACGAAAAAAAAGATATTGATTGTATAAAAACATCTAATTCTGTTGATGATGATAATGAAGATGAATATGATGATGATGCAGAAATTGAGGAAGCAATAAATAATACTTTTACAGCTACTGCAATTATTGAAAGAACTAATAAAATTACTGGTGAAAAAACTTGTAAAGAAGAAAAAATACATATTAAAAAATCAGCTTTGCTAGAACCATTAAAGGTTATGCAAGATGAATATGTTATACCATCTAAAATACAAAATAAAAATATTTCTGATGATACATTGAAAAATACTATGAATAAATTAAATTCATATAATAATAGTGGTCATGTTGAATCTTTATTTTTATATCTTGGTAATAAATTAGTTGAATCTGGTAAATGTCCATCATTTCCATATTATTATGGTTGTATAAATGGTGATGACCCAAATTATCATCATAATATTACTGACGAATATGAAACAGTATCTAGAACCAAATGGTTTAGAGATAGAGTAAAAACTGACTTTGATTTATTAATAATTGAAAATGATGATATTGACGAACAAGAAGAAAATATGTTAAATACTATTACAAATACATTGGATAAAACAAATAAACAATCTGGTGGTAGTAATTCTAGTAGATGCGATTCTAGTAGTAGTAGTGATTCTAGTAGTAGTGATGATGATAGTGATAAAGAAAATGATGAAAAAGAAGAAGATTTTGAAAAAGAAGAAGATGCCGAAAACTGCAATGCCGAAACTTGCAATGAAGAAACTTGCAATGCCGAAACTTGCAATGATGAATCTGAAACTGATAATGATGTAATCATTCCTGAAAATAAAAATACATCATTAGAATTTATAAAAGATATGGAATCTGAAGATTTAAATTTTGAAATTGAAAATAATGATGATGATATAGTTAGTGTAAATGCAACTGAAAATTCAGATGCAAATTCAGATGCACATGCAAATTCAGATGACTTAAGCGACGGAGATAATAGTTTTATTGAAGAATTAAGCGATGTTGATAAAGATAATTTATCACTTGGAGATTTTGATAATAATATTAATAATATGTACTATATTAAATGTGAAACTATGCCAGTTAGTCTTTCCCTTATGGAAAAATTGGATTATACACTTGATGATATTTTAGATGATGAATATAATATGAAGGAAACTGAATGGTTTAGTGTATTGTTCCAAGTTGCATTTGGTTTATCTGTTGCGCAAAAATATTTTAAGTTTGTTCATAATGATTTACATTCTAGCAATGTTATGTTTAAGAAAACATCATTAAAACATCTTTATTTTCAAGTTGACTCAAATTATTATAAAATTCCAACTTATGAAAAAATTACAAAAATAATTGATTTTGCCAGAGGTACATTTAAATTTGGCGACCGTTGGGTATTTAGCGACCAATTTAAGGAAGATAATGATGCATTTGGGCAATATGATTATCCTGTTGATGGCACTTTGAAAAATTGCGAACATAAACCTAATCCTAGTTTTGACCTTGTGCGACTTGGAACAACAGTTATACAAAGATTAGAAAATTTGCCAAAAGTGCGCGAATTTATTGAACAAATAACAATGGATGATATAGGAACAAGTCTTTGCTATAATGAAGATGATTTTCAACTATATATTGATATTGCTCATAATTGTCATAATGCAGTTCCAATTGAAGTAATGAAACGCCCTGAATTTGAAAGATTTAAAATAAGTAAGAATAAAATTCCAAAGGGGCAATATGTTTTTAAATATTGAAAGAAAGGAACCAAGGTTTGAAAAGAACCAAGGTTCCTTTCAAACCTCCTTTTTGTTTTTGTTAGATTTTTGTTAGATTTTTGTTAGATTTTTTGTTAGATTTTTGTTAGATTTTTGTTAGATTTTTTGTTAGATTTTTTGTTAGATTTTTTGTTAGATTTTTTGTTAGATTTTTGTTAGATTTTTTACAAAATAGATTTATTTCTAAATATAAACATAAATTTATAAAGATAAGCAAATATATGACAAAATTTTTGCATTGCAAAATGTCTGACCAAATTTATGTAAAAATTAAAGATTTATTACTTAATAAATGTAAGACATTATATTCATCTAATAAAACTATAAAATATCAACATATGTGTTGTATAACTAATATTAAAGGTGATATTTTATCATATGGTTATAATGTTTATAGCTCTAAAAGTCATATTACAGAACATGCCGAATCTAATGCAATGCGAAAATTTTCACATAAATTTACAATGGATAAAACAAATAAAAAAATAAAAATTAATTTTATTATTGTAAGATTGAATGAATATAATTCAAAACCTTGTATAAGATGTATAAATAATATGGTAAATATGTCACATAAAATTTCAATTAAATATATTTTTTATACACACGAAGACGAAAAATTAAATAATGGACTTAAATGTGATAAATTGCGCGATTTAATAAATGATACCAATAAACATATATGTTCATACGATAGAAATAAACAAAGGAATATAAATACAAAATACAAAATAAAACACAAAATACAATTATAAAGTAAAATTATAAAATTATAAAGTAAAATTATATATAAAAAGAAATCAATATAAAATATATATATATTAATTAAATAAAGTATCTAGAAACATAAAAATAATTAAAGTATCTAGAATCAAAAATGACTGTAGGGGCACTTTTACAACTCGAATATGGCAATACTGACCGTATGGCATTTCTTACTCTTAATCCACAAATTACACATTTCAAATCAGTTTATAAAAAATATACAAATTTTGCAACACAATTTATAACTCTACAACCATATGCAAAATCGGCAGTTTTAACTTGGGACCAAGATACAACATATACATTTAAAATCCCCCGTGATGGTGATGCTATTCGCGATATGTATCTTACATTTGAGCTTCCAGATATATATTCAGATTCTAATTATAAATTTCAATGGATTAAACGTATTGGTGAATATATTGTAAAAGATATTAGTTTACAAATAGATACTAATCAAAATGTAGATAAACATTATTCCGAATGGTTTCATGCTTATAGTGAATTAAACTACAATGAAGGTAAAAAAAAAGGTTATTATAAAATGATTGGCAATGTTCCAGAACTTTATGATCCATCAAATGCATCTGGTAATTGTGGTCAATATCCATCAACTGGATATGCGCCATCTATTGTAAATAGAAAACTTTATTTGCCATTAATATTCTGGTTTAATAAATATGCATCAATGAGTTTCCCTTTAATTGCAATTCAAAAAACAGAAATAAATATTAATATAACTTTAAGAAAATTGCAACAATTATATACTGTTATTGATTATACTGGAGTTTTTGGCGGAACAGGGTATCGTGTAAGACCCACAAAATCTAATCACTATATTGGTAATTTTTTAAGTATTAACACATCACAAAGTAGTTTAGATGTTAATCCCAGAATTGAAATTAATAATATTTTTCTAGATAATGAAGAACGAAAAAGATTTGCATTATCGTCTCATGATTATCTAATTACTCAAGTCCAAGCAATTACACGTGCTTTTAATTATAGTAAAAGTATTATTTTTGATTTAACTAATATAAATAAACCAGTAACGGAACTAGTATTTATGATTAGGCGTTCTGATATGGAAGATGTTAATGATTGGACAAATTATACTAATTGGAATCTTTCCGATATACCACCATATTCTAATGGATATATAAATCCATATGGTTCATCATTAACATTAAATACTGGCAATATACAATATTATAAAACTCGCAATTTACTTAAATCAGCTGTAGTAAGAATTCAGGCACAAGAAATTACAACTGGCGATTCAATAGATAATGATAATCCAACATCAGGGCGACTTAATGGTAAAGATTTTGTATTTTATAATTTGATGGAAAATTTTAATGCTAATGCAAATATGCCAGATGAAGGTATATATACATATTCATTTTCATTAGATAATTCTAGTTTGCAACCTGTTGGTGCTGTTAATATGTCATCTATTAGTAATAAAGATATCATTTTAAATTTAACTGATATTAATCCTACAGGAGGATATAATTATCCATCTGGTATATCTTATAATTATAATGTATATGTATTTGCAGTTAATTATGATATTCTTAAGATAATGGGTGGAATGGTTGGAACAATGACATCAAATTAAATATGTTATTTTTATTGTTTTTGATTTTATTTGTTTTTGATTTTATTTATTTTAATTTGTAAATCTATGCAATATTTATTCTAACATTATTGTAATAGTAAAGTTAGTTATAAATTAGTAAAATAATAAATTTATAATTCAATGTCTTCCAAAAACAATAAGTCAAATAATAAAAATAAGGCAAATGCAAATAAAAAAGAAAAATTTGCAGATGATCCAGTAACATCAACATATCCTGATTTGATTGATTTATTAAGTGTATCACCGTCTGCTGAGAATCCTGAATCTGTCAATTGGAAAGAGCAAATGCAAGATTATGGTATTTTATTTATTAAATATTTATTTTTAGTAGTAATATTAACATTAAATTTCTTGGGGCTTTCAGTATCTCTAAATTGTAATGCTGACCAAGAATATAGTAGTAGAATTATGAGTGCAATATTTGCATTTTTCTTTGGGTTTGTATATTTAATTGTAAATTATTATACATATAAAGTTTTAACTCAAGGAAAAATATGTAAAATGAATAAAGATAAATTGTTTCCGTTCAAAACATAAATAAATTCTAGCGTCCAGATATATATAAATATTCTTCATCAATATTGGAATTTAATCTATCAAAATATTTGGCAAATTCATCTTTAAAATTAGTATCGTCGAGTTTTGGTTCCTCGTCAATTGCTTTATTAATCATACAAGTTTCAATACCATAGTTTGCATATTTTCTCTTTTCGATACGTTCTTTATTTTTTAATTCTAATTCAGAAATAATTTTCTGTTGACAACTAGCAGGTGGATTAGGTAATAAACATTCATCATTACGTTCAAGAAAATCTGAGTTTTTTTGAGATGTACTCTCACGTTTCATATTTTTTTTTGCTAATGTTTCATCACTACCATATGCATTACATACATTAAGGTCAAATAGATTTGTTGCAACTTTTTTACTACATTCGCGTTGATATGACACGGTTGGGTCATCTAAATTTTTTCGCATTACTAAATCAACAAATGGAATTGTATCAGGACATTTAGCATCTTTAAGATATTTAATTGCTTCTACCTTAGTATTAAATTTTAATGGATTATTAATACCATCTATTATTTGTTTTGTATTAAGCAGAAAAAAATGCTTACCATTAGTTACTAAATAATTATAACAAGATTTTGGTATAATTACATTATCTAGAAATATTATAAAATTATCTACAACTTTATTACGTAATATATAGATAAGAAAAATTAATAATAATATAATTACAATTAAACCTGATGTATTTAACATTTTAATTATATAAAATTGTGTTTATTTATATATATATATATTTTATTCTAGATATATTTTATTCTAGATATATTTTATTCTAGATATATTTTATAAAAAAATTTCATATAATACAAATTTAATTTTTTATGAATAAAACATATAAAAAAATATATATTAATATATTAAATATATAATAATTTGTCATAGTAATATTTACTAATATATCTAGAATAAAATGTATCTATCATTTATGTTAATTATTGTTGCATTATTAGTATTTTATAATGAAATAAATTCAAAAATGAATATTGCAGAATATATATTATTAGCAATTTCACTTATTGCTATAGTAACAGCAGCAGTTAACTATACTCAAATTAACACAGTATCTGAGGGATTTGCTGCAACTAAAGCAAAAGTAACTAAAGCAAAAGTAAATAATGCAAAAGTAAATAAAATAAATACAGATACTATTATTATGAATTCCGAAGAATCTGAAGAATATTTAGATTCAGATGAGCCTACAAATATGAATATTAATAATTCTTTTGTAGATATAGATAATGCTAAAACTGAAAATAAAAAAAGCAATTCTGCTATTAATGAAATAAATGAGTTACTTGGTATAAATGATGTATCAAAATTTACAGATATACCTACACCAACAAAAACAGAAGAACAAGAAATTAAAAGTGTTTTTAGTCCTAAAATAATTATTGGTAAAAGTGGGTCGGGAAGTTCTAGTAGTAATAGTGATATTTATGATAGTGATAAATACAATGGTTTTGGTAGCAACGGTAATAGTTATAACTGGAATACTGTTTTTAAAAATGACGGATTTAAATTTAATGATACTATGTCTCCAGATGTAAATCTATGGAGGGATCAGCATGGATATTATAATGGTGGTCACGATAGTGGAGGTAGTTGTAAAGATAGTAATGGTAGAACACAACAAATGAATAGAGGTATTAATCCAGACCAATGGTCGCAAAATATGGACGATTATAATAAAGGCAAATGGAATCGTAATTTTTATAATCGTCCAAGTGATTATGTTGATTATACTACACCGTCAGTATATGGAACTACAACTCCAGATAGTTCATCTAATTCATCTAATTCATCTAATTCATCTAACTCATCCAGCTCATCCAGCTCATCTAACTCATCTAAAAAATGCGCTCAATATGATGATTTAGATGAAGACCAAGCTGGTAATTTAGTTATTAAAAATTACACAGATGCTAAAAAATGGGTTGCTGGATATACTTATGTTCCTCCAGTAAATTGGGATGTACCTCAAAGACATGCACCTGTTTGCAAAACGTCATCACCTAATGTGCAAAAATTAACTGGTCTTATAGATAGAGGTTTACCTATTAATGCTCTAGAATTAAATTCTCAGGGAAAAATTGCAGATACCGAAGATAGCGTAAGATTAACTAATGTTGGAAGTATGATACCTAAATTTAATTATCAAGAAGAACCTTTTAGTAAACCATATGTATAAAGATGAAGATATATTTTTTTTATTTTCTTTATTTTTTATTTATTTTCTTTGTAATAAATAAACATATATATAAAATGAAACGTATATATATTGGTAAAACCCAAAAACAAAATAGATTTATTAATCCAAGACAATTAAATGTAAATACTATATTAAAAAATAAATCAGTAAATGATAAAAATAAAAATTCAGATATTGTTCTTATTAATAATATTTTAAATAATAATCAAACATCTACTACTAATCCTACTACTAATCCTAAATATTTAAATAATAAATATAATATTGTAAAATATTTGGGTGAAGGTATTCAAGGAAGTTTATATCTAGCAAATGATATAAAAAAAAAACGTTTTATTTGTAAAAAAATTACATTAGGAAATGAAAATGATTATGCATTGCAAAATGATGCAGTTAAACAAATAGAATTAGAATTAAATCTATTAAAATTTTTATCATCAAATAATACAACAAAAGAGTACATCAATCCATGTATAGACTATAAAATCATTGACAATAATATATTTACACTTTTTCCTATATTTAATGGGTATAGTTTAAATCATATAATAAAATATTTAAGAAAGCTAGATAATAGTTCATATTATAAAATAGTTTTTCATATTATAAAAACTATTTTGCACGGTTTGGCAAAAATTCATCAATCTAAAGTTGCACATCAAAATATAAATGCAACATCGATATTAGTATCAACATATACTAAACCAAAAGAAATTAGCATAAAATTTACAGATTTTGGTTTAGGATGTGGTATTAGAATGAATAATAATATGATAAATTTAGAAGATTACGCCAAAGAATATGATAATAATACATCATATTTTAATTCTTGCAAAGTAAATAATTTTACACCAGTATCGCTATCCGAAAAAGTCATTTCAGAAATTGTTGATAATGATTTTGTATTAATTTCACAAAAATACGATTTATTTTGTTTATGTATTATATTTGCAAAACTATTACTATTTTTCGAAAACTTAGATATAAATCTAGAAAGTGGTTATAATAAAAAAAATGAACAGACAATAATTGATATGATAGATAATAAATATTTATCTAAAATGGGTGGAAAAAAATATTATAAATCAATGTTTCCATTTATAAATGTTAAAGATGATGTAAAACAAGATATTTTAGAATATTTAAAATTATTAAGACAATATGCATTATGTAAAACGGCAAATAGGCAATCTTGTCAATATGTTCTAGATAAGATTATAATATATGAAAAATATAAAAATGAAATATTTTAGATGAAATAGTTTAGATGAAATATTTTAGATGAATTATTTTAGATGAAATATGTATATTAGGCTTATCCATTATCTATCCATTATCTATCCATTATCTATATAGATAGTCTAATATACGTTTACTAACAACTTCTCCAATACGCCTCTTAGTTTTGCCATTATCTATAAGAATTATTTCAGATATAAGTAATATTCGTTTTTCATCCGTATCACAATTATCATATGCTTGAAATAATTTTTTAAGAGTTGGAAAAATCTCAGTTATTTTAGATGCTATATTTGTACTAACACTAGGAATATTTGCTAAACATATCTGATTCCAGAGTTGCGGTGTGAGATTTTCTTTTTTACATTTTTTAATTGAATTTAAATATGCATTAGTATTAGTATTAGTATTAGTATTATTAGTATTATTTTGACTTAAATCTACATTTACATCTACATCTACATCTATAATGGTAGTAAGTTCAGCTGTAGGTTCAGCTGTAGGTTCGGTAGTAAGTTCAGTATTATATCCAGTAGTAGGTTCGGTAGTAGGTTCGGCAGTAGGTACAGTATTAGGTTCAGTAGTAGGTACAATTATAGGTTCCCTAGGAATTACTACAGGAGTTATAGTTTTATTTGGTTTGAAAAAATCTGTAATATCTTTATTGATACGGTCATGAATTCTAATAATAATATCTAGAGTTTCAGTAAGAGAAAATGACCTAATAAGAGGCAATTCATCTCTAAATATAGAACTTACTAGACTACCATGAAATACTTTTTTTTCAGATGGATATCTTACATCATTTGAACTACCTTCAATCAAATAACAAATAATTTTATTACCATTTGAATTATATTTTTCCGCTTGGAGTCTAATTTTTTGCTCTTTATAGCGTCCATCTTTAATACTTGCTAACATATCTTGCATACATTTACGTTCAACTATAATTAATTTTTCTGGATATTTATCATTTGATATAATAATATCTCCAATTTCCAATGTTTTTATTTCATATGAAATATTTGTAGATTTAAGTAATTCAATTAATTTTATTTCACGATTATCTATTATAAGCATTTTTTACTATATATATGTATGTGTATGTTTCTAGATAAATATAAAATGTTATATGTTTATATTACATTTTTAAACAAAAAATCTAAAAAATTGTAAAATTTTATTATAAATTATAAATTTTTTTCAAAATAAATTTTACTATCATCACATCCACCAATAAATTCGCCTTTATTAAATACAATTGGAACTGTAGAATGTTTTTTATTAAACGTTTTTTCATTAGCTTTTAGAATAGATAATAATTTGTCTCTATTAAAATATTCAGTTGGTTCAGCTTCTATATCAACAAATATAGTTTTTTTATATAATAATGGTTTTTTTTTCAAATATTCTAAAATACCCAAACAATAAGGACAAGTAAAACGCCCATAAATAACTATTTTTTTATTAAAATAATTGTGAGGCATATTGGTTTTAGATAATGTTTTTGAATTGTATCCAGATACACTTTTTGTTTTACCATTAGAATCAGTTTCATCGTCAGATAAATAAAATAAATTATTCTTATAAATAAGATTTTTCATTTTAGATAAATTAATATTATTTTATAAATAGTTTTTTATAAATATTATTTTATAAATATTATTTTATTTTAACTTTTATTTTAACCTATATATATATATTATTTTCTCAAATATATATAATAATAATAAACTTTGTAATATTTTATATTTTAACAAATGGATACTTCATTTCTAAATTATCTTCTTGGATTATCTTTATCATTAATTTTAATAGTATATTTAAATCAAACTATGACAATTAAACAACATAAACAACTTAAAAATAAAATGCAAATGCCAATGCCAATGCAAATGCAAATGCAAAAGACAATACCAATGAATTTACAAACGCAAAAAATGTTAACACAATGCAAAACTGGAATGCCCGTCCATTCTGTTGGTCCCGTTATAAATTTTCATCAACGTTTTACTAAATATACTACTAATCCTACATATACAACTATTAAAGGTTGTGGAATTCCAACCGGTATTCCAGAGCTAGGTTGGAGAAATATGTATTTATATAATTTTTCTAAAAGCGAGGTTCCAGAGGATAACCAATTTTCTGGTATAATAACTAAAAATTATCTTAACAATATGGAAAATGTAGATAACATATATAGAAAATGTGATTGAATACAATAGTGAAATATTTTATTTTTGCATATAATAGTAGTTTTGCAAAAATATTTTATTTGTTAAAATAAATAATAATTTATAAATTAAAATCTACTATTATAATAGTTTTTGTTGTAGTTTCTTTTCTAGTAGAATAAATGGGTATAACAAATAATCAAATTAAAATAATAGTAATATTTTTAATATGTATTGGTATAATAACAATTCTATATATTAAATATGATTCATACGGCAACAGCATATATGGAAACAGCATATATGAAAATTTTCAAGATTCAAAGACTACAGATAGTAATAAAATTACAAGTTTCAATGATTCTGAAATACCTAATTTAATAGCAAAAAATAATATTAATAACCAAATATCAACATTAGAAACAATTTTTAATAAATATGCAATACTAGACCCTGCTATATCGGTAAATAACAATGGTTTAACTTGTAGTAATTGGTCAAATTATAATATTGATGATACTACTGATACTACTGATACTAGTGATACTACAAATAATTGTAAATTTGTTCAGGGTTCCGAATCTAATGACCCACAATGTTTAGTAAATAATGTTCTAACATCTTGTAATAATTTTTATAAAGATGGTTATATAAATAAATTAAGTTCAATAAATATTAAAAATATGCAAAATATTATGCGTAATAATATAATTAGAAATTCTAAATTATTAATAAATAATATAAATACAAAAAATAAAAATATTGATAATATTTTAAATTTATTATTAGAACAATTAGATTTAGAAAAACAACAACAATATTTTATTAAATATAATAAAAGTAATATAGATGATAAAACAAAATTAGTTAATAATACATCGCAAAAATTTGAAAAAAATGAAAATGATATTAATGTTAATCAAATAAATTTTTCCAATTTTCTTGAAAAAAATAAAAATAATGATAAAAAAATAAATTTATACTATAATATACTAATATATTTAATAATTGCCATTATAATAATTGGCATTTTTAATATATTAGTAAGTAAAATGTAATTAGAATCAGAATCAGAATGTAATTAGAATCATTCATATTCTTTAATTTTTCCTATTTTGCCATTAATAAATTTGCCCAATTTGCCATTAGTCCATATCAATAACAGTTTGCGGTTCCTCTTCAATTAAATCTCCAGAACTACCAAATAATTTAAAATTATGGTATTCTTTATTACGTCCTTTTGGTTTTCCAATAAATCGCTCCATTTGTTTTAAGAATAATGGTTTTTGCGTTTTAAAATCTCTACCAACAAAGAGTTGAAATTCACTATAAAGTGTATTACTATCAATCTTATATCCTGGTGCCTCAACAATTTTATCATTAAAGAACTGTGTATAAGTACTCGCCTCTTCTTGATATTCTTTAACTGCAATACGCACAATATCAGGAACAGGAAATTTAAATCCGCATCGTTTCAATTCCTTATATCTTTCAAATAATAAATATAAGAAATAGGGAGCCCAATCATTATAAAGATGTTCCTGATTTTCCGCTTTAAAATGATTTGGAAACTTAACAGGGTCATTTAATTTATATAAATCTTCTTCTTTAGAAATAAATTTAGATGGACAAGGAATAATGAATATTTTTCTCCAAAAACCATCATCTGTAGATTCATTTCTAGGTATATCATTACATTGCATCATCATTGCATATTGTGGAATAAATCTAATTAAATCTTTATTCAAATGACGCCCAACTAATTCATCTCCACTAATTAATTCTTTAACCTTATCAGATTCAAAAGGTTGTCCACCTTTGGGTTCAGTTGTCACAGCAATACGGCAACCTTTTAAAGAGGCAATCGCAGGTGATGCAGCATTAGCATCTCTTTTTGCAGTATTTAATAAAGTATTATCAAATGTTTTGAAATATTCGCCAAAAACTTTGTTTATCATTTTAAACCATTGCGATTTACCATTTGCACCAGAACCAGTAAATATATGCATCCATTCTTTATATAGAACACCAGCCAATTTACAAGCAAATAAATTCAAAACATATTCTTGAACCTCATCATTTGGAAAAATCTTGTCAAGCCATTCTTGAATAGATAAAATAATATCTTGTGCTTCCAAAGAATCAATATCTTTTGGAAAATTTATATTATTACTAATAGTCATCATATCAGCAGGTTCGCCATTGCGAAATATACAATTTTCTAAATCAAGAACACCATTATTGCACACAAAAATAGTGCGAGTTTCATCCAAGTTTTTATAAAATTCCTCATCATAGCATTTTTGACTTAAATCTTCAATAATTTTTTTCTTATTTTGAGGTGTACTTAAAAATTCAAGTATTGCACCACATTTTGATAAACATGCTTTTGTATGTTGATTTTCTAAATAACGTTTTTTCTGTTCTTCGACAGTGCCATCATTTTCACGGTCATCTGCCAAATGTCTTTGATATGATAATAAACTTTCTTCGTCATTATTATCTATATCACCACTACTTCTAATAACATTATTTGTATTTGCAAGTGCACTTACGCGATTAGTTTCAATACGTTGTTGCTCATCATTTTGCTCTCGAAATACTTTATTTTTAAGATCTTCATGAATTAAAGTCAATTCACGTTGTAATTCTTCTGTCATAAGCATATAAATTTTATTTGCTGCTTTATCTTCAGTCCATTTATGATTATCAAATTTATACCAAATTGGACTAGTGCCCGGACACGCACACGCAATATTAAAATTAGCATAATCCTTTATATATATTTTAATAAAGCTAGATAGAGTACTAATACTTAATGTCTTAATATGTGTTTCTTTGGCATGTGCATAAATCCATTTATCAAAGAAATTTAACTTATTTATATTAATAATTTTATTATATTCCTCAATATTATCATTTTTTGCCAATTCCTTTAGTTTATTTAATCCTAAATTATATTTGCAACATTTTGGAAATTCGTTATACCATGCTTTAAAACATGCATCTTCATTATATTTTGGTGATTGTGAACTCCATGAACGCCACATATCATAATTTCTATCATCCATATTATAAAGACATATACCTATTCGCTTCCAATCATTATAATCATTTGCCCTCTCAATTTTCAAACAATTTAAAAACGGTTTTGTTTCTGTTATTGTCAAAGATGTAATCCTGCGAAAATTTGTTTGATTGTGTGTATATTTAAGTAGTAGATTGATTTTTTCTTTTCTACCAAATGTTGTTTCTTTGCTATATTTATATTTTGTTGTAATTTCTTCTTCTTCAAAATCGATTAAATAATTGGCATTTGGAATTTTTCCAAAATTTGAAAATAATTTAATATAATCTAAAAGAGATTTATTAGATTCCATATTTTTTATTAAGTATTCATCACCTTTTTTAATGATTTTATATGTTTTTGTAACTTTGTAGTATTTTCCATTATCTTCTGGTTTTCCACAACCATAAATATACCATGCGTTGGGATAAATTATTCTTTTATCAATTACATCATTTATTATACTAATATTGTCAATTTCTTTAATCATATTGTTTAATTCTTCACATTCTACAATTTTATCACGTAGATAAAATAATGCTGTATTTGACATAACTATCTCTGGAATAATAATATGTAATCCATCTTTAATATAATTTTCATTACTTATACGAGGTTCAGATTTCTCTTGAACATAAATATTATAATTTGATTTAATTTCTATAACTTCTTTGATATTATCAACAATAGATTTAATAAGAACATCAATAAATTTTTCTGTATATCTTCTTTTTATATTTACACGAGTATTAATTTCTTCCTCTGTAGCTTTGAAACGTAAATCTAAATCTAGTTTGACTTGATTAAATTTATCATTTGGTATTTCTAAGAAATGCATTTTTTTAGTTGGATCTAAGTCTAATTCTGTATTTATTATTGATAAAAATTCAATATATTTTTCATCTGGAACAAGCCACTTACCCGGTTTACATTGAGTTCCGGGTTGAGATAATACATTTTTCTTAGAATCTTCACCTGATGCTCTAAATGCACTTAATAACGCATGTGCTTTGGTATGCTGCATTGTAATAATTGTAAATACTTGTAAATACTTATAAATACTTATAAATAATTTAATAATTTATATAAAATTATAAATTTAGTATTTATTCTATTTTTATATAATTTATTACTAATAATTTCTTATAAGTTTTTATTTTTAAATTTTAATTATAATTAATTTTACTATTATTTATATAAATATAACTACTTTATATTAAAAATATACTCAAATTATAATTTTATTATATCTTTAATTTTAAATATAATTTCAATTTTTAAATTTAATAAAATGTAATAAAAAAAAATATAAAAAAATATAGTTTTCAATTTTTATATTTTTCTACTTATTCAAAATAAGTAGTAATATAAGTTCTGGCTTCTTCCAGAGTAGAAAATATTTTGCAATTTACTATTGCATTTTTGAAAACACGAGTTTCCGACTTAATGTAATAGGTTAAAGCTACTTCGACTTTTTGTCCTTTACAATGAAAATTTGCAAAGTAATTAAATGTAGTTCCTTCACCATTTCCACACTGACAAGTTTGAGATGCGGATACACTAACACCATTAGGTAGAGGCAACAGAGTCTCATCAAATAACAGATATTCTGCCATTTATTAGCATAATCTATGTATGTATGTATGTATGTATGTATGTATGTATATGTAATTAAAATTTAACATAAATAATTTTTTCAATTTTTTGCAATTTTACGAAAAAAGATAAAAAAGATTTAAAAAATTAAAAATATAAAAACAAAGATTATGCATATTTATTAACATATTCTATTAGCATAATCTATCTATATTATTCCATGAAACATTACAAGCATTAGCCCATTTACACTTAGCATAATTTCCAGTATTCATATTAGTAAATACTTCACCACTAAAATCCATTATATTTGCACCTGCATCTTTACTACAACTGCCTAATGAATTGGTATTTTGACATCTTCCATTACCAACAGAATCCCAATAATCGGGACATATTGTATATGGTAACGTAGCACTAGTTATTAATAGTTTTGCAGATTTATAACTATTATAAAGATAAATGATTATAAATATAAGTGATAAACAACCTATAATAATCATAAATGTTGTTGAACTATATGTTGATTTTCTTGGTAATTGATTATTAGCATTATTCATTTTTGAATTATTCATTTTTTACAATTTTTTGCAATTTTTTGCAATTTTTTATTATTTATCTATTATTATTTATATATATTTTTTTATCTAGCTAATCAAAAATATTTACATATTCTGAAAAAATATATATTCTGAAATATTTATAATCAAAAATACTTACATTTGAAAAGATATATCAGGAATACCATCACTTGTTAATGGTGGATTTGATATAATAATATTAGGGGCAAATATATTTGCAACACCTTGAAAATCTTTTTGTAAGAATACAGGTTTATTATCTTGATATAATCTATTCCCGCCACTACGACCATTAGATAACAATCCAAATGATGAACCATCTACTGTTGATGGATTCATACCTGTTTTATAATCTAAAGTATTATCATAAGTATTATTATTATTATTATTATTAAAACTATTAAAAGTTCCTAATTGTTCATCTAAAATAGTATATCCTAAATCGGATTTAATACCACCTAATGTATCAGTTAATGATTTTCCTAATGTATCTAGAGTTGCATAATCTCCAATTGTTGCATAATTAACTGGATTAACTGATGAATTGCTATTATTATAAAGTGTACTATCAAATTGTAAGATATCATTTCTAAAATTTATTGGACCAGTAGATCTTCCAGAACCTAAGCCTGTTGTATTTTCTAATGATTCCTCATCACCATCTAATTGAGCCCATGCATTTCTACGCTCTAATTCTTCTTTGCTAATATAAAAACTAGAATTCATTAGATTGTCTTCCATATCTGGTTGAAATTTTGTAGTTTGTGGGGGCTTAGTTGTAGTTGTTATATTATTTTGAACATCATAAAATCTATCAGTTTTCTTTTTCCATAGTCCAAAATCTAATATTATAAATCCTAAAATGATAATAACTAATAATAGAATATAAATATTATCATTGGATTTAGTGTATATCCAGTTATAAGAGTTTTCCATATTTAATATTTATTATTTAATAATATTTATTTGCTATATTATTAACTAATATAAAATATAGGATTAAACTTTGCAAATATTATCTTATATTTAAAATAGTATTTGTTATTAAATATTAGTAATAAATAATTGTAATAAATAATTGTAATAAATAATTGTAATAAATAATTGTAATAAACAAATATCTAATAATAATAAAGACAAATAAAATAAATGACAGAATTTAATGCTGGTAGTATATTAATAAATACTGCAAATAATAAACTATATGGTGTATTAGTTGCAGTATTACAACAAACAGAACCCAAAAAAATAATAGTTTTCAGATTAGATAAAAATACTAATCCAATATTTAGTAGATTTCAACTTCATCCGCATATTGCAAAAGTTGGTATAATAAATGAACATCAATATTCAAATCTAAAAAGCGCATTATTAAAACATTATCGAACTTATAATTTAACACCTACCGAAAAAACAATGCTTAAACCTCTTATGGATTTTGCATTTCCTTTAGGTATTCCAGAATATCAACCTCATATTGACCTTCCTGAAAGAGATATTCAATTAATGGATTTGCATAGCAGATTAGTGTCTGGACAACGTATATTTATTAATACTCCACACAAATCAACATATTCACATTTAGATGGCAAAACATTAGATATTATTGAAAAAAATGAAAACGGTATCTGGATAAATTTGCCATCTAGTAGCCTTGATAGTAATAATTTAGGTAATAATATGTATTTTCTGTTTTATAAAAATCAAGAAATACCAACTTTTGGCGGTGTTAGTAGAATTACACCAATAATTGATGATGATGCAGAACCTAAACTGAATGATATAATATTGGAAAATTTTAATACTCTAAAAGAACAAGATTCACTTACAACTTTAATGGAATATAATGGTGAAAAAATACGAGTATTGCCAAAAACTTGTAAAGTAATATTTCCAGAAGCATATCAAAATATGACATATAATCCAAAAACAGATTCATTTATAATAGAACCCTCCCTAATAACTAATTCTATGGCGCAAAAACTGGGAGATAAGCTTATGGTTGGTGGTAAGGATTCCAGAGGCAATATAATGCAAATGGTTAATTATGATAATGAAATAGTATATGGTAGTGATATTGATAATAGTATTGCCAATTCCAGTGCAGTTGCTAATACCGACGAGGACTATCAAACTGGAGGAGGTATTAATGGTATTAATGATAAAGAACTTGAAGATATTGAAAAAGAAGAAAAATCTATTTCTAAATATTTTAGTAAATCATATTCTATTAAAAAGAATTCTCTAGAAACTATTCAAAATATTGATGATAATGATATAAATAATGATGATGAATTAGAAGACCAATCAATATCAGAAATACTAGATTATAAAGATTATGAAATATCAGATTTATTTAATGGTATTTCAACGAAAAAGGGAAAAGGTAAAGGGCAAGGGCAAACAGATAATCCAGATATTCTAAATTCTAATGTAGAGTCTGATGTAGAGTCTGATATAGAAACTGATTACGATGATGAAGACTTTGTAGAAATAATAGAAGAAGACCAAATTGAAGATCTAGATACTTTTGAAAAAGTAAAAAGAGTTGAAATAAGTGATTTAGAAAGAATAATACCTGAAAATATACAAAAGGGTGATATTTACAGGTATAAAATACAGAATCTTACGGAATTAGAAAAAAAAAATGACACAATTATAAATAATATTACAAAACACATTAATATAATCAGTTTATTAAAACATAAATTAACTGGAGAAGATAACAATGTTATATTTAAACCACAAGATTATAAACCATTAGTATCTAAATATATTAAGGGCGATTTTACAAATAAATTTCTAATTCCATTAGTTATTAATAGAAAAAAAATATATCTAGATAAATCTAAAATTGGACAAAAAGATGAATATGACTTGCAAACACACGAAATAATTGATGATTATTATACCAATATTAAAAATTTTATATATTTACAAGATAAAAAAAATAATACTATTAATAATGATTCTTATACAAACAATATCATATCAGCATTGAATCCTACATCTATATCACAATCAAATAATATTGGAATATTATTTAGATTAGGTAGTGAAATACCTGCAGATGATTATTCGCAATTATTTCAGGATACTTTAACAATTAAATACTGTGATAAACCTATGAAATGTCAATCTTATTCCTTGAATCCAATGAATTTTGATTATCAAGTAAATCTTGGACCAATGGGTAGATTTATTGATGAAGAGGAAAATGATATGGAAAATGAAACTGGCAATGATATTGGAAATAATATGGGAAATAATATGGGGAATAATATGGGCAATGAAACTGGAAATAATATGGAAAATGAAACTAGTCTAGACAAAAAATATAAAAATTTTATTGATGATGAAGAAAATAATAAACCAGATAAAAATATTATTTATAATAAACCATTATTTAAAACCTATTATAGAGGAGATACAATTAATATTATTGGATATGTTAGACCGCCAATTAATTATTTTAATAATGAAAATATACTATCTAATTTATATAAATCGCAAAAAACACATAATGAAGTAATTACAATTAATATTGATGACATAAATCCAGAACTAATGGATGAAGAGGATACAGATGATGAAAAGGATGATGAAGATGCCAAAGATGAAGATACCAAAGATGAAGATGCCAAAGATAAAAATATTTCTCACTCAATAACAGATAATCCTGATAAATTTATATTATATCTATTACCACAGGAAGGATTTAAATGGAATGAACTCGATATACATATAGAAAAAATTATTCCATCTATAGATGATATGATTAAACTATATTTAAATAAATCAAATAATAACAATTTTGAAAATATTTATAATATATTGGATAAATTCGAATATGATTATCAAAATATTGCACTTGATATGTATAATAAATTACTAGATACACACGAAGAAACCGTAAATATTTATAAATCTATTAATGAAGAATTAAATCATAAATTTGAAGAATATAAGAAAGATATGAAAGATATGAAAGACAAGAACAAGATTGATAGTAAAGACAAGAACAAGATTGATAGTAAAGGCAAAAATAATACAGAATCTAAGTTTAAATATATAACAGATGAAATATTACAAGATATTTCAAAATTCTATTATGATGAATATGATAATAAAGATATTAGTATAGATTCGGATGATATTAGGCTTAAATGGATTATGAAAAGTTTTGACAATGGTAAATATTTTTTCAAAACACTTTTTATAAATTATTTAAAAATGTATCAAGAATCGCATAATTTAGAAAATCTAGAAACTGAAATGGCAATATTAAAAGAAAAACACGCAATGATAAATCCAAATAATTTGCAAATGCAAATGACAAATCCAAATAATTTGCAAATGCAAAATACATTCCAAAATAATACCTGTAAACTATCTGGTCCCAATGTAATTAAATATCCTAGTTTAGCCAGATTAGAAACGGATAATGGTAAAGTTGCAGTAGATAGTGATGGTAATGTAATTATGATAGGAGATTATGCTTTAGTAGATGTTGAAAATAGTAAACAATTATATAAACGCGAATTAATAGGAAATATTGATATGTGGATTAAAGAAAATATGGGCGTTCTTTATAAATTAATTCAAGATAAGAAAAATAAATGCCTCGCAAATCCAGAAATCAAATTAGATGATGCCAATAAATGCCTATTTAATATTGAAGATATAAAATGCGAAATCAATGATGAATTTGATATAACTAAACAGAAATTAGAAATGGATTTGCATATCAATAATTTGCAAAAAGAGATTGATTATATAAAACATATACCAGTATTATTAGCAAATACCAATAAAGAAATTGTAGTTGATAGATTAGCCCTAATTAATAAAGTTAATAGTATGAAACAATATTGGAAATCAAAAGAAGATGCCGAAAAAAAATTAGATGAAATTAATTCGCAACTCAAATTTTCAAATAAACCCTGCATTCATTATGATGTAGTAAAGTATTTTTACAATATTAAAAATGATAATGAACGCTACCAGTTTGCCAGAATTATACTAAATAAATTTTTAAATACAGAAGCAACTTATAAAACCGATTATGAAAATTTTCATAGCGAATTGCGGGATAAAAATTATACATTTTGTAATATTTGCAATCAAGAATTACTTTGCAATCATTATAGATTAGGTGTTAGTTATTTAGAAAATGAAATACCTATAGATTATAAACATATTACAGATATTTTTGGAGTTGAAAAAAATGGAACATACTACTGTAGTGTTGATGGTTGTAATGAATTTATAGATACAACTGATATTTTAGATATTGATGATTTTGCAAAAGGTGAAGATGGTGGGCGCAATAATACACGCGAACTATCCGAAAATATACCATATATTGACAAGCAAAAAGAATATCTTAATAAAATGATTAATAAACTATTTGATGGCGATAATACACAGAAAAAAGAAGAACTTATACAACGTCTAAATATATTTAAACTTATGAAAAGTTTATCAGGAATTGATATGTTAAGTGTAAAAGATGAAATTGAAATGGTAAACTTTCTAAAAACATATCAATTTGAAACGAAAACACGTATTAAAGATGCCATTATTGCAAAAGTTGGTAAAATTGACATTTCAACAATTAATAAATTAGTCGATAAAAATTTTATAAAATACCTCATTTCAGATATAGGTGCAAGATTTTTAATAATGCTACAAACTAGTCCAAATTTATATACAGTATCAAATACTGATTGTGTATCAAATAATATTATTGGGTATCCACTTATTAGTGATATTAATAATAGTGGTGCAATGGATGGAATTAATTTTATAATGTGTATATTTACTCAAATTGCTATATTACCAGAATATATAAACTTAACTGACTTACAAAGGCAATTTTTTATAGATAGAGTAAAATTACAGGTAGATGATGATAGTCTAGTAAAAGAGAAAATTTATAATGCACTAAATAATAAGGCAGAAGATATTGATATAATGACCTCTTTTTATTTATATGAATCAAACTTTTGGAAACAATTTACCCCTAGATTGCAGAATATAAATTTAAATTGGTCTCCAGAAAAATTGTTAAATACGGCAAATTTAAAAGAAGTATCTCATAAAACTTATAATCGTATGTTAGAAGTAGGGAAGGAAAATTGCGTGTATTATTCATTATGCTTGATGAATAATATTAATAAAATTATTGCCAATTCGGAAAAATCAAATAATAAAGAACAAATTAATTATTGTTGTCTAGAATCATATAATGAATCAACGTATTATAAAGTTATGGATTCGTATAAGAAAAATAATAATGATATAAATACAAATATTAAAGATTTTAGCGATGTTAATAATATTATTAAAATATTAAATTCTAAAAAGGTATATCCGCATTTAAATATTATTTATAATCCATTATTTAAACCATCACAAACAATTCTTAAGCTAAATTTAAATGTTTCGCCAGAAGAAATAAAAAATATTTATTTAAAATATATTGATAGTGGAATATATAAAGGTAAAATACATATATATGATAAATATAATAGATGTATATTGTCAAATGAAAACAAAAGCGATATTGAAGCTAAAACATACACAATTCAAGATTATAAAAGAATTGAAAGCATAATTAGTGCTAAAAATCAACAAGTAATTAAACTAGATGAAGATGATATTAATATTGATACAATAGAAATTAAAATGCTTGATGAACTTATTGAAAAATGCCCTAAACTTGATAGTATGACTTATATAAAAGATTATATTACAAAAATTAAAGAATCTATTAATAAAATATTTAATACTACTCCTACCACTACATCTACTAAGAAATCTGACATATTTGATATTAATATGCATATATCCGATTTAAATTCGCAAATAGCAACTGAATTAAATTCATTAGTTGCAAAAATTACCATTACCGATAAAAATATTAATAAGTATTCAAAAATAATGAGTAATATTGGAAATTATACTAAGCATTTTGAAGAATATAAAAATAATATGGATGAAAATGATCCAGAATATATAAAAAATATAAATTTGTATAGATATAATACAAAAGAAAAACATATACAACATACAATAAAATTTCTTAATGATGTAATAAATCAACTTAAAAATGGCGAATTATCTAATCCATTAAATAAAGAAAATATTAGACAACAATATAAAACATTTTTGCAATATGGTGAAAATACAAAATTATTTAATACAATAAGTATAAATACGCGCAAAATTTACAATTTTACAAGACTAATTAAAAGTAAACATAAATATAAAATATTTTATCCTGAAATGGTATCTAGCATTCTACATTATTTAAATATTATGTCTCTAGTAAATTTATTTAATGAACTAGATGTTAAAAAAGAATCAGATTTGCAAAAGGGTGAACTTATAGATTATAATTTTAGATTAAATGAGGAACCTGACGAATCATTAAAAGATTTGAATAGAGATATGAATTTAGGTCTAGAGCCAAATTTTGATGAAGATGAAGACACATTAATAGAAAGTTTTGAAATTAAAAATAACAATACAAATAATAAAATTATCGGTGCATTTATACTTAGTTATCTTGATAAAATAAATGAAAATCAATTAACATATGATGAATTAACAAATAAAAAAATAAACTCGCTTGTATCTACTCATGACCAAAAATTGAGAACATCAAACTTAAAAGGATTTGAATGGTTAGCTAAAAGTGGCAATGAATCGGAAAGACAATTGGTATTTTTACAAATGCATAAACTTAAAAAACTTAAATATGCCGATTTGGCTAAATATTTGTCGAAAGATTATGGATTTAATTCCAATAATAATCCAATTATGGACTTAGATTTTGATAATGATGTAGATTATAATGAAGATGATAATTATGATGGCGAAATTGTTGAAAAAGATGTTGATATTGATGATGATGGTGGTGGTAGAGATTTTGAAGATAAAGATGAAATGGGTATGGATGGTATGGGAATGGTTTTTGATGCAGAGGAAGATGATGACGGCGGAAATCAAGATTATGGTTATATAGAAGCCGATTATGGTGATTATGAATAGGTGGCTTTATCTACTCTAAAATTGCCATTTCTAAATCAGTTTCAACTAATAATGTATGATTGTGTTTTTCTATATTTTTTGTATAATCTTTATATAATTCTATTACTTTGTAATAGCTAATAAATATTGATGCAATCACCGTAACAATAGTATTTATTAGCATCATCATACTATCAACATCAATAGCATACCCTACCCAGATAATATTTGCAATAACTCGTAAAAATAAAAACCAACTACTTAACTCTTTTGTTGATTTACATTTATAAGTTTTAACCATTTGAGGTATATTATATATGACATTAATAATATTTGCTATTATTAGAAAAACATTCATTGTTAAAGAAACATTTTTATCCATTAATTCAAGTTTCATTTTTTATCAAAATTATATAGATACATATAAAAACATATACATACATATAGATACATATAGATACATATAGATACATATAAACATATATAGATATATATACATATCTAAATATGTTTATATATAATAATTTTTATCAATAATTTTTATCAATAATTTGTATTTTTCTATTTTTTAATTTCTAATAATTATTATAAGTAAATAACTATAAATGAAAAATACTATAATTATATTGTTATTATTATTTCTAGTATTATTTATAATTATAAATAATACTAATAATAATACTAATGATACATTTTTAGCAATAGATGACACAAAATTATTAAATAATATTACTGATTTAAAAATCGAAAAAAATCCTGTTGAAATACAATATCAAATACCAATTCCTGTAAATCAATTATCGGATAATGATTTGCAATCAATTGATACTGATATATTAAGAAATGTAAGAACACAAAAAAATTTTTCTATAACGGATGAACTTACATATCACCAAATGTATAGTATTATAAAACTTATAAAACTACAAGAATATAGTTTTGATTATATACCTGTTGCTAATGATAAAAAAACCCAAATTCTAGATAGTGAAAAACTAATTGCTATTAACTCTGGAGCAATTAATAATACTGATTTAGAATTATTTACCAGAATAAAATTAGAGTTAATATCTGCTTTTAATAGTATTATTATTAAAAATGAGTTATATACACCATATAACCCATATCATTTTTTTAAAATAATTAAATCAAATATGATAAGTAATACGCCTTTATCTAATTTTATATTTACAATTACAATTGCAAGAGAATATAAGTATCAGCAATTTGTTATATATTATGATATTGATTTAATAGAAAATAAAGCAAAAAATAATAACTATACTATTAAAACTAATAAATTAGAACTAATAGGTATTCCTATACCAAATACAATAGAATTTCATGCAAATAAAAAAACAAAAAATGAAATGGAAAATGGAATGGAAAATGGAATGGAAAATGGAATGGAAAATGGAATGGAAAATGGAATGGCATCTGGAATAGATAATACAGCAGATATTGATTATTATTATAAAGACCAAGTTAGCGATACTGCAAAATTTGATGTAATGCCCTCTGGAGACCCTAGTGTTAGAAATAAATCACCTTATGTAAAATATATTGATATTACCGAAACTAATGATATGGATAATAGTATGTTTGATAAAAGTAGTTTAACTACTAAAATGGAAGATAGAATTATGAATGTTTCCAGAGACCAACAATTTAATAATCATCGATGTTATGGTCTAGTTAATGGTATTAGTCAAGAACTACCACAATATAAAAATCCAATATTTTGTAAATCATTTCATCCAGAGATAAATCAAAATGGTATTTGGGATGCACCTTGTCAAGTTAATAGCGATTGTCCTTTTTATAAAGCCAATAAAAATTTTCCTAATGAATTTGGCAAATGCGATAAGATATCTGGGCAATGTGAAATGCCAATGGGTGTTGTTCCTATTGGATTTACAAAATTTGGCAAAATTGAGCCAAATTGTTATAATTGTGGAGCAAATTCATTAGATAGTAAATGTTGCGAATTTCAATATAATTCTATTAAAGATGGAAAAGTAAAATATAAATCACCTGATTATGTATTTTCAGGTGATGAAACATATAGAAAACAATTTGAAAATGATTTAAAATCTCTTGGATTATTAGTTAATCCATCTATATAGAGAGGTATTTGCTTTTTGGTATTGGATATTCTATCTAAATGACAACAGATATTTTAATTGTTCAGCATCTGCTACTAATTCATCTCTAATATTAATTAAATCAGTATATTCACCTAGAACATCGTCAATCTTTGTTCGCCAATAAGTAATCATTCCATTAATATGCTTAATAATATTTTCATCATTATGAGCTGTACCCGATAATGAATATTTTTTTAGAGTAATTTTACCATAAATACCCTGTGCAACTTCTAAAAATTTATCTAGAGTATCTGCATATTTAGATATATATGCATCACTTGCTTTATGAGCACCATATAATTCCGTTTGAAAATGATATAGTTTCATTACAATTTGATGATTTAAAAGATTCATACAAAGACGATTTAAACTTATACGATTAGCAGAATTTTGATTAGTTTTTAAATTTGGGTCGGTTTGACTTTCTACTGAGGTAATATCATTTTTACCTAATTCTTCCGTTTCACTAGTATTATTCATAGTTTCATTATCGATATTATTCTTTTTTGTTAAATTAGATAAAGGTATTTCAATGTTGTTAATTGCTTTTTTTGTATTATTGGTTGGCTTTGGCTTATTATTATTTGGCTTTGGCTTATTATTATTTGGCTTTGGCTTATTATTGTTTGGCTTATTATTTAGCTCTGGGTCTGCATTTGCAATAGCATTTGCAGTTGCAGCAGTTCCAGTAAGATTAACTTTTTTTGTAGTTTCATCTTCTAGACTATTATCATTATCATTATCATTATCACTATTATTACTACTGCTACTATTAAGTAAACTAGAATTATTACTATTGCTTAATTTAGTATTAATACTCTCTGATTTAGTATTTAATGCATTCATATGCTTTCCAACTGCATTACCTAAATTTTTAGTAGTATTATTTTTAACATTATTATTTTCAGGTTTATTTTCAGGTTTATTTTCAGGGCTATTTTCAATATAATTATTATTATTATTCATTTTTAATTAAATATTTATTAGTATTTATTAGTATTTATTAGTATTTATTAGTATTTTGAAATTATTATTATATTATTAGATTTTTATTTATTAGAAATAATTTACAATTAGTTAAAATATAATTTATAAAAAAACTATATAACATAAAAAATGGAAAATTATTATAATAGAATAAATGATTTTATTATGAAAAAACAAATACTTGAATATCCAAATACTATACAAGATAAAGTAGAATATTTTTTAAAAGATGGTAAAAGATTAAGACCTATATTATGTATTTTATTTAGTGGTCTAGATACGGAAGAAGCTAAAGAAGATGAATATACGCACATAATATATACAGTTGCATCATGTATTGAACAAATACATTGTTTAAGTTTAGTATTGGATGATTTGCCAGAAATGGATAATGACCTTTTTCGCCGCGGAAAACAATCATTTCATTCTAAATATGGTATAGACTATACTAATTTTTTTATATATTATATGTTTAATCGTATAGGATTATTAGTAGATAATGCAATAGATAATTATATTGAAAAAAATACTATTCCAGAATCACTTACATATATAAATTTTGATATACTAAATAAAATTAATTATATATTTATTAAAAATACAAATATGTTAATAGATGGACAATATAATGATTTATCATATAGTAAACCAGAACAAGAATCATACATAGAGCCAGTTCCAAATCCAGAGCCAGTTCGAAATCCAGAGCCAGACCCAAATCCAGAGCCAGTTCCAAATCCAGACCCAACCCCAAATTCAGACATACCAATATCCTCTAAAACTGAAAATATTAATGCTTATTTGCAAAATGAAATTGAATTAATTATAAATTTTTTAGAATTAGCGAATACAGATTTATATATACCAATAATAAATAATATCAAATTAAATATTAAAAAAACTAGTTCTTTATTTAATCTTTCAATATGTTCTGGTTTTCTTTTGCAATTATGGGTAAATAAATATGATTTAGAAATATTAAATAAATTATCAAATGATATAAAATTTAATGATATAAAATTTAATGATATAAAATTTAATGATATAAAATTTAATGATATCTATCTAAAATTAAATACATGGGCTAATATTTTAGGTTATATGTTTCAAATTAGTGATGATGTTTTAGATGTAGATGATGATAAAATAAAAGGTAATCCCAACTTATGCAATATAATTGGAACTGATAAAACTATTATACTACTAAACAATTGTTGCAAATGGTTAATAGAAGATATAAACATAATAATTGTAAAATTTAATATGTTTCTAGATAAAAAAATTTATTTTAATCTAGATGCAATTATTGAAATTATAGAAAAAATATTATCTAGAATAAAACAATAAAAAATACTATATATCTAAATTTATATAAATATAAAAATTGATTTAAAAATATATTATTCTATTATAATAAAAAATTTATTATATTTTGTATTTTTATATTTTATATTTTATAAAAATGGAAAGCCAATCTTCTAATTACAATAAAGTATCTTTTGAATTAGTTCCAACTCCAGATGAAAAGGTATCTGGATATATTAATCCTTTTAATAAAGTTAATAAATTGACATCTAAAAATACAGTTCAAAATATATTAAAAAAATATGGTATTTTTCAAAATATAAATAATTTAGATTTATATCAGGATGCAATGGTTCATGAAAGTTATACTATAGGTAAAATAAAGGAAGTATGTTCTCGCGATAATGTAAAAATTGTTAAAAATCCCGATGGTTGTGTTTTATTACGAGAAAGATCTTATGAGCGATTAGAATTTTTAGGAGATGCTGTAATTGAAAATATCATTGTAAGTTATCTTTATAGACGTTATCCAGACCAACGAGAGGGATTTCTTTCATCTATGAAAATGAATTTGGTAAATAGGATTACATTAGGACACTTAGCAAAAGTTATTGGATTGCATGAATATTTAATTATTGGTAGAACATTAGATGATATGCAAAATGCACGTGAAGAAGATAAAATTTTATGTGATATTTTTGAGGCTTTTATTGCTGCAATTTATCTTGATTTTAATAATGATAAGCATGGTTTTTTAAGTTCTTTTATTTCTGGTGCAGGTTATCAAGTAGCCGAATTATTTTTAATTAATTTAATTGAAGATGAAATGAGTCAATTAGATATTACAACATTTATTCTAGATGATAGAAATTATAAAAATAAAATTATTAAATTGATTAAGCGTGTAAATAAATATAATCCTGTATTCAAAGTAGTTAAAAGTGATATTACTAAAAGCGGCGAAACTATTATAACAGTAAATTTACTTAATCCTAATACTAAAGAAGTTTTAAGTGAGGGTAAAGGTAAAGATATGAAAAAAGCCGAACAAGATTGTAGTAAAAATGCATTGATTAAAATGGGTTATTTTTAAGATATATTCATTATACCTATATTTTTATATTCATAAATCTAAAAAAAATATAAAAAATATAAAAAAAATATAAAAACAATAAGTTAAAAGTTTGTGTTTGATGCTAATTTTTGCAAATAGCTACAATTTCTTTTGTAAATTTTTTTATTTCTTGGTTTGATATATTATCAGTTCTGGATGACATATTATTAATTTTATCGGCTAGCTTATTCCATTTTGTTTTAAAACTATTTAATGGTAATTTAACTATTTCAGTTAACCAAAGATATAATACAGATTGAAATGTTGCTTGTAAAATATTATAATTAATAATAATATTTATATACTCATTATTTTGATTACATAATGAATAAAATGTTAATGTTTTATTTGTATGATTCCATTCAAATGTATAATTTGGCTTATTTGGAGAGATTTCATTAACATAGCTTGTAAAATTTATATTATATATTTTATCTTCACGTATAGCATTAATATAATCTCTATTTTTATCAATAATGTTAATATTATTATTTTTATCATATTTATTATTTTCATTATCATCATTATTTTCATTATCATCATCATTATTATTAGATTTTTTAGATTGATTTTTTTTTTTAAACATATTCATTAATGATGGTTTCAGATTTAATTTATTTTTATTTGTTGGTTTAGGTTTAGTTTTAGGTTTTTTATCATCGTCTTCGTCACTGTCACTATCATTATAAATAGTTTCAGAATTATTAGTATTGCTATTTTTGCCATTGCCATTTCCATTGCCATTGCCATTGCTATTGCCATTGCCATTGCCATTTGGAACGTAGTCGTTTAATGAATTTGCAATAGCTTTTTCTAATAATAAAGTATCTTGTAATTCTTCATTATAAGTTTTAATTTTTTTATAATTTTCTTTTAGATTAACACCGCAAGTAGAACATTTATTAAAATCTGATGCAATTTTAATTAAACATACTTTGCAATAATATGCTGTACATTGATGACATTTAATACAAGGTTTACTATCTTCACAACAAATTAAACATTCTGTAATATTTTGTATATTTTTAAAAATATTATCAATATTTTTTGATTCGGCATTACCTATTGGTATATTACTCATTCTATTATATTCATCATTTACCGATTGGTTTAAAATTGCTTCTAAATCGATTGACATTCTATATTAAATAATTGTAAATTTATATAAATCATGTTTTTAAATTTTTTTTCAATTTTTTTTAAGTTAAAATAATTATTTTAATATATATATTATAATTAAAATATTTTATAATAAGCCTAATATGGATAATATGGAAAATATTAATTATACAGATTATATATTCATTATATATTCATGTAAAAAAAATTTATCGTATTCAAATAATATTTATAATTTACTTAAAAATAAATTAAAAAAATGTAAAATATTTATTATTTATGGTGATACTACTATAAAAACTAATTATAAAATTATACATAATTTTATTATTTTAAATGTTAAAGATGATTATGATAATTTAAATTATAAAACTATAGAATTAATTAAAACTATAAATACTATATATCCAAATGTAAAAGGTATTTTTAAATGCGATGATGATATTATTCCAAATATTAATCATTTAAATACTTTTATAAATTCAGATATTATTAATACTATAGATTATTGTGGTAGATTTAGTTGTTTTACAAAAACAAAAACTCATTTTGAAATAAAACTACAAAAAGAAATTAATATTCCTATAGTAAAATATTGTGGTGGACCATTATATTATCTTAATAAAAATTCATTAGATATTTTTAAAAATATGATTGAAAATAAAAATATAATAATGCATGAATGCGAAGATATTATGATTGGATTAAATTTAAATTCAAATAATGTTTTTCCATATGATTATAATTTATATAGTGATACAGAAACTGATATTGATAAAATATCATATCATAATCATAATTCTGATCGTGAAAGAGATATAAAAATTTTTAATAATATTGATAATAATTATCTAATAATTGAATTACAAGGTGGTTTAGGTAATCAATTATTTCAAATAGGAACAGCATTAGGATATTGTGAAAAATATAATAAAAATTTAATATTATCAAAAAATCATATAATACAAAATACACATCAAACATTTGAAAAAACTATTAATGTTATAAATATATTATTTCCAGATATTAAAATAGTTGATAGTTTATGTACAAATAAATATTATAAAATTAATGAAACAGTAGATTATGCATTTAAATATAATTCAATATATAATGATACTATATCTACAATAGATAATATACTACTTAAAGGTTATTTTATAAATTTAAAATATTTTCCAGAAATATTTAATTGTTTTATTAATCCTACTAATTCTATGTCAAAATATATTGATAAATTAGATAATTTTAATAATACATATTTTATTCATATTAGATTAGGAGATTATGTAAATAATAATTTATATAATATAAAATTAAGTGAATATTATACTTATTGTATTAATAAAATAAAAAAATTAAATAATAATGCTAGATTTATAATATGTACTAATGAATATGGAATTAATCTAGATAATTATGTTAATAATTTTCCAAAAAATATAGAATATATTATACAAGATAAAGAAAATGATGAATTAGATACTTTATATATAATGTCTTCTTGTAAAGGTGGAATATGTTCTAATTCATCATTAAGTTTAATTGGAAGCTATTTTCAGAAAAATAAAGATAAGAATTATATATATATGCCTTATCCATGGGTTAATTTTATAAATAGTTATAATCATGATAATATAATTGATATATATCCTGAATGGACACAAATTTATGATACATTAAATAATAAAATTATAGAATTATTATATATATGATATTTTACTCGTTTTTAATTGAATTTTATTATCAAACATAATTATAATAAATAATACTACTGATAATACTACTGATAATACTATAGATAATACTATAGATAATACTATGGATACTACTATGGATACTACTATGGATACTACTATGGATACTACTATGGATAATAATAATATACTAGAATTTTATATTATTTGTTATAATAATAGTTTTTGTGTAGAATATCAAATAAAAACAATTAGATTTTTTTGTAAAGATC
>Ga0214919_10000346_pt1 | contig 79722 bp, 66 predicted proteins | sample LL1503_MetaG_FD_177994 | JGI IMG/M metagenome (GOLD analysis project Ga0214919, IMG submission 177994) | Freshwater microbial communities from Lake Lanier, Atlanta, Georgia, United States - LL-1503 | ecosystem: Environmental > Aquatic > Freshwater > Lake | place: USA: Georgia | collected... | reverse complement strand
AAAGCCGGAATTCATTTATCGAACCATGCCGCTTTAGCTTGGGATAATGATGGACTTGGAAATTTTCTTTTTATGGGGCATCCCGCTTTTAACGCCGACTACTCTTTTTATTGTGGACTGGCAGCAAATGTGACTGATGCTAAAACAACGCAAATATCCATCAATAATAAGTTTAATTTTTGCTTTCCCTGAATTATTGGCGTATCTTTTCTGCTTAATGCAAAAAATAATTTTCATATTTTCTTTTTTACTAATTGCAAAATTTTCTGTTGCTCAAGTAAATCTTGTGCCTAACCCATCGTTTGAAGACACCGTATTTTGTCCGTGGGCTGAAAATCAACTTCCATATTATTGGACGTGCTTTGGAGGATCCCCAGACTACTATAACTCGTGTAGCTCCGTACTTAACGTACCTAATACACCAACTGGTTATCACGAAGCGAATACAGGTGTAGCTATGGTTGGCGTTTTTACTTATGTTAATCCCAATTCTTCTGGGTGGCCAGATTATCGTGAATTTGTGGGAGCGCAACTGATTAGTCCATTAGTTATTGGTGAAAAATATTTTATATCTTTTTTTATGAATTTTAGCCGTAGATACCGTATTGGCATGAATACAAATGCTATTGGAGCCGATAAGTTAGGAATGAAATTTTCCACTGTCCCGTATTCTGAAACCGCTCCACCAGCATTAGATAATTTCGCCCATTTATATACTGATTCTATTTATACTGATACTCTCCAATGGATTAAAGTCAGCGGGTCATTTATTGCGGATTCAGCATATAATTACGTAATGCTTGGTAATTTCTTTGATGAAGCTAACACAGATACATTATATCTTGCTGGGCTAAATAACTGGGCATTTGAATCCTATTATTTTATTGACGACATCTGTGTAACTACCGATTCTATATTTAATGGAACATGGACAGGTATTGCTACCAAAAACAAAAATGGGAATCAGTTAAGTATTTATCCCAATCCTGCTTCTGATATAGTTAGTATCGAAACGGCATCAGATATTGAAGAAATATATCTGATTAACAGTTTAGGACAAGTTGTATATCAAGCTAAATCAAAAAACAAGAAAACAACTTCGGTCAATGTTTCAGGTTTTCCACAAGGATTTTATGCCATAAAAATAAAGACTAAGAATAATTTTTACTCCCAACCAATTCTCATTAAACACTAATCAAATAAGAAACGTATGAAACAATCAAACAAAAAAATCTTAGCGCTATTGCTTGCATTAATTGGCTCTATTGCCAATATTGAAGCCCAAGTAACGATAGTGGGTAATGGTGCTCCCGGGGTACCAACAGATTATGCTGGTTGGGATGCAACTCGTTTATTCCCTTTAACCGTTGCGCACAAAGGTGATTTTCCGATTAACTTTCAGACGAACGGTACACAACGGATGACGATTATGAATACTACTGGTTACGTAGGCATCGGCCTCCCCGCACCTTTATATCCTCTCGATGTGCAGGATAACATCAATGTCAACACAACTGGCTTTCTCAATGGCTATCGCATCAATGGTTTTACGGTTTTGCAAACTCCTGCTCTTGAAAATGTATTTGTCGGCAGAGGTTCCGCAGCAAATTTTACAGGATCAACACTCGGTCAGAATACTTTTGTTGGGTTTAATGCCGGTGGTTCATACATAAGTTCAAATACCAGCGGTGGCGACCGTAATACTTTTGTTGGAAGAGCTGCTGGCTTTGCAAATGTAGCGGGTAGATTCAACACTTTTATTGGCTGTGATGCAGGCTTGTCGTTGGTAAGTGGCAATGAAAATACTTTTGTGGGTGAACATGCAGATTGGCAGCAAATGTGACTGATGCTAAAACAACGCAAATATCAATCATGAATAAATTTAATTTTTGCTTTTCCTGAATTATTGGCGTAAATTTCCTTTTAATTTATTTCTGCTCATGCAAAAAATAATTTTCATATTTTCTTTTTTACTAATTGCGAATTTTTCTTTTGCTCAAATAAATCTTGTGCCTAACCCATCGTTTGAAGACACCGTATTTTGTCCGTGGGCTGAAAATCAACTTCCATATTATTGGACGTGCTTTGGAGCATCACCCGACTATCTTAACGGTTGCAGTTCTGCCCTCAATGTGCCCAATACACCAACTGGATTTCATCCAGCTCACAATGGAGTTGGAATGATTGGTGTCTTTAACTATGTTAATCCCAATAGTTCTGGGTGGCCAGATTATCGTGAATTTGTGGGAGCGCAACTGATTTGTCCATTAGTTATCGGTGAAAAATATTATATGTCCTTTTTCATGAGTTTTGGACAAGTACTCCCTGCCAGCCTTGTATCGAATAAAATTGGGTCAGATAAACTTGGGATAAAATTTTCAACAATTCCATATTCTGAGACAACTCCACCAGTGTTGAATAATTTTGCTCATTTATTCACAGATTCGATTTATACTGATACAGCTCAATGGGTTAAAATATCAGGCTCCTTCATTGCCGACTCAGCTTATAGCTATGTAATACTCGGTAATTTTTTCGATGAAGCCAATACTGATACTTTATATTTTGGTGGGCCTAATTACTATACATTTACATCATATTATTTTATAGATGATATTTGTGTAAGTACAGATTCAACTTTTAATGATACTTGGACAGGTTTAATTCCGCATAACCAAGACAAAATCCAGATAAATTTTTACCCTAATCCTGCTGATGACTTAATAAACATCCAAGCATCAGCCAACATTGATGAAGTTTACTTGATTAATTCTTTAGGGCAAATCGTCTATCAGATGAAATATAAAAACACAAAAAAAGTTCAACTTAAAGTGTCTGATTTTTCTAAGGGAATTTATACTTTCAGATTAAACGTTAATAATGAATTATTCACTAAAAAGATTTTTGTAAACCATTAAAACCAAACCTATGATGACAGTAATTAAAAAAATGATCGTCTTGTTAGTTGTTCTAACAATCTTAAAAACAAATGTTACAGCTCAGGTAACTACACTCGGTAATGGTTTTCCCGGGGTAGCAACAGATTATGCTGGTTGGGATGCAACTCGTTTATTCCCTTTAACCGTTGCTCACAAAGGTGATTTTCCGATTAACTTTCAGACGAACGGTACTCAACGGATGACGATTATGAATACCACCGGTTACGTAGGCATCCGCACAGCCAGCCCAATCTTTCCTTTAGATGTTCGTGCTGATGGTGCTAACAATGTTACAGCAAGCGGTTGGAAAGCCGGAATTCATTTATCGAACCATGCCGCTTTGGCTTGGGATAACGATGGACTTGGAAATTTTCTTTTTATGGGGCATCCCGCTTTTAACGCCGACCACTCTTTTTATTGTGGATTGGCACCCGGCTTGGGAGTAGCAGCCGTTCCAAATTATGTATATCGTATAGTTGACATTCCCCAACCAATATTTACTTCACCGAATTCTGGCGATATGCAGTTTTTTCATTGGGTGACAATTTTTAAACCAGGTCCATTTATTTCTGACGCCGATCAGCGATTCGGAGTGAATACACTAAGACCTGACAATACCATTGAAATAAATACACCAGCCCCAACATTGCCAGTACCTCCCCCAGCTTTAAATCCGTCTCTTGGATTCAATACACTTAATGGCTATACACTTACAAGTACAGGTTATAGTGGTTTACGTTTTTCTGATTTAACTTCTGCTTCAGTTCCGGTTTCACCTGCTCCAAGTAACAATGTTTTATCTGTTTCAAGTAACGGTGATGTTATTCTTGTTCCTGCGGGAGGCGGTGGTGCACTAGGAACCTGCGCTGCACCGACAACTTTTGCGCCGAATGTTCATGGTGCAATTGATTTAACCAACAATAATAATTTTTATTTTATAGGAAACGGCGCAGGAATAGCTTGGAATAATGTTGTGATAGGAAGAAACTGCACTGTGCCGCTTGCAAAACTTGATGTGTTGCAAAATTCAGGATCGCCATCTGGAAGTATTGGTATTAATGTTGAGAATACGGATCTCAGCGGTGGCACTCCTGCAACATCGGTAGTGGGTATTAGATCAGTTATGCCGAATTCTTTTGATAATTTTCGAATAGCGGGATTGTTTGATGCTCCCGTAGGTGCGATCGGTATTGGAACTGCAATTTTTGTACCTCAAAATGGAGGGAGAGTAAGTATAGGTTATCCCTCACCCTATTTCAATACGCCTGGGCTACTCGAGGTAAATGGTCCCATTTATATGAGTGGACTGTTGGTAACAGCATCAGACGAAAGTTGGAAAACAAACATCGCCAATATTGACAGTGCTACTGCTAAAATAAAAAAACTCAACGGCATATATTATTACTGGGATACGATCAATAATCCTACTATGAATTTTGAAAGTCGCCGACAAGTGGGTTTCGTTGCCCAGAATGTTGATTCTGTACTTCCTGAACTTGTTCGCACTGATGCAAACGGAAAAAAATATGTTGTTTATGATAGAGTGGTCGCACTTCTTGCTGAAGGTATGAAAGAGCAACAACTCAAAATGGACAGTCTTACACAAGCAATTATTGCAATGCAATCGCAAATCAATTCCTGTTGCAATTCAAATTCCCGCATCCAAAACCCAAGCAATAATCAAACAGACGTAACACTCACAAATGCCGAAAGCATTGTATTAAATCAAAACGTCCCGAATCCATTCGCAGAACAAACTACAATTACTTACAATCTTCCTGAATCAGTTCAGAAAGCGCAACTGTTGTTTTATGATGCAACCGGAAAATTAATAAAATCAGTTGATCTCACAGCCCGCGGAAACGGACAGATAAATGTTTTTGCAAATGATTTGAGCAATGGAATTTATTCTTACGCCTTAGTTGTGGATGGGCAAATTGCAGATACAAAGAGAATGGTGAAAACAAATTAATTAATCGCACTCAACTTTAAAAAGCGAATCTCAAAAAGGTTCGCTTTTTTATTTACCCTCCACAAACTTCGCAGAATTCTTTCCCAACATTTTTTTCGAATCGTCGTAGGCTTCACACATTTTTTGTTTTGATTCTGTATTTATCCACAAAGGCAACGAATCTTTGTTGCACCAATTTGCAGGAACAATTACATGCTGTTTTAGAGTTGCGTCGTACGAACGATAAACCCAGGTTGGAACAAAAGATGTTTTTTTAAGCGAAAGTTTTCCTGTGGCATTGTTTTTTTCAATCGCTAAATTAAGAATCATCCCAGCGTCAGTATATCTCCAATATTGATTAGAAATAAAATTCCCTAAGGACCAAGCCACAACACCGGAATCTAGTTTGGCGTTTGACGCCGTTTTAAAAAACGCTACCGGTTCAATAACGTGTGGGTGTGCGCCAATTATTAAATCAGCCCCAGCATCGGCCGCCCATTCAAACATAGAAAATTGTTGAGCAATTGGCTCTTGTTTGTTTTCGATGCCCCAGTGATAAAACACAAGCACTAAGTCGGCAGATGTTTTTCTTGCACGCAACACGTCGCTTTTAACAAGTGCGCTGTCGGCAACATTTAACATCCATTTATTTTTAGCGGAAGGGTAGCTGCCGTTTGTTCCATACGTGTAATTCAAAACTGCAATTTTTATCCCTTTGATGTTAAGAATACGAATAGAATCGCGATCGCGTTGGGAGACAAATGTTCCCGTATATCCAAAATCCTTTTCACTAACTTTCTTAATCGTGCGTAACAATCCTTCCTCGCCAGTATCCATACTGTGATTATTTGACGTGCAAAGAAAATCTATTCCTGAATTTTTAATGGCGTCAAGAAACTCGTCGGGGCAATTAAAGGCAGGATAACCGTTATACGCACGGCCTGATCCTGCAAAAGTGCATTCAATATTTCCTATCGTAATGTCGGCAGCGGAAAGGAAAGGTTTAATTTCTTTAAAGCTCGGATTAAAATCATAAGTCCCGTCGGATTTTTTTGCATTTTTCATTTGAGGAACATGACACATTAAGTCCCCAACAAAACTCATTGTGATAGTAATCGTGCTGTCGCCCTTTACGGCTGGTATTAATTTCGCTGCTTTAAGTTCTGAGCTCGGTAGGTTCCCAACTCCAGTTTCACTAAAATAAATAAATACACTTAATATTGGAATTATAATAATTGTAGATCCAAAAAACGCCGTGGATAAAAAAACTCTCTTCAAAAGTAACATAGGAGATTGTAAATAAACTAATTCCATAACAATACAAATAACGCATTTAGATTGCTTGCCTCCTATTGTTCAGTCTAAGGAATTGTTAATTATTTCGCCTTTGTCGCTTTATTTCAATCTTTTCTTTACCTTTACTTTGAATTTTACTTAAACCCTTACCATATGAAAAGGTTCTTATTATTGTTCTGTTTAACTACAGTATTGTTTGTTTCTTGTAAAAAAGAGAGCGACGCGCCTACAAGTTCGGTTTCTACCGATTACAAAGCGTTCATTATAGAATTTACTGCAACCTGGTGTCCATATTGCGGAGACAATGCTTACCCAAATTGGGATCCTAATTTTGCGGCGCATCCAAATAAAGTAACAGGGGTGTCTTGTCACCCATCAGATGGAATTGTTGATAATGATTATCCTGAGTTTGACGATTTAAAAACTTTTTATGACTGCCAAGGTTATCCAAGTTCGGGATACAATGCAACAGGGGGTGGTTATCCTTCTGCAACCTATTACAACGCTCCAATTAATTCTGCCGTTGCCGCCAATATGCAAGCTAAGGCGGGGATTGGTATTACAAAAAGCATTGAAGGTAATAATATGGTAATAAAAACTAAAACAATTCTATTCAGCGACCTAACCGGAACATATAAACTTGCTGTTTACCTCACAGAAGACGAATTAATTTACAACCAAACCACTACTACAAGTCCAATTGTGGGAGCAAAGCATAACGACGTGTTTCGTGGTGCGGCAGGACAAAATGCATTTGGGGCAACTATCATCTCTTCTTCTTCTGTAAAAGGAACCAAAATAGATGGCGACTATACAATTGCGATACCTGCTGATGTTGTAAACAAAGACAACCTACATGTTGTTGCGGTACTTTTTAAAGTTGATGCTTCTGGAAATCCAACAGGGGTAATAAATAGCAACTCTTTATAGCACTCTATTTCATGAAAATCAAATCAATTTGTCTTTCAGTTATTTGCTGTTTGCTAATAGTTGGCAACGTGTCTGCTAGTGGCGTTGAGCCTATCAAGAAAAAGAAAAAGAAGGGAAAAAAGGTTGCCTTTAAGAAGGGGCAAATTGGGGCGCAAGTAGCTGCCGGCTTTTTATTGTCTCCTGATTATAGCAAAACTGATTACGCATTATACGGAACTGTAGCGCCCTCTGACAAGTCTTTTCCTTTATTTTATCGAGCTGATTTTGGACTAACCGATTTTTTAGCCGCTGGTTTATATTTCGGATCAATTAAAGAAGCAGTAACCATTACTGATCTTACAAACCCTTTAAATATTCACACGTTTGAGCACTCTTTCAAATCTATTGGTCTACGTGTTAATTACCATCAAAAACTGGCTACAGCTAAGCTAGACCCTTACGCTGGAATTGCTATTGGCACAACCTTATTAAAAGTAGCTTACACATCAGATTTGAACGAACTCTTTATTCCTCCGATGGAAAAAGCGGGAATAGGGTTTTCTGTAGCAGCTGGGGCTAATTTTTATTTCACAAAAAACATTGGAATGTTTGTAGAAGGTGGCTATGCAAAGTCATTGCCAATGTTAACTGCTGGACTTTCTGTAAAGTTTTAATTTTATAAAAAATAAAAGGGCGATCTATATTATTATAGGTCGCTTTTTTATTTTATCGGAATAAAAATCCACAATAAAAAATAGATCAAAGTCATGGCGCCGGCAGATATGCCAAGCGTAATACCTCCAATTCCTAAGTATAGAACAATAAAAATAACTCTTAAAAGTCCTGTCGACATACCTAAAGAATTTGCCATGCCAGAGAGTACGCCACCAAGTATGCTATCATTTAATTTTCTGTGCATTTGGGGTTGTTATTTATGAATTAAATGTATTGTTTTTTTAAATGGCGGCTTAAACATCATAAGATTTAATTCTGTGACTGAAGTTGTCCAATATAATCTTCCAACTTTTCTACAATCTGGTCGTAACTAAATTGCGCCAACGGAGTTGGGTTAACGTTATGAAATTCTGGATTGTTATTTTTTCGAAGTGTGTAAATATTTTGTTTCCCTTCTTCAAAACGGCCAATAGGATCAATGGTCATTGTGAGAATTTGATAATCATAATTTTTCGCAAGCTCATAAAGCATATCAAAATTTTCTCCCAATCCAGCAACCTCATCAATAGTCATAAAACGAACTCCGCGTTTAATTTTTCTATCCTTTCTGTTAAGTCGGTCGCTGTCAATAATTGATAGTCTCGCAATACACAACAACGCAAGCATTGTATAGTTCTGCCCGTTGGACCCAGGAGCGTCTTCTCCTTTTGGTGTTTTAAGAGAAATAGAAAGGTCAAAATATGATTTGGGGTTTGTCAACTTCTTAATATCGGGCTTGGTATTTTTTCCATCACTGTGCTCTAAAAATGCTTTTAAAATAATTGCATCTGCGCCTTCGTTTTCTGTTTCAAACATTTTAAACAAGCCTACATTTTGTGCTTTCGCGGCAATTTGTTTATTAAGACTTCGAATCCAAGTAACAGGATATCCTTTTGATGGTTCAAAATTTATTTCAACATAGTGTCCCCCTGAAATTTTATTTGTGCGGAAAAAGTCTCGCATGTCTTCGATGCGATCTCTGCATTCGCTGTACGCCTCTTCAATTTTTGAGAAAATTCCATTTATTATTTTTAGCTTATGGTCGTTAATCTCATTCATCTTTTGATTGATGGACTTAAGGTGTTCTTCGATGTCACTTGCAAGGTCTAATTCGATATTTGCTGGGTTGGTAATAATCTTTGGAAGCATTACCTCGGCTAAAGTTTGAAAATCAAAAAGGTGATTTCCTTTTAAGCGCTCATCATCAATATTAAATTTATCGTCTTTCAAAATTGCGTCGAAATTTCCTTCAAACGTTTTTTGAGTCGTGATTACGGTAACTTTAATTTTATTAACCTGCGATTCTTCAATCTTTTCCGTCAGCTCTTCTATTTTAAATTCCCCGATTAATTCCGTGTAGCTTTTATGTGCATCTGTAAACCTCCTTTCAAGTGAAGGCATTTGCTCCATCAGCCCTATTAATCTTTGTTCGAGCGACCCCTGCTTTCGAGAAATTTCTTGCAGGCGTTGCATAAATCCATTGTAAAGCATTTTTGTACTTGAGCCGTGCTCTTTCTCAAGCAGTCGAATTTCGGAAGAAACTATTTCTTCGCTCTGCTCACCTTCCGATTCCCGTAAATAAGTTAACACGTCTGCTTTCCAATCCTTGTAGCGCTCCTGAAGGCCCGTTTTTTCGTTTTTAAAGTTGACCATCTCTCGCTCTTTATCGGGCAGCTGAGCCATATCGAGTTGTTTAATTTGGCCGTCTATTGCCATTAAGCTTCCCTGCGAGTTAGAAATAATATCATCCGCTTCGCGTAATTTTTGAAGAGCGTCTTCCCAATTTTTCTTAGCCTCTTCATAAAGTAATCGAAGATTATTATTCGGATCACTAAACAAATCTATTGTTATCGTGAACTCCTCGTTTGTCATCAGAAGTGATTCGTCTGCTGAAAATTTTCGTAACGCTTCGCGATTTATCCAATTTTCAGAAACCTGATTGTTAAATCCAAATTCCATTAATTGGTCGCGTAATTTACGATGGCGATTCCGCTCTGCTACAAGTTTTTCTAATTCCTTCCCTATGCTGTCACCATATTTTTTTAACTCCTGTTCAATTGTTTTGGGATTATTAAAAAGTTGTTTTGGAACAAATGCAATGTATTCTAAAACACCGTCCATGTCTACCCAAAATCCTTGCGCAGTTGTTTCTACTGGTTTAAGATTTTTATATACTTTTTCCGGATCGGGAATAAACCTATTTCCTTCTTCCGCATTCGCTGGCTTGTTGGTGCCAAGCGCTTTGAAGTGCATCAATACAGATTCTTGTTCCTTCGTAAGTTTGCCTGCGTTTCGAATTGCCCATTGCACAACAGATGTCTCGTTTCCGGAATCAAAAAGAGGAAGCAACTGATCAAGGCGAGATATTTCAAATCCTAATTGCTCCATCAGTCCGTCAAATTCAGCAATCGCTAAACGACAATCTTGCGCCCAAGTAGATTCCGAAAACTCTTTTAAAATATTACGATCATGCATAAAATTTTCAAACTCTGACAATATCTGTCTGTCTCGAAAATTTCGATCTTGCTTATTAAACTGCGTTCTAATTGCTTCAAGTGTGCCATATGTTCGAAGCCAACCATCAACAGATTTTACTTTACTCCACCGGACCGATTTTTCATCGTATTCCTGTTGCGCTATTTTATACCCCTTTTCATAAGACGCCCTGTTTTTTTCAGCAAAATCTTTGGACTTCTTCCTCGTTTCCATTTCGCTTTCGAGATGGGTTCGCTCAGATGTAATTAAGTCTAATTCCCTCTCCACCGCTTCAATGTTAAGCTCGTTCACGCGCTGCTCCAACATAATTTGTTGAATATTTACATGCGCTGTTTCTTTTTGTGTGCGAATTAAATCGCGCCCTACAATATCTTTTTGCTGGTATGCCCATCCTGTCTCTAAAAATAAAGAGCGGTGCAATGCCTTGTCTCTTTTCTTTTTATCTTCAAGCAAAACCAAGAGTCTGTCTTTTTTCAACTTAACTGTTTCGTACACTCGAGCGCGACGTTTATATTCTTCATGCGCTTCTTCGATTTCTTTTTTTCTTTTTTCGTACTCTTTATTTTGATCATCGTCATTTACGAAAAGAAAATTTTTCAAGTCTTCAGATTTTGCACCAATTCCTTTTCCGCGGGCAAAGGATTGAATAATTTGAGCAAAAGTTTTTAGTTTTTTTTCATCGTGGCTTAAATCAGTTGAAAGAATTTGGTTATTAAAAAGCACTCTATGAAATTCTGATGTTCTATTGTTGAAGTGGCGAAGGTTAAATCCTCTCTTCTCCAGAATTTCTTTCATTTTGTCAATCGGAAGAATTTGATTGTTCGGTAAAAAATCTTTGTACAGAAGAAACTGATCGATGGGGTCAAGGTTGTTTTCTGACTCTGCGCCAAAGTCAACTCCTTTTTGAATAATAAATGGATAGATAGACCTTGCGGTTGTTTGAACGTGCGTTCCTACAATTATGAATTTCCCTTTTTCAACTTCAACATTCACAAATGAATACCCAAAATTTCCTTGCTCGCCTCCTTGTTTTAAAACAATCCCCTCCACTGTCCGCTTCTCTGTTGTCATAACATCGGTTCCCGACTCCCAAAATTCCTTTTTAGCAACAAAAATAAGCTGCAATAAATCGGCAATTACAGATTTTCCGCTACCCGACCCGCCGGTAAAATCAGTTCGTAATGGGTGCAGAAGATAATCGCAGTTGTTATGGTAAATAATTCCAACTGTGGAGAGGGAAAAAATTCTTGGGTATTGTTTCATATTTTTCTATATAGTCTTTAGCATAATTAGTATTTCGCCCTTTACTCTGTTTCGCTTTCTTCAACAGCATAAAGTCCACCTGTTTTTTCGGTAATGGTATTTGTTTCGTCTATCAGGCGATCAATATTATGTATTTCATAGGAATACATTGAGAAAAGGCGGTCGATAGAAGGCATGATTTCAAAAAGATCTTTATTTCGAGGATCGAAATGTGTCCATCCTAATCTTTCAAACTCTTTCAATGCGTTACGAATCCACTCATCAATTGTGCTTTCGTCAATTTCCGTAGCTTCTTTCTCCCGACGTTTTGCAAAAAGATTATAAATAAAGTTTTTGTATTCGTCGTTTGTTTTGATAAGTTGAATTAAATCAGGAACATAAATATCATTGATAAAATATTTATCAATTCGATGAATTTTCAACAAAAGAATGCCAAGTAGCGTATACTCTGGCGACAATTTTTTTGCGCGCGACTTAACTATGCCACGACTTTCTTCATCCATTTCTAAAAAAAAGTAGCGTGTATAGTCGGTTCCTTTCCCAGCTAAATTAACTTTAAAAAGATTGCGATAATACGTGCGAATTTCATCCTCATATTTTTCAATATAATTAAACAGTTCCACTTGGTGTGGGTAGTTCTGAATATGCTGTCCGCTCTTTAGCGCAAAATCAAGATCGGCAAAAAGATTGCCAGATTCTTCGGTTTCTAAGAACCCGTATTTTTTATTTTCATCTTCCATATTCCAGTATAAGGGTGTTTCGGGTTAAGCATCATTTCTTCAGAAACAATTACTTCGTAACCTTCTTTTTTTGAAAAATCTCTAAGTATTTCATTTGCAACTTTTACTGCTGCTTCATAATCATTTTCTTTTTGCAGAATTTTATAATAGTAGTCGCTGAAATTAATTTTCTTTTTTGTATTCACGTCTGCTATTATTTGATCACACCACATCGCAACGAGTTTGTCCCTTGCAATTTGAGCACGACGGACTTCTGCTTGGCGGTGCAAATCTTCTTCATCCCAGTTCTGTTGTTGCACAACTATTGGAGGTGGTTCTAACAATTGCATATAGTCAACTCCCGTTATGCGAGACCTGTCAGAGTAATATTCCTTCGGCTCCATTCCCTTCGGCAAAAAGACTTCAACGTCATTAACCGTTCTTCCAACAAGTTTTTTCGCTCGACCAAATTTACTCGTTGAGTTTTTTAGCATGTACAAAAGAAAAGATTCTATTTTACGATCGAAATCTCTTTTTTCAAAATCACTGTACAGCTTATTAATTTTTGGCTTAATTCGATCAATGGTATGAGAGACATTGATGAGCCTTTGTTCAATGTCTTTAAAATAAATTCTCACTTCGCGCTTCATCTCTCTGAAATCAAACTCTTCAGAAAGTGTTGCGTCGTCGAGCAACTGTTTGATGTCGTCTTTAGAAGAAAACGCACTGCTAAGTTTATCGGTCTGCTCTTTGATTCGATCAAGGAGCGCTTCGCAACCAATCAGCATTTCTCTAAAATTATCATGCTCGTTTTTTACCAGATCGTTTAACTGCTCGATCGTATCTTCTATTTGCGCTTGCAATCCGCGAAGCTGGGACCCAATGTCACTTTTATGTTTAAAAAATTGTGTGTGATACCAGTGGCGAAAATCTTCCATTGTCTCGAGTTTTAATCCGAGAAGCAATACTAAATCGTTAAACGTTTTCTGAATCTGCGAAGGGTTGATTGCGGTATGTACTTCGCGCTCCAACATATCACAAAAATTTTCTGCATAAGAACTCAGTTGATATGTTTTTTCTTCAATGTTTTTATCCAAGAAGTGCCGCAACAACCGGTGAAGTGTTTCATCATATTTCTGTGTTTCTTCTCCTCGCGCAGAGCCCATGCCTAGCTCGGCGTAAACTTGTTTTATGGTGTCAACAATAATGCGCTCAGCAAAAGTGCGCTCAATAGTTCCTACACGAACTTTCTGAAAAATCGCCAATACAATCAGCCCGTCTTCTTGCTTTGGAACAAGTAAATCATAGCGATCGCGAAGTATTTTTGGAAAATTTATTTGCCGGCCCGTTCGCAACGCTGGCGGAAGAAGAGATAACTGTTCCATAAGCATACAAAAATATCAGATTTGTTGAGCTTTTAAGCCCTATGTTGAAATGTTGTTAATAGTCTTTTTCTGGGTGGTAAATTGTGTAAAATGTTTAGATCTTTCACTTGTTTTTCGACTTTATTTAGCATATTAAATGATTGGTAAAACATAGCTGTTGGTTTTCGTGGGTTAATTGGCATCCGACCCTTTTGAAACCCTTTTTTGATTCTGCTGTTCAACTTTGTTGCTTTAAAAATTGTAAATCATGTAAATTTTCGCAACTTTATAGTATGCCGACGCCAAGCTCTATTCTTTCACTATTTTCCGAAGAAGAGAAACAGTTGCTGTTGAAACTAGAAAAGCAACGGATCGCCCTAAGAAGAAAGCCGTTTTGGTGGGCATTTGTAATCGGGGCAGGCGTTTTACTTATTGCGGGCTCAATTTTAATTAGAGAATTTAAGAAATACGAAAACTCCGAATGGCCATTTTTAGTATTATTGGCTTCTGCATTTCTTTTTTTTGCTGGCGTTGCTTGGATTATTTTCAATTTTCCTGACCCCAAAGACGTTTCATGGAAATATAAAAAGATGATGCTCCGGCGGCTGGTTCCCAAATTTTTACCAGGATGGGTATCCGCAACTTCTCATCGGCTAATGAATGAAGACATAAAAAAAAGCGGGCTATTTTCCAACAAAGCAAATCGAATCGCAAGAGAGGATTATTTATTTGGCCAAAGTGGAAAAGTTGTTGCAGAAGTATACCAAATTGGTTTGGAGGCTCCCGAAACGAAACGATGGAAAGGAAAAAAGAGTGAAGGCGGAGCAAATCATTTTTACGGTTTTTTTTATCGCGTTCACTGCCCCGTCATTTTCCCTTGTGACACCTGGATCTTTCCGCTCCAACGAAAATTTGATTTGGGTGTAGATAATTGGGCTGGAGTTTCAGAAGAAAGGTATGCGCATAATTTTTCAAGTAAAAAAATAATAACCGGAGACCTTGAGTTTGATGGGCTGTTTTCCGTTTACGCGACCAACCCCGAAAGCGTCTTTGTTATTTTGACAGCAAGCCGTAGACAAAACCTAATTCAGGTAAATCGATTATTTTCTGCTGCATGTGCGTTCTCGTATACTGAAAACAAAGTTTATGCAATGATTGGATTTTCAGAGGATCCTTTAGATATAAATATAAAAAAGGAAATTGGTGAGACGCTTTTACATTGCCACGCCGAAGAGTTGGGAAGAATGAGGGGTGTTGCAGCATTAATTTCTGCACTATAGCTTTTGTGGAAGACGAAAGCGCTGCTCCTAATAATTATCAATATGGCTTGTTAATAAACTACGAAATAGCATTGAAAAATAACTGCTGTCAACGAACTATATTTACAACATGATACTTAATTATGTTTGGGTAGGATTTATTCTTATAGCGTTTGTTGTCGCACTTATAAAATTAATTTTTCTTGGCGACATACAAGTTTTTTCCGATGTAGTAAACGGAACTTTCAATTCGGCCAAATTAGGGTTTGAGGTTTCCCTTGGACTAACAGGCGCGCTCACCCTTTGGATGGGATTAATGAAGGTGGGTGAAAAAGCAGGGGCAATTAATTTTCTAGGAAAAATCATTGGGCCGTTTTTCAAGCGTTTATTTCCTGAAATTCCAGAAGGCCATCCGGCATTAGGAAATATCATGCTGAACTTTTCCGCCAATATGCTCGGACTAGGAAATGCTGCCACTCCGCTTGGGCTAAAGGCAATGGAAAGTATGCAGGAAATAAATAAAGACAAAGAGACCGCATCAAATTCAATGATTATGTTTTTGGTGTTAAATACAGCGGGGCTTACGCTTATTCCTGTCAGCATAATGGCAATTCGCGCACAACAACATGCTGCAGACCCAACAGATGTTTTTGTCCCAATTCTCATTACCACTTATTGCGCATCGCTGATCGGTTTAATCATCGTTGCTATTAAACAAAAAATAAATTTGTTTGCGCGGGTTATGTTATCGTGGCTTATTGGAGGAAGCGCATTTATTGCAGGTGTTATTTATCTTTTCATGCGCCTCTCCACTGCTATGAAATCACAAGTCTCAACTATTACTGGCAATGTAATTTTGCTTTCAATTATCGTTTCTTTTGTAGCGGCCGGCTTAATCAAAAAACAAAATGTTTTCGATTCATTCATTGAAGGAGCAAAAGAAGGGTTCGGTACGGTAATTCGCATTATTCCATATCTCGTAGCAATGTTAGTTTCTATTGGAATGTTCCGTGCTTGTGGGGCAATGGATTATGTAATACATGGCGTTACTTGGGCGGTTTCGCAAATCGGGATTGATACACAATTCACCCCTTCGCTTCCAATTGCATTAATGAAGCCTTTAAGCGGAGGAGGAACACAAGGACTAACTGTTGATGCCATCAAAACATACGGAGTGGATTCGTTCGTCGGTAGGCTTTCGTCAATCATGTATGCTTCGGCAGATACAACTTTCTACATCATTGCCCTATATTTCGGATCTGTTGGAATCAAAAAAACGCGCTATGCAATTGGCGCGGGGCTGTTGGCTGATTTAGCTGGAATTCTGGCAGCTATTTTCGTGAGTTACCTCTTTTTTGCATAATGTTCAACATACTATATGGCTCTCGAAAGCGAGCTTAAAGATTGAGGCAAACATTAAAATCGTAATTTTGTCCAGTTCAATATGAAAATATCAGCCTCTATTTATTCTACTACTGCGGATCTCAAAAAGGTTGTGTGCGATCTCGATAATCATCGCATAGACATGTTTCATGTAGATTGTAATGATGACACAAATGTGTTCGATGATATTAAAAACATTCGCAAATGGTCTAAAACACCAATAGACCTGCACATTATTTCTAAAACGCCTGAAAAATATTTTCCATTACTTGAAAAAAACCCCTGTGATTTTATTACGTTTCAACATGAAGACCTTATAGGTAAATTAGAAATTCCGTCGTACATCAAAGGGAAACTTGGATTAGCGATTACTGCCGCATCTGAGATAGATGCCTTCGAACAATATGCCGAACGTTTTGATTTTATTTTAATGATGGCAACCATTCCGGGTAAAAGCGGTGGCGCATTCAACAAAGATATTTTTAGAAAAATAAGACTGTTCAAAAAACGTTTTCCTGAAAAAAGAATTCATGTGGATGGCGGTGTGAATGGAGAGGTTTCCTTCATCCTGCGCAACATGGGTGTTTACGCATCAGTATCGGGGTCGTTTTTATTCAACGCGGAAAGTCTTGGCTTTGCATTGTTGAATCTGAAAACATTAGAAAACGAATCCCATTTTCAAGTGAAAGATTTCATGATGAGCGGTGACGAGGTTCCTGTTTTGATGCCCGAAAATCGAAGTTTTGAAAATGTTTTGCGGAACATAGAACAATATCAAATGGGCTTCACAATTCTTGTTGACAATAAAAATAATTTGGAGGGAATTATTAGTAATGCCGATGTTAGAAAGGGGCTTTTGAATAACATTAATACCCTTTCGGCAATAACCGAAATTGACATTACAAACAGAACTCCAATTACTGTAAACGAAAATGCAACGGTTGTTGAACTGATACGATTAATTAAATCTAAAAAATTTCCGATTACTTATTTACCCGTAGTGAATGACACAAACAAATTGGTAGGTGCGTTAACATTCTTTAATTTGGTAAAAGGGGAGGCTTAAAAATAATTTTAATTTATAAATTTCGAATAAATGATCATTGAATTAAAATCAACCGTAAACGAAAAGCGCGCCCAGGAAATTGCGGCGGAAACAAAAGCGTTTTGTATTCATTACGATGGCGGATATGTTTTGATTACACCATCTTCAATTAAAACGCTAGATAGTAAATTTGAAAAGGAAGCCGATCGCGTTACTGTTCTTAACGATGATATGCAATTGTCTAGTCGTACTTGGAAAAAAGAAACGCGAACAATAGCTATTAACGGAATAAAAATTGGTGGGTCAACTAATAATACTGCGCTAATTGCCGGCCCTTGTTCTGTAGAATCGGAGGAGCAGATTGAACAAAGCGCGCTATTATTAAAAGAGCTTGGAATTGGAATTATGCGCGCTGGGGCATTTAAACCTCGCACATCGCCCTACACTTTTCAGGGAATGGGAGTAGATGGACTGAAACTTCTTGCTAAAATGCGAGAGAAGCATGGTTTGCAAATTATTTCAGAGGTCCGAGACGCAACAAACGTGGAAGATATAATTGAATACGCCGACATCATTCAAATTGGCGCAAAGGCAATGTATGATCATGGCATTTTAAAACGTTGTGGCAAAACACAAAAGCCCGTTTTATTAAAGAGGGGTTTCGGGACAACATTACAGGAGTTCCTACAATGCGCTGAATTTATTTTGGCGGGGGGAAATCCAAATGTGATTTTATGTGAGCGAGGAATTAGAACTTTTGAAACCAAAACGCGTTTCACGCTTGATCTTTGTGGCGCAGCGTGGATGAAAGAATATTCGAACCTTCCAATCATTCTCGATCCAAGTCACGCTATTGGTTACGCATACGGAGTACCTGATCTTGCGCGCGCCTGCACAGCAATGGGCGTAGATGGATTGTTAATAGAGGTTCACCCAAATCCAAAAGTTGCAAAATCAGATGCCTCACAACAATTAAACCACGATGAGTTCCGTGCGCTTGCGGGTTCGTTGAAAGCTGTTGCAGCTGCAATAGGAAGAAAAATTATTTAAATGAGTTTATACGCAACAAATCTTTCTTTCCTACTTCGTAAAAATAACCTTGGAACAGAAATTATTTCGAATGAGCTTGGGGTAAACGACATTGCGCGTCCCTTGCCAGATGACATTCAACACATAGCAACAAGATTTTCATTAACAACAGACCTGCTTCTAAAAACAGATTTGGAGGCCCGCGAAGAACAGCGAAATAAAGATATAAAACTTGTTGTTTTTGATATTGATGGTGTGCTCACAGATGCGGGAATGTATTATACCGAGGCGGGTGATGAATTTAAAAAATTTAATGCAAAAGACGGGCTGGCTATTCGCCGTGTTAAACAGCGCGGAATAAATACTGGAATAATTTCACATGGGTATAACTCAAAAATTGTTACGAGCAGAGCGGAGCGATTGCAAATTGACCTGGTAGAGGTTTCGCAAATTCCGAAATTACAAACACTAAACAAGTGGTGTGAACAATTAAATATTTCATTAACAAATGTTTGTTTTATTGGGGATGATTTAAACGATGAGGATATTTTACTTGCCGTTGGATTTTCAGCCTGCCCAAGCGACGCCGTTGATGATGTAAAAAATATGGTACATGTTGTCCTTTCAAAAAAGGGTGGCGAAGGTTGTGTGCGGGAGTTAATCGACATGTACTTGTAAATAACGAAACTCTCCTTTCGAGAAAAAGTTTTTTTTAGCCAAGCACCGTCTCTAATACCGTATGTGATATGACTTCTCGCATATTACTTAAATGAAGTTCGTAATATCGTAATATGTTTCTTACCATAACTCTTCTTGCCTCCCTCGAAATTTGAAGCGTATGCATATTCGTAAAATTCAATTGTAAAACCGATTCGAACAGCCTTGCATCATTAGGATCCAGATAATGAAGGTGATTGGGAAACGAATTACAAAAAACACCATCGCGCAAATCAAAAAAACTTTTTTCTCCTGAGAAGTTTTGCTGTGGATAAAATCCTAAGTATTTGGTCAGCTGTACTAGAAAACATAAATGAAAGTTTGCCACGCCCTCTTCTTGTAAATCTAAAATATGAAGCGCGCTAGACAAAAAAGAATAAAGTCCTTTGTTAGGCTCTTCTTCTTTTACAGACTTGTATAAAACCTCTGCTAAAAATAGCGCAATGCTTGTTTTAATAATGTCGTCTTGCAGGTGCAAATAGGGCTCCGTACAAGAAACTTCACGAACACTTTGCAAACTATTTTTGTCCCTATAATCAACTACTAATTCTAATTGCGTAAGTGGCTGAAGAAGATTGCTTTTAATTTTCCCTCGCTTACTCCGGGATACGCTAAGAATAAACGACTCTACCCCAGAGTGCTCTGTATAAATTTTTGCTATTACGCGACTATCAGAATAAGGTATGGTATGAAAAACAATTCCGCGAGTTTGCTGTAGCATAATTAATTTTAACTAATTGTTGCTGCAAAAAACAGACTGTTTCTACTTATCAGATTAATTGATTAATAAAATTTTTGTAACTGCTTTTTGCGTTCCGTCAGAACTGCTTGCGAATACAAGGTAAACCCCTGTAGCCACACGCGCTCCTTGAAAATTATTCCCGTCCCAGATTGCACGGCCTCCTAACGAAGTTGTGGTAAAAACTACTTGTCCGCGAACATCTGTAATTTTTATATCGGTGTCTATTACTAATCCAGTAATTGCGATTGGACCTCGATACTCGTGCACAACAGGGTTTGGAAACGCGAAAACCTCAGCTATATCTTTCCCCCCTTCTATTGCTTCGCCCATGTAAGAAATAATTCCTTTTGTGGTACCAAAAAAAACTTCACCTGTAATTCCGTCAATAACCAAGCTTGTAATATTGTCGGACAGAAGCGGGCTGTTGTCAACGGTGAAATGAGCAAGTTCTGTTTGACCATCAGAAGACATCAGAAAAACTCCGCCACCTTCTGTTCCAATCCATTTTCTATTTGCTCCATCTACAGCAATCGCTGTTACAACCTGGTTTTCCAAAAGAATTTGAACATTTCCATCCTGTGTAATTAATATTTGAGAGGCATCACAGCCCTCAGAATTAAAAATTGACGAGGCGCAATAAAAAACTCCTATCCCTTTATCTGTTCCAACCCAAATTTCTCCTTGTTGATCCTCGGCCATTGAATACACTTCGGTACCCGGAATGTTTCCTAGTCCTTCAGTAAATCCTAATTTTTTTTTCAAATCGTCGCTTGTAGTTGATAGTGTTCCGTTTTCATCGAAAACAATTATTCCGCCGCCACGAGGAAGCACAACCCACTTTTGTCCAATGGAAGTAATTATAATATTTCCTGTTGTTGTTCCAACCGGAATCATTGAGCTAAAATCAAACGCCTGCCAAGACCCGTCTTTTTTATACACATTTAAGCAGGTGCTCGAATGAGAATTAGCCAGCCACAGATTACCCGCTGTATCGTATTTCATTCCAGAAATTCCACACCACTGGTACTCTATCTTCGAACGCAGTGTGCTGTTAAAATTATTCCAAAGTGTATCAACGTTTCCATCTTTTATTTCTAGCATTCCCCAACCCCAAGAGCCAAGAAAATAATGATTGGCGTCGTTTGGGTCAATTGCAGCAGCGTGTAAATCGAATGTTGTATCTAGCTGAGGAATCTGATATTTTCCAAAGTTTTTCCACCAGCCATTTTGCATAGTAGAAACTCCTTTATGATTCAAAACATTGTTCCACGCGTCATCATGACCTCCGGGAACAACTAATAATTGTTGCTTGTACGAGGCCATAAAATAAGTGTCGGTAGTTATTGGTCCATTAGGAAAAAATGAATCACCATATCCCATGAAAGCCATTCTTACTAGGCCGTAATTTAAATCGGCCTCCCAAAAAATACCGTCGGCGTCAACATAAATTTGTTGCGGCGCACTTGGTGTGAGTGGCCCTAAAATTAAATTTTGGGGATAATAAAAAGTAGAAATGTTTGAATTAAAATTTTGATCTATAAGATACGTTGCATAAAGATCGCACAAAAAGAGTGTGTTATTTCTAACATACATATCGTGGATGCTTGCTGTGCCAATAAAATTAGAAAGATAGCCCCAAGCTAAAGAAGAAACATTATACGTTAAAACAGTATCAACCATATATCCTACCACACGAAAATTAGCAACAAGCGAGCCATTAAAAAATTCTATCGCGTTATAAACACGATTAGAGTTTCCTCCTACAATGTTGTTAAATTTTGTCCAAGATGTAAAATTGGAAAGCTGTTGACTGCTGAGCGATGCATAATAAATTCCACTTTCTGTTGCTGCAAAAATTGTTGTCCCGTCTGAGGTAATGTCGTTGATTGTTAAATAGGCTCCGTTTGTTCCAATGAGATAAGTGTCCTTAACTTCTTTCCGATCTGTATCAATAACCACAATTCCGAATCCAACAGAAACATACGCAAGCGGCCCGATAAAATAAATGTTATTAATTTTTTTCTCTCCTATAATTTGCGCGCGTTTTATGTCGGGCAAATTTGTAATTGCTGTGCCTTGAATTAAGTCAATATTCCCATTTTCATAACCAACAAACAATACATCGTTATGGGAATTGTACGCTATTTTTCCTATCGATAAATCGGCTAGGCCATCAATTTTAGTAATTCTTTGAAGGGTGTTATCTGATTTATTTAGGACAAAAAGTCCATTGTCAGTTGCTGCCCAAATTTTTGTTGGCGACCCAGTTACCGATTTACAGTTTTGATAAGGAAGGTGTGTTTTCCACTGGCCGATAGGAAGGCTCTGTGCATTTGATTTGCTCGCAAAAGCAAAAACAAAAACTACGACTAATTTTAAAAATAATTTCCCTGTTTTAATGAGCTGCATCAATTACAAAATTAACCATTTCACGTGGACCAATAACTTCATTTGTGCCTCTTTATTGTCGATTAAATAATATAAATTGTCGCTGCGTTGTATCTTTGCAATGCAGAAATCGGTTTTTTCTAAAAAGGCACCGTAGTTCAATGGATAGAATGACAGGTTCCGGTCCTGTTGGTTGGGGGTTCGAGTCCCTCCGGTGTCACAAATAAATCCCGCTTATTCGCGGGATTTATTACAAAGGACATTTATATTTTTTCGAACGCTTTTTCTAAGTCTGCTTTCAAATATGCGGGATCTTCCAAGCCAATATACAACCGGATTAAATTAAAGGGGAGTGGCTTTGAAAAACTTGCGGACTGAATCAACGCGCAGGTTGGGAAACAAAGTGATTCGTGCCCCCCCCAAGATGTTGCAAGTAAAAATGCTTTCAAAGAATTGCAGAAGACTTCAACTGTTGCAATGTCTTTTGCTTTTAATTGTACTGAAATTAATCCCCCTCCTTGTTTCATTTGTTTTTTCGCTAATTCAAAACTTGGATTGCTCTTCAAATACGGATAATTAATTTTTTCCACTTTCGGATGCTGCTCCAACCACTCCGCAAGGTACTGCGCGGCACCTGAAGATCTGTTTACGCGTAATTCCAATGTACGCAGACCGCGAATCATCAACCACGCATCATGTGCGCTTATTATTGCTCCAATTGTCATGTATTCCTCGGCCAACATTTTCATGATGCGGACTTTAGAAGATGCAACCACACCCGCAACAATGTCGCTGTGACCGTTTAAATATTTGGTAGCAGAGTGAACAACTATATCAACGCCCATGGAATGTGGCTGCTGATTTAATGGGGAATTATAGCTGTTGTCAAGTATTGTTGTGATGTCTCTTTTTTTGGCCATTGAACAAATTGCGGAGATGTCTTGCAATTCAAAGGTGAGCGAATTGGGGCTTTCGAGATAAATTAATTTTGTATTTGGCTGAATTGCTTTTTCGAAATCTTCAACCCTCCCCCCTTCTACAAAAGTTACTTCTACTCCATATTTCGCAAGGTATTTTGAAAGCAAATTGTTTGTCCATGAATATGGTTTTGCAACACACACTGCGTGTTCGCCTCCTTTTATTGAGGACATAACCGCGGCTGCAATTGCTCCGCTTCCGCTTGCAAAAACTAAAGCGTCTTCTGTTCCTTCCAGCGCGGCAATTTTTTGTCGCAATATTCCTACTGTAGGGTTAAAGCCCCTTGTATAAAAAGGCGTTTCTAATTCATATTTTAATTTCCCTCGCATATCTTCAACAGAATTAAAGCAGAAATTTGAACTAAGAATGATAGGCGGGCTTACTGCGTTGTAATAATTTTCGCGCTCTTCGCCGAGGTGGTTGAGTATGTATGATAATTCCATTTTACAAGTTTCGTTATTTTTTTAATACAAAACATACAGCAACAAAAACTAAAACAACTGCAACGAGGTGACTCCACTGCCTCTTATTTAGAAACCAGGGCAAGGAATAAAACGAAGACAACGAGTGTAATCACCTCTTAAAAATTTAGTTGCAGCAAATAATGAACGACGACTGTTTTATTTTTTATTTCTGATAATGTAAATTAAACTTGAAGATCCTTCTGCGCCAGCCTTTCTGTTGGACAGCCATCCTTTCCACACGGCTGAAATTAGCCTGTTCCCTCCGGTTTTGTATTTCTCGCTTAGTATCGAAACATAATAACTATCAAATTTCATTGGAAGTATTTTGGTCACCTCGAAGCCAACTTTTTCTAATAGTTTTCGCATGTCTTGTGGGCGGAAGTGCCAAAGGTGTCTTGGCAAATCATATGCAGCCCAGTGCTCTCCATAGAATTTTGCATCATACGAATTGCGATTGGGCACGGCAATAATTAAAACCCCGTCTGCTTTCAATAGCTCTTTTAGTTTGTTAACTCGCGCACATAGATATGGGACATGTTCCATCACATGCCACATTGTAATTACATCGAAGCTTTGTGGTGCTAAATTATTTAGTTCCTTTTCTTCACGAACATCCAACTTGTAGTTGTCTTCACACTGCTTGCGTGCAGATGCGCTTGGCTCGATTCCGATTGTTTTCCAACCACCCTGTTTTACCGTATTCAAAAACTCTCCTGTTCCGCATCCGATATCAAGCAGGGTCCCAATATTATTTTCGCTATTTACTAACCTTAGCTTTCTCTTCAAAGTGTGTTTTCGAACAAGTTGGTACAGTCGGCTTACAATACCCTTTGATGTGTTTGAGTGAGAAATATATTCATCAGACTCATAGTACTTTCCTAGGTCTTCGTCGGCTGGACGTGGGTTTGTAAACGCAAATCCACATGTTGTGCATTCAACAATCTGAAAGGTTGACTTTGAAACTGTGTTGTCCTTTGCCGAAAGGTGTGGCTGCTGATCGTTTCCATCACAAATAGGACATGTCTCTGTTTTTTTAAGAATCGGTTCGTTTTGCAATTTTTTTATTTTAGATAGTATCAAATATACTGATTATCAGCTATTTTTTAATTAATTAATGTGTTTTTTGTTCACATTTTTTCAACACAGTTGTAGTTGTTCCACGTGAAACTGTTTTTGTGACAATTTTTATATAAATATTTATATCTAATTAAAAAGTAAGTAGCTCATAATCAATTATTTTAATATATTTTTATATTAAAATTATTCATTTTTGATTTTTATTCCCGTTTTTTTCCGGACATCTTTTTAATTTGTAATTAGCTATATGTAATAGCATATTTGCTCGGTCGCGGATAACACGGCAAGACCTGTCTGTTACCAACAGCTCATTGAAAAAGAAGATGCTCTTTTCGGGTGGGGGCATTGAGTCAATAAGGCCCACGGTTTCACGTGAAACAAAAGCCTTGGACAAAGCCTGTAGGCAGGACCTGTTTCAGTAAGGTTATTTTTATCTCCCTATGTAAACCATCAAGACAGAGACGTCTGATGGGCTAATACCGCTAATTCTAGAGGCTTGACCAAGAGTGCTTGGTTTAACTTTGGAAAGTTTTTCACGCGCCTCTAAAGAAAGCGATGTTAGTTGCTGATAGTTAAAATCAACGTCGAGAAGAAGGTTGTCAAGTCGAGAAATTTTATCGGCAAGCTCACTTTCTCGTTGTATATAACCTTCGTACTTCATTAATATCTCCGCTTGTTCAATATCTTCTTTGCAAAATGCAGACAAAAAAACATTTGCTGTAACTGAAGCAAGTCCCAAATCGGCTATGGAAACACCTGGCCGTGCTAAAACATTAAACATTCTAACAAGCTGCAAAATAGGTGCTGAATTAATAGATTCCAAAAAAGAATTGATCTCTGCTGGAGAAATACTTTCGGATTTAAAATATTTAATAATCACATCTGAGTTGGCCTTCTTTTCGATAACTCTTTGCATTCGCTCCTCAGAAGCTAAACCAAGACTAAATGCTCGCGGAGTTAAACGTAAATCAGCGTTATCCTGACGAAGCAAAAGTCTATACTCGGCACGCGAGGTAAACATTCTATAAGGCTCATCAGTTCCCTTGGTAACCAAATCATCAATTAAAACACCAATATAAGCCTCCGAACGATTAAGAATAAACGCTTCCTTGCCGGTAATTTTTAAATGTGCGTTTATGCCAGCCATCAACCCTTGGCAAGCAGCCTCTTCGTAGCCAGTAGTTCCATTAATTTGACCCGCAAAATAAAGATTGGAAATACGTTTTGTTTGTAGTGTTGCGTCAAGCTGAATAGGTGGAAAATAATCGTATTCAATAGCATAGCCAGGTCTAAACATTTTAACATTCTCAAAACCTGGAACTTTTTTTAAAGCTACTAATTGAACCTCTTGAGGTAAAGAAGTAGAGAATCCATTAACATAAACCTCAACAGTATTCCAACCTTCTGGTTCCACAAAAATTTGGTGCCGAGATTTATCTGCAAAACGATTAATTTTATCTTCAATAGACGGACAATACCTTGGCCCTAAACCTTGTATCCTCCCAGTAAACATGGGGGATTGCTCAAAGCCAGTCTTTAAAATATCGTGAACCTCCTGATTAGTATAAGTAATGTGGCAAGGTCGTTGTTTTGAGAGCGGGGCGCTAGAAACTAAATAAGAAAACTTTTCCGGATTTGCGTCTCCTTCCTGAATTTCCATTTTAGAATAATCAAGTGAGCGGCCATCAACACGGGGAGGGGTTCCTGTTTTCATTCTTCCACTTTCGAAACCCAAACCAATAAGTTGTTCCGTAATTCCGGTAGCGGCCTTTTCACCTGTTCGCCCGCCACCAAATTGTTTTTCACCAATATGAATCAAACCATTAAGAAACGTTCCGTTGGTTAAAACGACAGCCTTAGCACTTATGCTTGTTCCCATGCCAGTAACTACGCCACAAACTACATTGTCTTCCACAATCAGCGAGCTTACCATATCCTGCCAAAAATCAACATTCGGAGTTTGTTCCAACATAAGGCGCCACTCTTCAGCAAAACGCCAGCGATCGCTCTGAACTCGCGGGCTCCACATAGCGGGACCCTTAGAGCGATTTAACATTCTAAATTGAATAGCTGTTTTGTCGGAAATTATTCCAGAATAGCCGCCAAGCGCATCAATCTCACGAACAATTTGCCCCTTAGCAACTCCGCCCATAGCAGGATTACAACTCATTTGAGCAATTGTCTGCATATTCATGGTTACGAGCAAAACGCGCGAACCCAAATTTGCCGCAGACGCTGCGGCCTCACAGCCAGCATGACCCGCACCAACAACAATAACATCGTAATCTAAAAGCATTTCAATTTTAAAGGAGCACAAAGTTAGTCTAGTGCGGGCTTAGAAAAGTAGAAAATTAAAATATTTCCGTAACAATAGAAAACGGCTTGAGCAAAATGAGTGTAAAGGTGCGCAAACAAAAAAAGCCCCTTTAAAGAGTCTACATCAAGTTCGTTTATTTACTCGCCGCGTTGCTAGCATAATAAAGTATGTTGTGCACTAAGTCGGCGTCTTGATAATCTACTTTTATAGTTGAAGAAGAGGCTTCAATAATTTTTATTTTTTTTACAGCTCCTTGGTCGTTTGTAAGTGTCAACGTCAAGCCCGCCTTGTCGAGCGACCAAGTCCCAGCCTCTGGTGCGCCATTATAAATAAGTCTGTAGCGGGCGCTTTCCATAAGCATAAAAACATCGTTTTTTTGTGTTTCGTTTGGTGGCAGAGGATTGCTAAACAGCTCGGTTTGTGTTAGCATCCAAGTAGCGCAAAGCGCCTTTGCTTTTGGAGAAAGTGTTGCGGGTTCGCTTTGCGCGAAAGAGTTAAGGGAAAAGAAAAGAAATATATAAAAACTAATTTTTTTCATGTGGTTTTATTTTTTGTAAAAGTAAAAATAGTGCTTTTTCTTCTTCATTCCGCATTCTTAATTTTTCGCGTGGCGATTTATCCAAAAATCCACAAAGATGTAGCAGTCCGTGTGCCATCACTCTATAAAGTTCGTTTTTTTTAGTCGTTTTAAAAATTATTGCGTTTTCGTAAACCCGAGGAATGCTAATGTAAATTTCTCCCTGAACCCCGTTTTTCGCTTTTTTATCTGCCGAATAATCAAAACTAATTATGTCGGTAAGCGTGTTGTGTCCTAAAAATCTTTTGTTGATGTTCAGCAGGTATTTGTCGCTAACAAAAATATAATTTAGTGTCGCTATTTTCTTCTTGTGTGTTTTTGCAAGCGCGTGTAACCAATTTTTAATTTCCTCTTTTTTTCGAAGAGAAAACTTAATGTCATTAGTAAAAAAAAGAATCTGTGAATTTGTTTCTCTCATTAATTATTCGCGAGAGAAAAATTGAGGTGCACTAATCGGCCCTGGTCAAAAAACTCTACTTTGTCGGCAAGGTGTCTCATTAAAAAAACACCTCTTCCATTTGGTTTTTCTATATTTTCCGGGTTGGTGGGATCAGGAAGATTTCTAAAATCAAAGCCGGTTCCTTGGTCGCTAATCTCAAAGGAAAGTGCGCTTTGGCTTGCAAGAAAGCCGAGGTTGACATTTTTTGTTGCGTCGTATTTATTTCCGTGCTGAATGGCATTGTTAACTGCTTCAGTTACTGCAACAAGAATATTTCCGTAATAATCTTCTGAAACGCTATAAGATGAGCATATTTCATTTATAAACTTTTCTACAAGCGTGATATTTCCAACAGTAGAGGGGAAACATATTTTTTGCTCTGTTATCATTTCATTTTCCTGTGTCATTCTTTTGGTTGCTTATTTAGTTCCACCCCGTTAAAATAAGTGTTTACCTTATTTTTATAAAAAGGGGACATGGCCGGGGGTAAAGTCCTAAGAAGCTCTTCCTCTTTCTGTTTCTGCTTGTTATACTCTAAAAATCCATTAGGGTTACTTTGTTCTTGACTTTTTGCCTCGTTGGACTGCCTCTGCTCGTCCATCTCCTTTTGTTTTTCTGCCTTTTCATAGTCCAACATTTTATCTAAAATTTCTTGCTGGCGCTTTATCGTTTCTGCTGTCACCCGTTTGTTTACGAGATCTGTTTCTGTTTCTTCCATCTTAGATTGCGTTTGGCCACCTCCCTTATCGTTTCCTTCTTTCATCGCTTCCTGTAACATTTGTCGGATGTATGCCTGCTGTGCTGCCATTTTAGCAAGCTGCTCTGCGCTACCTGGTTTACCTCCTTGCTTAATTGCTTTCATTTGCTGATTTAAGCCCTCTTGCATCGAACGGAGACTTGACATGCCAGGCTTATTTTTTTTTCCGTTGCCCGGTTTCTTACAAACGCCACCTGAGCATTTCGCCTTGTTTTGTGCATTGGCCTCCGCCATCATCGCTTCGAGCGCTTCGTTGAGCAACAAAGCAAGATTATTAACCGAAGCCATAGCTTGCTGTTCGCGATTCCGCGCTTCTGAGGTGTTTCGCTCGCCAAGCGAAATTTGTGCACGATCCATGTTCATGTTAATATTCGTAATTTCCTTATTCACTTGGGGGGAGATTTTGGGATTGCGCTTACTCAAAGCAAGGAGACTGTCTTCGATCAGTTTGGAATCGTCGCGCAATTTTTTCTGTGTGCGGGCGAGAGAAGTGTATTGGGGATCGTTAATGCTTGTTGTTTTTACTTTTGCCATCAACGCCTCTTGGTCGAAAGATAGCTTAATAAGGTTACTCAAAAGCTGCCGAATGGCCTGCATATCTTCAGAGGCCTGCTCCTCGTTCATTTCGTTTTGGGCAGATTGTAATTCGGAAGAGAGCTCCTGCATTTTATCCGATGCTTTCTTTTGTGATTCCGATGCTTTCTTTGAGGCTCCCGCTTTTTGGCTTTCGCTGCTCTCCCGCTGCTGTTTCTGAACCTCCATTTCTTTGAGGTCGGTGTTGGGAATGTTGTGCGGGTTGTCTAATTTTTGGTTTGCCTGCTCAAGCTCGTCCATTTTCTTTCGGAACTCTTCGAACTTTTTATTCAAGCTGTCTTGCTTTGCTTTATTTTCTTTTTGGTCTTCCTTAGATGTGTTTTTTTGTGACGACTGTTTAGCAAGTGAATCTTGCTGTTGCTGCATTTTATTTAATTCTTTAATCGCATCATCCATTTTCTTTTGCACCTGCAGGTCACGGAAAAGGTTTAGCGTTCTGTCTATGTCTTTTTGGGCATCTTTATTTTCCTGCTTCATCTCATCGAGCGCCTTTTGCATTTTGTCTTTGTCGGCATTCTTTAACAACGCTTCAAGTTGTGCAATCATTTTTTTCATTTCGTCTGTCGCGAGTTGATCAAAAAGTTTTTGCAGCTCTTCTTTTTTTAATTCCGTTTCCGGGTCACTTGAAGGAAACTCGTTTTGTTGTTGTGCGTTTTGCTGTTGTTGCTGTTTTATCTTTTCAATTTTTTCTTTTAATTCTTCCTGTCGGTTTTTCAGCTCCTCTATCTTTTTCTTATCCTCCCAGTTAAGTGCGTTTTTCTCCATCAATTTTTTATACATATCCTCTATGTCTTTTTGCAAAGACGTTGATTCGGCAAGGCTCGCCTCCAAATCTGATTCCGTTTTTTTATTACTCCGGTCGTCTTCGTTTTTTAACTCTTTTTCGGTTGGGGCTTTGTAAATCATTTTTTGTGTGCGTGTCGTTTTCGCTCCGTGTATGCCGTCATTATCACATACTTCAAAATAATATTCAATCTCTTCGCCGAGCTCTAGGCCAATTTTTGAGAGGTCCCAATAATAATAAAATTGATTCCGTTGCAAAAGCATATTTATTGGGATTTTAATTCGAGTTGTTTTCGCGGGAAAATCTTTTCCTGTTGAGTCTTTTTTGCTTTGGGTGGTGTAATTAAATGAAAGTGCTGTAAAACCATAATCATCTTTTACTTCGCCGTTAAAATAAAGCCTAAGTCGAGAGAGCGTATCTTTTTTTTCTTCTATGGCAATTGAAGGAAATAAGTCGGGAATAACACTTATAGAATAATGAATTGAGTCTTTGCTTTTTAAAAGATTATTTGCGGTGTGTAAAAAATAGTTCTTGCTATCTAAAAAACGGTGCGTAAAAGCAAACGCGTTAGTGCTTGTGGCGTTCAGATTAAATGTTGAGTCGCCGAGCGTAAAAAGAAATCTGGTCGTGGCGTGTGTATTAAAATTCCAAATAATGTTTGTGCCGCAGGGTACAATAAGGTCGCCGGTGTTTTTTAGTTTTTCGTTTTTCTTGTTTGTGTATTTTGGATATTGCAATTCGATTTCAAAGTTTAACAAAATGGGGTTGGGCATTACTTCGATTGTGTATTCTTTGGATTTGTGTCCATCGGCAAAAAATCTAAACTTTTTTGAATTTTGAATGTTCCTAAAAACATAATTGAACTGAATGGGGTTCGAGCGCGAAAGCTTGTACTCGTTGCCATCCACAAGTATAAAAACACTTTCCGGAATTTCTTTTCCTGAAAGCTTTACGTCCAAAGAAAAGTCGTCGTTCTCAATCCCCTTTAACGTTTTATTTTGAATTTCAAATTTAAACGGGGCGCTCGCCTCGAAAAACTCCCCTGGGTGTGCCAAGCGATTTGCCGAATCTGTAATAACTCCAGCGTTAATAAAAATAATTGCGAGGAGAACAAGCAAAGGCACAAGGGCAAACTTAGCATATTTTCTATTTTTTGATAGATCAATTGCGCCTACAAACGATATTGGTTTTAGCTCCCTTATTTTCTGATCAATGCTTGCCTGTATTAGTTCTGCGCTAGTTCCGTTGACAAAATCGGCTCTGCGCAATTGCAAAATATTAAGTAGTTTATCCTGAACTTCTATGAAGTGTTTTCCGATAATTTTTGCAGCGTCATCATGAGAAATTATTTTACCGATTCTGTTCAATTTAAAAATAGGATAAAACACAAGCCGCGCAAGTACCGAACAGGTGGCGAGTAAAAATGTCCAAAATAAAATTGTGCGAACAAGTATATCAAAATGCGCGAAATGTTCGAGAAGTGTTAATAAAAGAAATCCTGTTAAAAGAATTCCTGCGGCATAAAAGAGGCCGCGAATCAATTGATTTTTATAAAATTTTCTAACAAACTCGTCTAGTTTGCTAATCAGTGCTTCGTAACTTGTTGTGGGCGTTTCCATCTGCTATTGTAGTACAAATTTAGTGTTTTAATAACGAATTCCCTATATGATAATTGCCGCAACGCCTAAAAACATTAATCACTTAAGTTAAATTGATTGAAAAAATATTGTTTCAATAAAACACATGTTAGTGGGGGCGGGCAGGGGCTTCACTCTTTTTTAGTCGCCCGAAAACGCCCAACGGAAGCGAGGTTCCGCTTTTAGCCTTCAAAAACAATTCGCCTGTTTCTAATATAGATTTTTCTTTTTTTGAGAAAAGGTTTTCTAATATCATTGCCGAAAAACCAAGCGAGTAGGCGTTAAGAATTAGAAAGTGTTCGTTTTCGTCTAGGAGATCCTCAACACCTTTAACCATTTCATTGATATTTTCCTCCAACTTCCACTTTTCTCCATTAGGACCGTGGCCATATGCGGGTGGATCTAAAATAATTCCATTGTATTTATTTCCGCGACGCTGTTCTCGTTTTACAAACTTCAACGCATCCTCTACCAACCAACGAATGTTATCCAAATTTGAAAGAGCCATATTATCATTCGCCCAAGTAACCACTTGCTTAATTGAATCTACATGCGTTACTTCTGCACCTGCCGCCCGCGCCGCTAATGATGCGCCGCCAGTATAAGCAAATAGGTTTAGAAATTTTGGCGTCGGTGTTTTCATTTCTCTAATGTAATTAAATATGTAATCCCAGTTTACCGCTTGCTCTGGAAACACACCAACATGTTTAAAGGAAGTTAAAGCCAAGCGAAACGTAATTACTTTGCCTCCTGGTAATTCATAATTAATATTCCAACGATCAGGAATTGGTTTTAATTTTTTCCACTCCCCAGCAGAGCTAGACTTAGGAACAAATTTAACGTGCGCCATTTTAATCCACTCTGATTCGATAATTTTTCTATCCCAAACAGCTTGGGGCTCTGGCCGAATTGTAATGTATTGTCCAAAACGTTCCAACTTTTCAAAATTACCTGAATCGATAAGTTCGTAGTCTTTCCAGTTGGTAGGGGAGAGTAGTAGCATGTGGTTGCAAAGTTAATCAGTCTGAGATAAATATATAAATTCTTGCTTTTAAACACAGTTGCCTATAGAATTTTTAAATAAATATTCATCTCCCGCCTAATGTTTCGTCTCGCGCATCTATCTTTACGGACTTATGGAAAATAGGAAAGTGCGAGTTCGTTTTGCTCCAAGCCCAACCGGGCCTTTGCACATGGGCGGTGTGCGTACTGCACTCTATAATTATTTGTTCGCAAAAAAAATGGGGGGGGATTTTATTCTCCGTATTGAAGATACCGACACCGACCGATTTGTTGCCGGAGCAGAACAATATATCGTTGATGCTTTAAAGTGGTGTGACATTGAACCAAATGAAGGTGTTGGTTTTGGTGATGGTGCACATGCGCCATATAGACAAAGCGAAAGGAAAGAATTGGGTATTTACGCTCCTTTTGCCAAACAGCTACTTGATTCCGGCCATGCATATTATGCGTTTGATTCAAAAGAAGAGTTAGATGAGCAGCGTTCGCGCTTCGAAGCCATGAAAGCAAGTTTTTCATACAATGCAATTACAAGGCAAAATCTGAAAAACTCTTTAACACTATCCGAAGATGATGTAAAAAGGCGAATTGGGGCGGGCGAACATTATGTGGTGAGAATTAAAATGCCTCGTAACGAAGAGGTGCGCCTCCATGATATTATTCGCGGATGGGTGGTGGTAAACACTTCTCAATTAGACGACAAAGTTTTATTTAAAAGCGACGGAATGCCAACGTATCACCTTGCTAACGTTGTGGATGATTATTTAATGAAAATTACGCATGTTATTCGCGGAGAAGAGTGGCTCCCTTCGGCTCCTTTACATGTTTTACTTTATCGCTACCTCGGTTGGGAAGAGGTGATGCCACAATTTTCTCATTTGCCTTTATTGTTGCGACCCGATGGGGCAGGCAAACTTTCTAAGCGCGACGGCGATCGATTGGGATTTCCTGTATTTCCCCTTGACTGGGAAGATGCACTTACAAAAGAAAAGTCTTCCGGATATAAGGAGCGAGGATATTTTCCTGAGGCTTTTATAAACATGCTTTTGCTGTTGGGCTGGCACCCAAGTGGAAATCAAGAATTATTTACAAGAGAGGAGTTGATACAAGATTTTTCGTTGGAGCGTGTTAGTAAGTCAGGAGCAAAATTTGATGCTGAAAAAACAAAATGGTTCAACCAACAATATTTGCGAAAACATTCTGATATCGAATTAGCAACAATTCTTTCTGCTAATTTAAAGTTAGAAAACAATGCTTTTCTCGTCGAGGTTTGCCGTTTGATGAAAGAAAAAGCTTTTTTTGTGAATGAAATTTATGAGCAGGGAAAATATTTTTTTGAGGAGCCCAAATCATTTGATGATGCGGTAATAAAAAAACGGTGGAACGAAGATTCGAAAAAATTCATTGGGGCCTTGAAAAATTCTTTCGAAAAAATTACTTCTTGGACTTCGGTCGATTTAGAAAATGATTTTAAAAAAACGGCAGAAGAAACACAAACAAACCCGGGAAGTGTGATGCAATTATTTCGTGTGTGCATAAGCGGAGCTGGCGGGGGGCCGGTGTTGTTTGAAATGATTGCACTCCTTGGAAAAGAAGTTGTTGTAAGAAGACTTAATGTTGCGTTAAAGAATATTGTTTGATTTTCAATTCTCCAAAAATGGGAATAATAAATGTTACTGGAATAAGAGTGTTTGCTTACCACGGATGTTTGCCAGAAGAAAGCAAAGTTGGCGGAGAGTACATTGTTGATGTGCGCATTACAGGAAAATTTGATGTGGCAGAAGTTTCTGATGAATTAAGAGATACGGTTGACTACTGCGTGGTGTTTGAAACTGTAAAGCGAGAGATGGCGGTGCGCAGTAAGCTTATTGAACATGTTGCAAAAAGAATTGTTGTGGAATTACGAAAAGATTATCCTACGGTTGAGAAGTTTGAAGTAAAAGTAACGAAGATAAATCCGCCGATGAATGGCGATGTGCGCGAAGTAAGCTATGAGATTTTCAGCTAACACATTAAACCGCTTTATCATGAAGAAATTTTTATTCGTAGCCATCACGCTATTGTTGTTGAGCAATCTTCGGGGGCAAACAATTTGTTATCCTGGGCGTTTTTCACAAACACATCTGTTCGATAGTGTAGACATTCGCAAGGACTCAAATATTGTGTATGCTATTTCGAAAAACTATTTCTCTGGAGTAACTCAGAGCCTTCAGATGGATGTTTATTATCCAAGCGCAGCAGTTGACTCAATGCAGAGCCGCCCATTCATTCTACTGATTCACGGAGGGGCGTTTCTTGTTGGTAACAGAAATGACATGGCATACGAGTGCATGGAATATGCACGGCGCGGATTTGTAGCTGCAACAATTACCTATCGTTTAGGTTGGAACTGTGCAGCCACCGACCTGCTTGGGGTTTGCGTACTTTGTCAAGGGCAAAACTTCAATTTGAAAACAGCAACTTATGTGGCTGCGCAAGACGGGCGAGCAGCCCTTCGTTACGTGAATGCTAATGCCGCAACATGGAATGCAAATCCAAATTGGTTATTTATTGGCGGAGAAAGCGCTGGCTCTATTACCGCTTATCATGCGGCGTTCTGGGATCAAACAGAGGCAAATAGCTTTTGTTCGTGGGCTGTACCGGCAGTAGGGGCTTTAGACACAGCAGGCAATTCGCTTCCTAACACTTGGAGTGTGCGGGGCTTAATTGATAACTGTGGTGCCATATCAAACGATAGTTCCTTAATGAATAATGGTAATATTCCTGTAATTAGTTTTCATGACCAGCTTGATTGCGTGGTTCCTTATGCCAACGGACAAGTAATTAGTTGCCTTTGCACACCTTTCTATTATGCCAGGGGCTCACAAATTGTCAACGCGCGGCTTGCAGCTGTTGGCACATGCACAGAATTGAATACCGTACAAAATAGTATTAACCACTGTTCTTATCCGAAGCTAAGCATTGTAAAGCGGTCAAGTTGTTTTCTTAAGCGAATAATGTGCGCCAACTGCGTATCGGCTACAAATACGAATATATGGGCTGTTGATAGTTGCGACAACGTTGTTATGGGCATTGCAGAGTTTGGGATGGCGCCTATTACCATGTCTATATTCCCAAATCCTACGCGAGAGTTGTGCATAATCAAACTTTCGGAGCCCAGCCGTATGAGTGGCGTAATTAAACTGTTTAATGCAGCAGGGCAACTGGTTCTTGAGCAGCCATATCCACCGTTAACAACTGAAATACATTTACAAACAAGTGGTTTGCCGGCGGGGATGTATAGTGCGCTCACTATACTACCACAAGGAGCCATTAGCTCCCGTTTCTCAATTATTCACTAATTACGAATGTTATTTGGTGCGCAGTAATTCCCTTTTATTACTTTTGTCGGCGCAACAAAAGTTCGTTGGCGCACAAGCAGAGATTGATTCTGCATGAAAAAAGTAAAAAGGTCCTGTGGCCGAGCGGCTAGGCAGAGCTCTGCAAAAGCTCCCACTCCAGTTCGAATCTGGACGGGACCTCAAAAGACAATCAGTAATGGTTGTCTTTTTTTATGCTTGGGGAGATTTATATTATATACATTACAAAAATGAATTGGAACCAGATTAAAACAGCTAATGATTTTGACAGGTTGCTTAGCCTGTCAGAAAATTCAACTGTACTTATTTTTAAACATAGCACGCGCTGCAGCGTAAGTCGTTTTGCTTTAAAAGAATTTGAACAAAATTGGAAAGCTCTTGACGAACAAATCGTGGTGCCTTTCTTTTTGGACTTGCTCGAACATCGTAATTTTTCTGATGAGATAGCGGCGCGCTACAACATTAAACACGAGTCGCCCCAAGTGTTGTTAATTAAAAGTGGCGTATGTTTTTATTCTAAAACAAACGAAGAGATCGTTCACGCTAATATTATGTCGGCGGCTGGTAGAATTATTTAAAAACAACACGCATTTAATGTTTGTGAAATAAAAATATTAATTGAAACCCGGTAATAAGTTACACCTACAAACCCATTGACATCTTTTCCGTTATCTTCGCTTCAATAATTATTCCATGGGCGAACTCACAGAAAATAAAAAACCCCTTCATTTTGTACAGCTTGACGCCCTTCGTTTTCTCGCGGCGTTTATGGTTGTATTTGTCCATGCGTTCGATGGCTGGGTGGGGTGGTTTGGAAAACCCAAAGCGCTTGCGTTGGGCGATGGAAAAAATTGGAATTGGTTTGGCCACTACCTAAATGAATTTATAGGAAATTTTAATTTCGGGGTAGATCTTTTTTTTCTAATTAGCGGTTTTCTTATTACATATTTATTAATTAAAGAAAAAAGCGAGCGTGGAAAAGTCAACATTCCTTCTTTTTTTCTTCGTCGTATTTTAAGAATCTGGCCGCTTTATTTTTTTATTATTATTCTTTGTTATTTCTTCATTGTGCCGTGGATGGGCATTAAATCACCAGAGTATTTGCCTGTGCTTTTTTTCTATAATAATTTCAGAACAATTGCAACGCACGCTTGGGATTTTCCTTTTTCACATTTTTGGTCCATTTGTATAGAAGAACACTTTTACCTTGTGTGGCCGTTTCTTGTTGCCTTCGTTTCTCAAAAGCGACTGCCTGTTGTGCTTGTAGCAATAATAATTGGCAGCATTGCCTTCCGCGGGTATGCGTTTTTTAACATGGGGGAAAGTTGGTTTACATTATATTTAAATACTTTTTCAAGAATAGATGCGCTTGCGCTTGGGGGGCTTGGTGCTTGGGCACACTTTAATAAACCATTCTCTTTGCGTATGCCTACCAGCGTTAGATTATTAATTTTTGGTGTTCTTATCTGGACTCTTTGTGTCGACGATATTAACGCATGGGATAATATTTTTATGGCTTGCTGGAAAAAATATATTTATTGCGGATTGGCGGGACTATTAATGATGAACTATGTTTTTAATCCCGAGGCGAAGTTCAGGTGGGGTCCAAAAAATATTTTCAATTATTTAGGTAGGTGCTGTTTTGGAATTTATCTCTGGGGAAATATATTACTCCAAATTATTATCATGAAAATTTTTCTTGCACCCAACAAGCCGATAACTGATTGGCTAATCAATCACCTTGGTTTTGGAATAACTTATTGGTTTATTGTTCTCGGTTTTTCTATTGCAGTTCCCGTAATTTCTTATGAGTTAATCGAAAAACCTTTTATGAAATTAAAGTCGCGCTTCGCAATCGTAAAAACGCGGGTTTAATTAACCTGGGTGCCCTTTAGGAAAAAGTCCTTTTTCCGGATGGCGTTTCCTTTTTCTTTCTTGCTTACGTTGTTGTCTTACGTTTTTTCTTGAGTTCGCTTTAGCTTTAGTGTTGGGATCTCTTTTAATTTCTATTTGTTTCTGCGCTTTTATAATTTTTTTTGAAATTTTTGTTTCTTTTTTAATTTTCTTTTGTCCGCCCTCTGCTTTAGCCACAGGACGTTTATTTCTTTTTTGTTTAACCCTGAAACCGTCTTGACCTTTTACAGTTCTTTTCTTTTTAAAAAAGGTAGGGTCTTTTGATGCATCAATCGGCTTTGAAGAATTAGTTGTTTTATTCTTTTCGCTATCGCCTGGGCAGGATACAATAGTTTTTGAATTAGCGCATGCTACTAAGAATAAAATAACTAGAAAAAATAAACTGGTCCGCATTTTATGCAAGTTAACAGAACGCGAAGACTATATTATTATTTGACTCCTTTTCTGTCTTTCCATATTTGATTAAATGATTTTTGTGCTGCGCTTGGCAACTCTCGCCTTTCGCCCCAGGTTTTTCTAAAAAACTGTCGAAGCATAAAGTTTTTTAGTTTCGCGCCGCCTTTGTCCATTTTACTTCTTTTCAGCATTGCTCCCTTCCAAAAAAACCACATCATATTTTCTGTTTTGCTCACAAGCCCCGTTGCTACTACATCGCGGCGATTATATATTAACAGCTTATGAATATCAATGTTAACTGGACAAACTTCTGTACAGCGCGCACAACCAGAAGAAGCAAAGCTTAGGTGTTTAAATTCTGCTATTCCTCCCATATGTGGCATTAAAGCAGCTCCAATTGGACCACTATAGACGGTTCCGTATGCATGGCCCCCAACACCTTCATAAACAGGACATGCATTTAAGCATGCGCCACAACGAATACAATTTAACGCGCGTCGCTGTTCAATTTGAGAAAGCACATTTGTTCTTCCGTTATCTAACAAAACTAGGTATAGCTCTTCTGGCCCATCGACTTCTTCTACTTGACGCGGTCCTGTAACGAGCGTATTGTATACTGTTAGTTGCTGCCCTGTTCCGTGAGTTGCTAAAAGCGCGTTAAATAAATCGAGGTCTTTATAAGAAGGAATTATTTTTTCTATTCCTGTAACAACAATGTGAATTTTAGGAAAGGCCATAGACAACATTCCGTTGCCTTCATTTTCTGATATGGCAATTGCACCAATGTCTGCCACCAAAAAATTTGCTCCGGTAATTCCAGCACCTGCTGTGAGGTATTTTTCGCGCAAGTGCTCGCGCGTCCAAGTCATAATTTCTTGAGGACTGAGGTTTTCTGGAGTTCCTTTTTTATCGTGGTAAATTTTTGCAACATCCTCTTTAGAATGATGCATTGCGGGTGTAACAATATGATACGGTGTCTCACCTGCCAGCTGCTGAATAAATTCACCCAGGTCCGTTTCGTTAGTCTCAATATTATTTAATAGTAAATGCTCGTTAAGTTTTATTTCTTCGGTCACCATTGATTTTGATTTCACAACCGAAGAAATATCTTTCTTTTTCAGAATAGCTGTTATTTCTTTTTGTGCTTCGGCTATATCTTGTGCCCAAATAATTTTTCCTCCGCGTTTTATAAAATTTGCTTCAAACTCTATTAAGAATTTATCGAGGTGCTCAGTAGTTTTATTTTTAATTGCGCCCGCACGCATTTTTGCTAATTCAATGTTTGAATACTGTGCTTTTCCTTGTAGCACCTTTCTATTATAATGCTCAATATTGGACTGTAGCTTCTGCCTATGATCAGTAGAAAAAACATTCTTTTCGCCTACCTCGTTAAATTGTATTGCGGGATCCATTTGCTCTTTTATTACTGTTTTTTATCAATCACTAGCCGACTGTCTTTGTTTGCTATTTCCCATGCGCTATAAAATACCAGTTGTGCGCGACGAGACAAAAGCGGAAAATTAATTTTTGAGAGCTCGTCTGTTTCCTGATGGTAGTCCTCGTGAACCCCATTAAAGAAAAAAGATACGGGTATATTATTCTTTGCAAAATTATAGTGGTCTGACCGCATAAAATAATTATTTGGTTCGTTAGGAACATCAAATCTATAGTCAAGTGCCAATCCAGTATAAATTAAATTATTTTTTTCGTTAATTGCCTTTAGTTCGCTGCTGATGCGATCGCTGCCAATAACATAAACAAAATTACTGTCCTTTGCGTGCTCCTCGTCTCCTCTTCCAATCATATCAATATTAAAATTTACAACAGTGTTTTCCAAAGGAAAAACAGGGTGAGAGGTATACCACTGTGAGCCCCAAAGTCCTTTTTCTTCGCCGGTAAGGCACATAAACAAAATACTGCGCCGAGGCCCATGACCATCTAATTTTGCTTTAGCAAATGCTTCCGCAAGCTCAATCACAGCAACGGTTCCGCTACCGTCATCATCAGCACCGTTATATATTTTTTTTCCCCGCACACCCAGGTGATCCATGTGGGCTGTGATAACAAGAAGTTGGTTTTTTAAATCGCTGCCCTCAAGGTAGCCCAAAACATTTTCAGAATATATTCTATCGTTATTACAGTGAAGAGTAATTCTAAATAAAAGATTTAGTTCAGCGTATTTTGGTGGCGATCGCTTAAGCCAACCTTCTGTATACACAGAAGATGTTCCCTCTTTATATATTTTTTCTGCGAGGGCGTTACGAATATATAAAACAGGAACTTTAATTGTGTCTTTTGTTTTCTCATCCTCATCTAAAAGTAGCGACTCAGAAAATTCTTGGTTTTCTTTACCTACTTCCCATTGAAAATTTTCTTTTACTATTAGAATCGCTGTCGCTCCTCTTTTTTTTGCCTCGTTTATCTTTTTTCTTTCTCTTTTTGACCAGACGGATCTTTTTTGCTTGTCTCCTGTTATAATTGACCTTCCCTTTTTATCGATAGGTTCCCCATCAAAAATTATGACCGCCTTTCCCAAAAGGCTTGGATTTAAATAGTCTTTATACAAACTATCTTGAATGCCGTAACCGGCAAATACAATTTGATTTATTTTTAATGTTTGTGATGCTGTGCCCTCGGCGCAATAAAAATCTTTTCCTTGAATGTATTCGTTTAAAGGAGTGGAAATATTTCCTTTACATCCTTCGTTGCGAAGCAGTGGTACTTTTTGAAAATATCCTAAATGACTTAATTCATTCGAAGCTGTACCAGGCAAAGGGGGGATGCCAAAAGACATAAATTGCTTAGCAATATATTCTGCTGTCATGTGCTGGCCTTTTGTTCCGGTCTCTCTTCCTTCATATTCATCAGAGGCAATAATCGCAAGGTGCCTTCTTAAATCTATCGGGGTTATTGTTTCCGCATATTTTTTTCTTACTTCGTCTATAGGCGATAAAAATGAAAAAAATATAGCGCTAGTAATTAAAATAAATAAATAATACATTCTAGTCATTGTTCTTTATAGGATAATTTTTTATTTCGTTTCTTCCACTTATTATATTTTAATTTTATTAACTCGTGTAGCGTGACGTCCTCCTTCAAAATCTGTTTTCAAAAAAATAGTTATGCAGGAGCTTGCCTCCGCTAATGTTACAAATCTGGCCGGCAAGGAAATTACATTTGCATCATTGTGCTTACGCGCTAATTCAGCTATTTCACTGTTCCAACACACAGCAGCCCTAATTCCTACATGCTTATTGGCCGCCATGCTTATTCCGTTTCCAGAACCACATATTAAAATTCCATATTTTACCTCTCCTCGTTCTACTGCGCTAGCAACAAGGTGGGCAAAGTCAGGATAATCAACACTTTGTTCAGATGGGGCTCCAAAATCAATTGGGTTATATCCAAGTAATTTTAAGTGGTCAATAATTGCGATTTTTAATTGGTAGCCGGCGTGATCACAGCCAATAGCAAGTTGCTCCATTTTATTTCATTATGTGTGTTACAAATGTATGCCTGAATTTTTAAAAACTTCGCTTTGCATCATTATTACTACCCTAAATTGAACATTATGACCAAAATGAGGGTCGCTTTGCCTTTTATTTATGAACACTAGCCCTGTTGAAAAGTTAATTTAAGGTTGATTAAAAGTCAATAACTATTCTTGCTTTTTATAAAGGGTCTGCTCCTTAATAAAAAATTCTACTTTTTTGTGATTGTTTAAAAAATTAAAACCTTAAATTATAAACAAAGTATGAACTTAAATTGATAAAAAAAATATTAACATTTCATGTAAAATAGCAGAATACAAATTTTGTTTATAACCCTCTTAAAATCACGTTTTCAACACATTATCTTTAAATTTTTGTTCAAATCCTGTTCTTTTGTTTTAATAAAATAATTAAAACCATAGAAGCTTCTTTTTTTTCAACAGTACTAACAAGCTAATTATAACAATAAAATTAATTTAAAATATTTAAATATTATATAAGCAACTAAATTCAATTTTAATTTAAAAATCTGTTTGTTGTAAATAGTTTAAATACATTTGCTCTATGGTTAATTATTCGCTTTTTGCTCACAAGTATATTCAGCTTAAAGATACTACTAGAACTTGTTTTTTAAAAACCTAGATAGCGGGAATAATGAAAAAATTCATAATTATTTTTTCGTTTTGTTTTTTTGTTTTTCGCCTAGTTGGCCAGGAACAAAAAGAAATAAATCCAAATGGGTATACTAAATTTTATTATGATAATGGAAAAATAGCCAGCGAAGGTTTCATGCGTGATGGAAAGCCGGATGGGTATTGGAAAACATTTTATGAAACAGGAAAAATAAAATCACAAGGAAATAGAAAAGATTTTGAGCTTGATAGTTTATGGTTTTTTTATAACGAAGAAGGAAAAATAATAAAAGAATATTATTATGCCAATGGAAAGAAAAATGGGATCATAAAAACATTTGATCAAAGAGGAAAATTATTACTAGAAGAAGCTTTTATTAATAATATGAAACAAGGAATTACAAACGAATTTAACAGCGAAGGAAAAGTTTTAAAAAAAACGATTTTTGTTGAGGGAAAAGAACAAGGATTAGCATACGAGTATGATAAAGAAGGAATTATCATAACTATTATTGACTATCAAAAAGGATTTATAAAAAGAACAGATAGAATTAATAGACGAGATGCAAACGGTCTAAAACAAGGTATCTGGAAGGAATTTTTTTCCAATGGAAAAATTAAAAAAGAAGAAATTTTTTTAGACGGAAAAAAAAACGGGTATTTCAAAGAATACAATCAATTTGGAAACTTAGTTTCTGTAAGTAAGTGGGAAAACGGAACGGAACTTATCAATCCTCCAGAGCTTGCAAAAATAGAAACAATCACATCCTATCATAAAAATGGAAAAATAAAAGAGATAGGAAATTACAAGGACAGTATACCAGAAGGTGTGTTTCGGCAATATGATACAACAGGAATTATTATAGGTGCAGAAATTTATTTGGAGGGGGTTCTTATTGGACAAGGACTTTTCGATTTGAAGGGGAATAAACAAGGCAAATGGAAGGAATTTTATGAAGGAGGGCTTTTAAAAGCGGAGGGGGAATATAAAGATGGTGTGAAAATAGAAAACTGGAAATATTTATATGAAAATGGGAAAACAGATCAATTGGGCAAATACGATAAAAAAGGGAACCCTATAGGTATTTGGCAATGGTATTACGAAAATGGGCTGTTATTGCGGGAAGAAACTTATGTAGAAGGTTTACGAAGCGGAAAATGCATTGAAAAGAGCAATATAGGAGTAGAGATAACACAGGGAGAATATGTTGATGGGCTAAAAGAGGGCAAATGGTTTTTTCAAATTGACGATTATAGAGAAGAGGGCGAATATGTTGCCGGAGAAAGAAATGGGATATGGAAACATTTTTATACATCAAGTGATAAACGACGTTTCGAAGGTGCGTTTATAAATGGGAAGCCCGATGGAAAGCAAATTTGGTGGTATGAAAGTGGAAAAGTATGGCAAGAAGGAAAATATGTTTATGGAATAAAAGAAGGGAATTGGAAATATTTTGACGAAGAGGGATATGTTTCTCTTTCCATAACCTATAAAGAAGGTGTGGAGATAAAATTTGATGGCGTTAGGCTTCGATTTGAAGATCCTAGAGGCCGCGACGCAGAGAAAGACAAATAAACAGAGAATAAGCAACAAAAAAAATCGAGTTTAAATAAAATAGAACTAGATTTACTATTATCATTCGTAGGTAATTTAAGAAAATTAGAATGTCCTTAACGAAAATTCTTATTGTTGAAGACGAAAGTATCGTTGCGAAAGACATTCAAATGTGTCTTCGCAAGTTAGGATATAATGTTGTTGCAATTTGTTCAAGCGGAGAAGAGGCAATTTTAGCGGTTACCGAACACGTACCAGATTTAGTACTAATGGATATAATGCTAAAGGGAGAGATTGGAGGAATTGAGGCTGCCGATCAAATAAATTCCAAATTTAATATTCCAATTATTTATCTAACGGCTTACGCTGACGAAAGTACATTAAACAGGGCGAAGGTGACAGAGCCCCACGGCTATATTATAAAACCATTCAAGGAGATAGATTTACGCACAACAGTTGAGGTTGCGCTTTACAAGCATAAAAAAGAAACTGAGGTTCGGAAAGAACGCGATTTTCTTTACAGTATCGTAGATAATAAAGAGTCCGCCGACACCATCTTTGTAAAGTCAAATTCTAGATTAGTAAAAGTTAGAACAAAAGATATTTATTTTATAGAAGCGCTTAAGGATTATGTGGTTATTAACACACCCAATGAACGATATACAATTCATTCTACAATGAAAGACCTAGAAAGAAAACTTTCTCCTAATGAGTTTATTCGAGTTCACCGCTCTTTTATAGTACGCATAGATAAAATAGCTGCAATAGAACCGCCAAATTTATTGTTAGAGGATATTAAAAAAACAATTCCTATTGGCGGATCTTATAAAGATGACTTAACGAAGAAAATTAATCAGGTGTGAAAAAAGAAAAAGTTAATTAATGTTTTTTTCTGCCTTTATTTTTTTTATCGGAATGTTTTTTTTCATCTCCCCATTTTTTTCTTGTGTCGCCCCGCCCAGTTTTTTTAGTAGGGCTGTTCCAGTCATCTTTTCCAGAAGTTTCAGAAAATTTTCCGGCATAAGGATTTTCTCTCCGCGCACTTTTTTCTTCCGACAAATTTGAAAATTCACCGGCCAATTCAAAATCGATTTGTTTTTTTATAAGGTCTGCGCTTTTAATTAACACAGAAACTGAATCACCCAATGAAATAATTTTCCCAGTCCGCGTGCCACGCATACAATAACGCTCCGCTTCAAAAACATAGCGGTCGTCGCGAAGGTTTCTCACATGTACCATCCCTTCGCATTTATTTCCTAGAAGCTCTACAAAAAACCCAAATTCTGTTACACCTGAAACAATTCCTTCAAAAACCTTACCGACCTTGTCTTGTAAAAATTGTACTTGTTTATATTTTATTGAGGCCCTTTCTGCTTCTGATGCAGCCTTTTCTCTTTCCGAGCAATGTTTACATTCTTGTTCTATTTCATTTTGGTCAGCAGGTTTCCCTATTTTTTTGAATTCGTCCGCATCAATATAAAATTGTAAAAGTCGATGCGCCATCACATCTGGATAACGACGAATGGGAGATGTAAAATGTGTGTAATAATGAAAGCCCAACCCGTAGTGGCCAATATTTTCCGTTGTATAAATTGCTTTTGCCATTGTGCGAATAGCAAGCGTTTCAATCATATTTGCTTCTGGCTTTCCCTGCACTTCTTTTAATAATTGATTTAGCGAAGTGGATATGGATTTGTTGTTTCCAGAATTCATGCGGTAGCCAAACGTCGCTACAAAAGTTGAAAATTCTTGAATTTTTTGTGGACTAGGGGAGGCGTGCACACGGTAAAGAAATGGCCTACGCAAATCGGATTTTTTCTTTTCTATTTCCCCGGCCTTTCTAGCAAGCGCAACATATTCCGCCACGCGACGATTTGCTAATAACATAAAATCTTCGATAAGCTGATTAGAATCTTTCATCACCTTAAAATATACACCAGTTGGATTTCCTTTTTCATCGAGGTTAAATTTTACTTCTTCTCGTTCGAACGTAATTGAACCGTCAGCCATTCTTTTAGCACGTAATTTTTTAGCAAGGCCGTTTAGTAAATAAATTTCTTCTTTAAAATCTCCGTCTTTTCCCTCTAAAATATCTTGTACTTCTTCATATGTAAATCGCCTGTCTGAATTAATGATTGTTCTACCAAACCATTCCTTTTTAATTTGGGCCTCTTCGTCAATTTCAAAAACCGCGGAGAAAGTTAACTTTTCTTCATTTGGCCGAAGCGAGCAAACGTTATTAGATAAAATTTCAGGCAACATCGGGACTACTCGGTCCACCAAATAAACAGAAGTTGCGCGTACAAAAGCTTCTTTGTCTAGAATAGAATTTGGCTTTACATAATGAGAAACATCTGCAATGTGAATGCCAACTTCCCAGTGACCATTTTCTAATTTCCGAATAGAAAGCGCATCATCAAAATCTTTTGCGTCGAATGGATCAATAGTGAAAGTTGTAATTTTTCTAAAGTCCTTTCTACGACTAATTTCTTCCTCAGTAATTTTTGTTGGAAGTAAGTCAGCAATCTTTTCCACTTCTTTTGGAAATTCATATGGTAGGCCGTACTCCACCATGATCGCATTAATCTCTGTATCGTTATTTCCAACTTCGCCCAACACTTTTATCACTTCGCCATTTGGTAAATCTGAATAATCTTCCCAGCCTGTAATTTTCACTACTACCTTTTGCCCGTCCTTTGCAGCTCCAGTTTTATCTTTCGGAATTATAAAATCACGAAATTTTTTATTGTCTGGAACAACAAACGCATGACGTGATTCAATGTGAATTGTTCCTGCAAATTCGGTTTTACCACGACGCACAATGTCTACCACCTCGCCTTCAACTCTTCCGTCTCGTCGTTTTTTATCAAAAAGTTTTATTTTTACTTTGTCCGTATGCATTGCTCCGTTAGTGTTAGATGGGCTGATGCAAATTTCTTCTGGAAAATCGTCAGATTTAACGTAGGCTTGTCCTGATTGTGTGATATCAATAATTCCTACAAGTTGTTTTGTTTCTGATTTTCCACGGTATTTTCCAATTTCCACCTCGTCAATAATATTCTTGTTAGAGAGGTCGGCCAACAAGGAACTCAATAACTTTCGTTCAGCTTTATCTGAAATGTTTAATTCATTAGCAATTTGTTTATAGTTAAGCGCTCGTCGATTTAATAGCACCTTCATCACCCGATCCAGCAAGTCCTGTTTTATATTTTGTGATTTCACGCCTTTAGATTTAGATTTATTTTCGGATAAATGTAAAAGTATTCATTAGGATATTGTTGCTATGTTAATTTTAAGTAATTTTGTTAACAGAAAAATATTGAATTAGTAATAAATAATATCTCAAAAAAAATTAAAATGCGGTTTATAATAAGACAGTTTTATTTTGTTTTGTTGGTCGTAGGACTTTTGTTTTTTATTCCTTCAAATGCATACGCGAGTCATGCGATGCCATTGGTTGGGCTTACGGGCACAGCAGGACCCACAGGAATAACAGTTTGTGCTAGTTCTGATGGCGCTACTTGCGTAGGGACTGCATCAACTCCATATTGGATGCAGATTGAAGTTACGTGTAACCCGCTAGGGTTTTCCGGCTCTGCGCCTGCTTCAAACAGCCCTCTTTGGGGAACTGTTCCTTGGTACCATTCTGTTTTAAATTTACCGGGCTACACAGGGCCATATACAGAAGCTTGTGTTCTCGAGCCGTATATTTGCATTTTAATTCCCTATTCACAACTTTGTCCTGGAACGACTTATTATTGGCGTGCACGTGAGTTTTGCGAGCCGACCAATTCAATGGCCGCTTGGATGGGACCATTTTCTTTTATCACACCAGGTATTCCACCCTCTGCAATACTTAGCTCTGTTGCCTCTCAACACACAGTTTGTCCCGGCTCTTTAGTACAGCTTGGCGCTACAGTAACCGGAGGTTGTCCAGGCGGAACTTTTAATTATTCTTGGGCTCCAAATACTGGTTTGAGTAGCACAACTATTGCAAATCCCGTAGCAACAATTTCAACTGCTATTACTTATACTGTTACCGTAACAGGTGGATGCTTTACGATAACCTCAAATGACGACACAGTAAATATTTATATGGCGCCCCCAGTAGTTGCGGGAATTCCCGCCGCAAGCCCTATTTCAGTTTGCTCTGGACAATCGTCCCTTGTTGTACTCACTGGAATGAGTTCAAACACTATTCAGTGGCAAGTTTCTCCTAATGGAATCACATGGTTTAATATACCTGGTGCAACGAACGATAGTTTAAATACAGGCCCCCTTTCATCGCCCCTTTATTACCATGCGTTGGTTACGGGCAGTGGGTGGCCTGGAACTGGTTGTGGTACCGTTGCTTCCGCGTCTGTTTTGGTTACAGTAAACGCATCGCCAGTTGCAAGCGCAGGCCCCAACCATGTAATTTGTACAGGCGCATGTGCGACACTTACCGGTACAGGAGGAGTTTCCTATGCTTGGTCCCCAGGAAATTTAATAGGAGCCAGCGTTTCTGTTTGCCCCCCAACCAACACAACATATACATTAACCGTTACAGATATTAATGGTTGTACAGCTACTGATAATGTTGTTGTAAGTCTTTCTACGGCCGTGGTTAATGTTAGCCCCAATGTTACCATTTGTATAGGCAGCAGCACAATTTTATTTGCATCGGGCTCAAACGGGAATTCTTATAGTTGGACGCCAAGCGCAACACTCGTTGGTGCATTAACTGCAAATCCATCTGCCACACCAACCACCACTACCACTTATGTTGTTGTGGCAACAAACGCTATTGGATGTACGGCAACCGACTCTGTAATCGTAAGTGTTTCCGCGGCTCCGCCAATTTCTGTTTCAAATGACACGACGTTATGTGCTGGTGGTAGCGTTGTTCTTTTAGCTTCTGGCGCCACAACATATAGCTGGCAACCCGGTAATTTTTCGGGCCCATCAATTACCGTTAACCCAAATACAACAGTTACTTATACCGTAGTTGGAACGAGCAGCAACTGCACAAGCTCAGACAGCATCTTAATTTCAATTAATGCGCCCCCCTATGTTTTTGCGGGACCAGACTTTCCAATTTGTATAGGATCTCAAGCAACTATGACAGCCTCGTCCACTGGAAACTCTTTTTTATGGAGCCCATCCATAGGAATCATTGGAAGCAATGCTCTACAAAGCGTTGTTTCTGCCCCATTGGTTAACACTTCTTATACCGTAACCGTTATCGGTCCCGGAGGGTGTATTTCTACTGACACAATTAACGTAACTGTAAATCCAACACCGATTGTAACTGCAACTAGTCCCGACAACACTATTTGTGTGGGGTTGGGAACGGTTCTTAATGCTGCGGGGGCAACATCTTATTTGTGGATGCCTGCTATTGGCTTAGGAACGCCGGCAACCGCATCGACTACAGCCACACCACCAAATACAACAACCTATCAAGTTGTTGGCACCGATCTTAATGGTTGTACGGACACAACCTCGATAACTGTTATTGTGAATCCATTGCCAGAGGTGTGGATGATTCCCGCGCCATCAGATTGTGGCGATACAACAGGGTCAATTGCGCTAGGCGCGGCCATAGCGGGTACAGGCCCGTTTGTCTACGCAATAGGATCTACCACATATAATAATCTCCCTATAAATAATCTATTCCCAGGATTATACACTGTTACCACAACAGACGCAAATGGTTGTGTTTCTTCACAACCCGTAAGCATCGGGGTGGTAAACTCTTCTTTTGTTTCAGCTGCCGCTAACCCTGCTTTTGGCGTTTACCCCCTTCCCGTTAATTTTATATCCTCTGGTTCGACAGGGCTCAATAATTTCTTTTGGGATCTTGGAACCGGTAGCGCAACAGCAAACACAGAACTTACTTCATATACTTACACAAGCCCCGGGACCTATACTATTGTGCTGACGGCATGGAACGACTTTTGGGGATGTGCGGTTTATGACACAATTACCGTTGTTGTTGCCGAGCAAGCAATGCTTACGCTTCCCAATGTATTTACGCCCAACTCCGACGGGACAAACGATGATTTTATGGCCACCATAATCGGAGTGAAGACTATAAAAACAGAAATATTCAGTCGGTGGGGAAATAGGGTTTTCGAAGGCGAACAAACTAACATTGCGTCAGCCTCACAGGATCTACCACTTTGGGATGGAAAAGCGGCCAACGGAAATGTTTGTGCTGAAGGAGTTTATTATTATGTGGTAACAGCTATAGGCTACGACACCAAAGATTATAACTTTTCAGGGTTTGTACACCTCTTTAATTCTAAATAAGCTATATTGTGTTTTAATATAACTTCGTTAACAGAAATAAAAATCAGTCGTTTTCTAATTTACGCTCTTCTTTTTTCTGTTTTTCCTGCAGTTTTCTTTTTTCCTTCGTTGCCCGCGTCATGTATGAGCTGTATTTAAAATCATTTTCCTTTGATTTGAAATATTGTGCAAGGATGTAAAGCCGTTGTATGTTATTGGGATCTAAGACAGCAGCCCGCTCCATTGCCGCCACAGAGTTTGCGGTGTCTTTTGCTTGTAAATAGATTGACACCATATTGTTCCAAGGGATTTCAGAGGAAGGGTTGTGTTTTGTTGCAACCCTTAATAAAGACAATGGCGCGCCCGTGTCTTTATCGTGTTGAATTATTAATTTACTTAATTGCTCGTAGCTTTGAACGTATGTCGAGTCAGAGCGAATACTTTTTTTAAAAGCAAAAATAGCAGAGTCTTCCAAAATTAATTTTCTACCAGCGTCCATCGAGGATAAACTATTGTAAGCTATCCCAATATTAAACCACCCTTCGGCATAGTCGGGCTTTATTGAAACAGCCTTAAAAAAATTAGCAAGCGCCTCTTTTGTTTCTCCAACGAAAAAACAGGCGGTACCCAGGTTGCTCCAAGCGGTATGATAATAAGGAGCAAGTTCCGCAGCCTTTTTATAATAAATCCTTGCTTCTGTAAAAAGACCAGCAGCCTCAATTTGTTTTTCTTTGTTAATCCGCACCCCGCCCTTTCCGTCAGATTTGCGCGATTCGAAATTTGCAGCAAACGCTCGCCTTGAAATCTCTGCGCCATATAGCATATTTGCTTTTACCGACTTCCCCAAATACTCCATGTCGCCACCATAAAGCACCTCTTTGTTTTTCCAATCGAAATTTCTAGAAAAACTTCGCACAGCAAACAACGAAACAATTACCATTAAAATTATTTTAATTTTTTTTAAATTATCATTTCGCTTCCCACCCCAAACGAAATTTATAGGATCCTCTTTTAAAAAACGAAAAACAAGCGCCACCAACACAATACAGAAACCAAGAGAAGCGGCAAAAGTAAATCGCTCTGCCATAATTCCCGGCGCACGCGTAACCAAGTTGGAGTATGCTGCAATATTTATGAGATAAAAAAGAAGACCAAATCCAATAACGGTTTTTTTACGAAACTCAACAAAAGTCCACAGGCCAAGCGCACAGTGAATAACTATTGAGGCTATGGCAATTGGGTTTGCCCATGTAACATCGGGAACATAAAACGAACCGTAATAATATACAAGCGGATGTGGAATAAAATGCAAAAACAAATACCGCCCGATCACATAAAACGAGGTGGCGGTGAGTTTCCAAATTTCTGCTGCGCCAGCAAGAGGGTTTTCAAAAGCCAGGTATTTTCGTGTGTCGGGTTCTAGCCCATGGCTCTGTAAGTAGGACGAGATCGCAGTCATAAAAATTAAGGGAGAAAGATAGAGTGCGATTTTCCAAAACCGATCACTAGCAAACCACAAAAACACTACTACCGCCACCACCCCAAGCCCCGACGGTTTTTTTGCTATAAAAAGAGCCGCCGCAAAAGACAAGTAGATAAGGAGACAGGCCAGCTTTTTAATTTTATTTTTTTTCAAAACCAAATTTTTCTCATCTGCAAAAAACCAAATAGAAAGAGGAATAATAAAATAAAAAGGAATAGCGGTTTGTTTGGAAAGCAACCCTGCAGTAAAGAATATGGGATATAAAATAAGATACACCAACTTTTTAGTTTCAATATATTTCCATAAAGCATGAAATGTAAGAAGTATAAAAAACAAAGTGAGTAACTCGTCTCGGCACTTAATATTATCCACCACCTCGGTATGTAATGGATGAACAAGAAAGAGCAGACAGATAAAAAAACTAAACCAGTTGCCTTGAGAATTAAACCATTTTCGTAGAAGAGAAAAAAGGATCACAATACAGAGCGCATACAATAACACACTAATAAAATGACTCGCGTGAGGGTTTTCCCCTAAAAACTGGTTTTCAATAGCGAAAGTGGTCAAGGCGACAGGCCTGTACGAATAACCCGACCCGTCGTTATTATAGAAGGTATGGCTCTTGAATATTTGTGGAATTCCACGAACCCCCATTTTTGTTAGCTTGTTCCCCCCTGCAGTGTAAAAATCATCATCTAACGCATACTCGTTTGTAATACCATTCCCAAAAACTAGAAAAGTTAGGGCAAAAAGCAAAATAGAAAAAAGATTTTTTTTCAAAAACCCAATTTCAACTGGTTTTCTTTTTGAGGAGACGCTTTGTGCTTTCGGGCTTCGAGAGTTTTTTTCTTTTAGTTGCATTGGATACGACGGAAACAGAATTAGAAAAACAAAAAACGTTGGTGCTTTCGGCGAAATTACTATTTTTGTTATTTAAATATATCACTAAACTTACAATGAAACAGTTTTTTATTAGGATTACAATTTTATTTTTTATTTTCACTCAGCAGCAATTGTTTGCTCAGTGTCCCAATAACAATATTTTAACTTCTGGTAATCTTACTCCACCGGGCGTTTCTTTGTCTACAATGCAAACTTTTCTTAGCGGACAATACATGCTAGCAAATGTTGTTGCTGGCGCCAACTATACTGTCTCCACTTGCAGTAGCTCTGCCTTTGATTCTCAGCTCACAATTTACAATGATGTTACGGGAGCGTTTGTTGCATACAACGATGATTTTTGTGGTGTGTCTTCCTCGCTAAGTTTTACCCCTTCGTTTTGCGGGAACGTTAGGGTTTTGTTAGATAAATATTTCTGTACAACCGGCACATCTTCTATGGATGTAACAATGACAATGAACACTGCCGGCGCTGGGATTCCATCACTAACCTCATCACCTGACGTTCAGGCGTGTAACGGAGGAACCACAACGATTGGAACTCCAAATAACGGATCAGGAGGGAGCCCTCCCTATGTTTTTAGTTGGCTTCCAATCACTAATCTTTCAACCCCAACTACATCAAGCTCATTAGCGACAGTCTCCGCCACCCAAAATTACACGCTCACGCTTGTTGATGCGAATGGCTGTATGGCAAACGACACCGTTCTTGTTACGATGTTGCCAGCGCTTACTGTAAATTTTGGTCCAGACACCACCTTATGCGGCGGACCTGTTTTGTTGGATGCGGGAAATATTGGCAGTACATATTTGTGGAGCACAGGCGCGGGCACCCAAACTATTTCTCCAAGTAGCAGCGGCACCTACTCTGTAGTTGTTCAAAGCCCGCTCGGATGCGTTGGCTCAGATGTAATTAATATTATAATAAACCCTAATCCAAGCGTTTCAATTGGGCCGGACACATCTTCGTGTAGCGCATCAGTAATACTTAATGCAGGACCGGGTTATTTAACTTACAACTGGTCAATAGGGGGGAATTTGCAAATCGACACAGCAATCATAACCGGCCCTGTTTCCGTTATTGTTACAGACGCGAACGGATGTTCAGCAACAGATACTATAATTGTTACACTAAGCCCAGCAACAACGGTAAACTTAGGCCCTGACATTGTACAGTGTGGTGGACCCGCATTGCTAAATGCAGGCAACCCAGGGTCTCTTTATTTTTGGTCCAATAGCTCATCTTCACAAACCGCTTCTGTAAATTCTAGCGGCGCTTACAATGTTTTAGTAATTTCTCCCGCAGGCTGCTCGGGTTCCGACACAATTGTGGTTACAATTAACAACCAGCCAACAGTAAACCTTGGGCCCGACACGTCGATTTGTGTGGCAAGCTTAATCCTTGATGCTGGAAATTTTGGGTCAACTTATTTGTGGAGCACACTTTCCACATCTCAAACAATTATTGCTTCCGGCGGAACCTATTTTGTTGAGGTAACAGACCCTTCAGGCTGCACGGGCTTTGATACAGTTGTTGTAATTTCAAATTCATCACCAACGGTGTCTGCTGGCCTTGATGTTACTATTTGTATAAACCAAAGCACAACGCTTACCGCAACTGGCGGTGTTACATATGTTTGGAGCACAGGAGCAACAACAGCATCAATTATCGTTTCGCCCACAACATCAACAACATATTACGTAACCGGTTATGACGCCAACGGATGCGGCGCTTCTTCGCTTGTATCGGTAACAGTACTTCCGCTTACCACAGCTCTTTTTTCGGGATCTCTATCAGGCGTAACAGAAACTTTTTTAAACCAATCTACAAACGCCACCAGCTATAGCTGGGATTTTGGCGACTCAAGCCCACTAAACAATTCGGCAAACCCTTCTTATAGTTATTCTAACAACGGAAGCTATACCGTAACGCTAACGGCAACAGGACCGTGCGGTTCTGACACCTATACAATGGTTGTTATTATTTCGCAAGTTGGCTTACAAGACAACGACCTTTCTAATACACTTAGTTTGTTGCCTAATCCAAACGATGGAAATTTTACACTTGCCTTTGATTTTTCAACAGCAAAAGACGTAACAGTTAGGATTGTTGACGTAAGTGGAAGAGTTGTGTACCAAGACCAACAAATAAAAATCATTAATTACAAAAAGCAAATTGTGATTGAATCTGCGGAACCGGGAATGTACTTTGTACAAATTATTACGGCCGACGGTGTTGTAAACCAGAAGGTATTAGTACAACGATAAATAATTATAAAAACAATAAAGGCCGAGTAATCCTCGGCCTTTATTGTTTTTATTGAGGAGCGGATTAAAAGAGAAAAAATTATTTTCCTCCCGCCTTTATACCTCTACAAGTATTAATATCTGCCGCCGTTGCGGCTTTAATATCTTTATCAGTATCTAATTGTTTTTTTATCTCCACATTAGCAGGGTCAAGCTCAAGAGCGAAAAGGAAATAAGATTTTGAGCAAGCAAAATTTCTCCTAAATTGGTGATAACCCGCTAAATATTTGGTTGCAACCAATAAATCTTTTTTGTTCTTCTCTTTATCTTTTATTGCCAGCTCAAAATAAGTTTCGTAAAATATACGAGTGCTATCGAACTTAATTTCAGGATCAGAGGCTTGGTTTGCTTTGCCTCTCCAATACCAACCAAGGGGATTTGTAGAGTCAATTAATGTAATTTTTTTAAAGGAAATGTCGGCATTGGAATAATCTTTTTGGTAGAACAATGCTTTGCCATAAGCACTCCAATCGTAAATACTAGCAATAGCAGGATTTAAATCAATTTTCTTTTTGTAATAAACGGCAGCTCGATCATATTTTTTCATTTTGTAATACGAAGTTGCAATGTCAAAATAAATATCTTTTCTTGCAGTGTCAATAGCAAGCGCGTTGTTATAGTCGACGATTGCAATAGAGTCCTGTGAATTTTTTGAAAAAGCTTTTCCTCGTCCGATAAAATCATCGGCAATAATTGCCGGTGCGCCCGATTTTTTTTGTTCAATAAAAAACAAATTGAAATACTCAATTGCTAAAAGAGGTTCTGGCGTTTTTTCTTCTAGGTAACAGCGTGCGATGATTCTATAGATCACTGTTGTTGAATTGTCCTTGGTAAGGGAAATTTTTCCCTGCGCAATCGCTTCGCTATGGTTTCCGCTTTTGTAAAGAAACACGCAATAACGGTAGCGCGAAGTTGCGTCATCGTTTAGCCGTAAATAATTTGCCATTGATTTTTGTGCAGAATCAAAACGTTGAATTTGGTATTGCGCTTCTCCCTTAAGTCGCCAAGCGGGGGCAAAAGAGGAGTCTGTTTTAATCGCAACATTATAAAAACCAATTGCCGAAGCCATGTTTTTGCCATTCATATATACCTGTCCAATTCTAACATTTGCCCTACAAGATTTTGGATCAAGCTTAGCAGCAATATTGTAATTTGTGATTGCGGGTGTTCCGTTTACAGGATCTTTTTTATATAGCGCATCTCCGCGAATTAAAAAAACTTCAGGGTTGGACGGGCTGAGCTTTTCGCTTTCAATTGTTAAGTTAATAGCGTCATCATAATTTGTTATTGCACCCCATGTTTCTGTTACCGCTATTTCTAAATATATTTGTACCTGTCGCTCTTTCTCCATATTCACCCCCTTTTTTCCTTCTTGCGTTTTAACAACTGATTTTGCGTAAGCAATTTCTTTTTGGCCATCTGCTCCATTGCCGGTGTATAAATAATACCTTGCCAATCCAACGTGTGTTAATGCGTTAGTAGGATTAATATCAATCCCGCGCTGAAATAAAAATTTAGCAGAATCAAGATTTTCCATCTTAAGCATTAGGTCGCCGAAGTAGAAAAAATTATCGCCATCCGTAGGATTTTTTGTGACAAGAACTTTAAAAACACTACGCGCCTTTTCATATTGTTCGTTCGCTACTAGTTTTCTTGCGTCTCCTAAGTTTTGTGAATTAACGTTAGTAGTTGAGACTAAAAAAAGTAAAAGGCAGATAATTTTCAGATAAATTTTCATATTGCAAATGTATAAATAGACAAGGCCACTACTACTTAATTGTGATTTTAACTTTTCTTTCGGCGGGCTTAGCGGGTACCAGCCCCGAACGTTGAACAATTAGCTGGCCTCTCTCCCCTAATGAAAAAGAGGCAAACCCCGTGCCAAGCCCAGCCCTTTTTCCTATTTTAATGAGCCAAACACCTCTGGAAAAAGGATAATTGCCAGTAGCTATATTGCTTTGATTTGGCAGAAATAATTCCGATGCACTTTTTCCTACAGCACAAAAAGTTATTTTTTCTCTTCGCGCAACATCTTCTTCGCTGTCTTTGTCGCCAACCCAATTTAAACCAACAACGCCAATTGTATTTTTGGACGCTGCGACATATTTTACAACGCTATCATTTGTTGATAACGCAAAACAATTTTTGCCAACCTCGCCACCTCCTAATAGTGTGTCGGCGAGGTAACGAAGATTTGAAGAAGATTCATTGTCAAAAACAACATTGATTCGCCCTAACTTTGACTCTGCGCGAATTTGACTCCATAAAGAATCCTCTCCGGAAATAATTTTTCTGATTTGGCTAATTGTAAAAGAGGTATCGGGATTATTTTTATTTACTAAAAACACTACAGCATCCGAACCTATTTTTAGTTGCTCAACAATGTATTTTTGCGCCTCAAAAAAAAGTCCCTCTTTCACGCTTAGCCTTCTGGTCATAATCGCCAAACGCGACGAGTCGTTGTACAGTTCTTGCACTACATTTTTTTCTGGAGCGTAGGATTCTATTAAAAACGCGGCAGGGTACGAGCTTTCAAAAGCATCAACTAGCGCATCGGCAAGCGAGCGAACGTTTTCGTCCACAGCCACAGAAATCTTGCCGGTTGTTGGCGTGTCAATTTCTTTAGAAATAGTTTTACTCCCGTCACAGGAAGGAAAAATAAAAAAACAAAAAATGAAAGAAAACAAAATCGAATTAATCTTCATTTTCTGATTTTATTTTTTTGTATCGCAACCATATCGAAGCGCCACGAAAACAAGCCCAAGCCCCGAGCACAAGTCCAACATAAGTCCGGGTTGGTTTGGGATAGCGGTCTGACAAGAGCTCAGTAAAAAGAAAAAGAAAAGCAATTCCAAGAAAAACACAAACCATTATTGTGGAAAAGCCAAGACCAATTTTTTCTCGGAAAGAAAAAGAGTTTTTCAACGTTAAAACTTTTCTATTGAAGCGTAAATCTAACAGGCTGAGTGATTTCGATTCTCACGGGATGGCCGTTCATCATTCCTGGTGTCCATTTTGGCATCAGAGATATTACGCGTATAGCCTCTTTTGTAAAGCCAGGCGCACCCGCAACTTCTTTTGCCGCCTTGACATTTGCGATTGTGCCATCCTTTTCTACAACAAAAGAAATATAAACAGTTCCTTGCTTTCCCTGATCTTTTTCTGCGAAGGGATACCTTACATTTTTTTTAAGATAGGCCTGAAATCCATCTTTTCCGGAAAAATCAGGCATAACCTCTGCGAAAGTAAAAATCTCTTCAACCACTTGTTCAACGGCAACATCTACAACAGGAGGCCCTTCCTCTTCTTCGCCCTCTTGATTTACAATTCCAATTTTTTTTGTTGTGTCGTTTTGTAATGGAGGATCCACCTCTTTTTCAGTAATTTCAGGTGTTGTAAATTTGAGCACTTTTGTTAATGGCGGCGGTGGCGGTGGCGGTGGCGGTGGTGGTGGTGCGTCTTTGTTTACAGGCGGGGCGTCTTTTAAATTAACCTGTGTTATTTTTTCTTTTTTTACTTGTTCAACAGATTCCTTGCTTATGAAAACAAAAAAGAAGATTAAGAAAATGAAACCAATTGTAGCAGACCCACCCGCAATAGCAACTACCTTCCCGTAATCGCGGCGAATTAAAAAAGCGCCATAATTACGATTACGATTTTCGAAAACCATATCGTTCCGCTCTTTTGTTATTTCGTTACTCCAGTTTGCCATTTTATTGGTATTAAGAGTTTATTGATTTGTAATTACAGCATCAGGGTCTGGAGTGTCCAGCTCTTTATATCGTATTCCTGTTTTTGCAGAAAGGGCAGTTAGCTCTAGGCGCGTAATAGGTGTGAGAGCATACTTTTCAACATCAGAGATTTTTAATTCATCAATGATATTAATAATGTCCCCGTACTTTGCATCTCCACCCCACTTAACAATAAAGAATGGCGATGATTTAATAAATTTTTCTTGTATCTTAATTTTTTCTTTTCTAAAAACAACTTCAGAGAGCTGGTTTTTTTTGTAGCGAGCCCTTAAGTCTTTCATCTCTGCAATAATTGGAGAGTTACGCCCTGTTGCGTAGCTGCGAAAACCTTTTTTAGGGTCAAGTGTTGTCGACTGCAATACAGCGTTTTCATCTAGCTTGCCCTCATAATAATATATGTTTCCACCCTTGTTTCCGTCTAAAAGTAATGTAACGGCCGTTTTATCATTGATTTTGGTTGTGTTGGTATCTTTCACATCCTTCGGCATTTTAATCTCCATCGTTTTTGACTTGTTCAAATTTGAAGTCAATACGAAAAAGGTTAGCAAAAGAAAAGCCAAATCAACCATTGGCGTCATGTCTACACGAGGATTTCCTCCGAGTTTCTTTCGGCCCTTTTTCCCGTGTTTCCCTCCACCTCCTTGGTCTTGTTGAATTTCTGACATTTTTATTTTTTATTTAAGATGTCGCTTGTCGACGAATAATTTTTATTGTTTCTTATTTGATGCAAAATCAGACGCTAATCCATAAATATTTCGCCTTCTTTTTTTATTTTGTTGGCGCAGCATTAGGATCACCCTCTAATGCTGTAATTAAATTAAAAGTAAAAACCTCCTGTTTTTTAAAAAGTGCAATTACGGCGTCCACTTTCGTGTAAGACGCTTTTCCGTCTGCTTTAATTGCATAGCGCAAGTCCTCAACAGGTTTTCCTGCGGCGCGCATTTGCATTCGCACTCTGTATTCCTCTTCACGCGCGAAACGTATCCACGCTGAGAGTTCGGCATCACGTTTTTTTCCTGTGGCGTCTATCGTGTCAATAGGCATACCCTTAGAGTCGCGATTCATTACATCACGCTGAGTTTGTTCAGCATTTATAAATTCAGGAAGGCGAGCAAAATTATCCCCAAAGGATTGCAAAGAACCAAACTTTATAATTTCTTCTTCAGAAAACTTAACCGCAGGATATTGAGTCATCATACTTCTTAGCATGTTGATCCTAACTTCTTTTCCTTCCATATTAAAGAACACGCGTCCAACGGTATCAATAGTGATAAGCATTGTGTTTTTTGGAAGTATGATATCCGAAACCGAACTTGGCGTGTCAACAATAACAGGTTCTGGCGCACGCATGGTGGCAGTAAGCATAAAGAAAGTTACCAATAGGAAAGCAAGGTCAACCATTGGAGTCATATCCAAGGAAGGGCTGTGGCTTGCGGCTTTTATTTTAGGCATTTTCCGGTGCTGTTAATGAAAGTTCAGGGTCTGAAAAATTAGTGCTTTTTAGAAGCAATTGTTTGCAGAATACTGAAATTAGCCTCGTCAATTCCGTAAGTGATGCGGTCGATTTGAGTGGTAAAAACATTAAAGGCAACAATAGCCAGACAAGAACCTGCAATACCGATAAATGTATTTACAAGCGCCTCAGAAATACCCGTTGCAAGAGCATTGGAGTCAGGAGCGCCGGCGTTAGCAAGCGCAGCAAATGAACGAATCATTCCCATTACAGTTCCAATCAAACCAATCAAAGTAGAGATAGAAGCGCAGGTAGATAAGATAACAAGGTTTTTTGATAACATAGGCAGCTCAAGCGAGGTTGATTCCTCTAAATCTTTTTGAACTGCAGCAATTTTTTGCTCTTTGTCCATTGTTTTATCTTCTGCAACAAGCTTGTATTTTTCTAGACCAGCAAGTACAACATTTCCAATAGACCCTTTTTGACGCTCGCAAGCGGTCATCGCCTCATCAATATTACCGGCAGCAACGAGTTCGCGTATGGAACGAACAAAGTCTGAAATGTTTCCAGAGCCCTTCGCCTTCATGATTGTGATCATGCGCTCAATCGCAAAAGTGATTACCAAAAGAACAATTGTTATTAAAATAGGAACGATAAAACCACCTTTAAAAACAGTTCCGAAAATATCAATTGGATGCCCTTTTTCATTATTGCCGCCTTCAAAATGGGACCCATCACCAAGTACAAATAAGTAAATTAAGATTGAGATAAAAAGTTCTATTACCATCATCCCGACGGTGAAGTAGGCCTGTAAATTTGAGGTTTTTTTGCTGCTCATAATAATTGTGTTATTTAGTTATTATTTGTGTAAGAATAAAAAACAATCTGCAATATTAATAAAAGAGAAAAATGAATCTTTAAACGAAACATTAAAAAATTATTACTTTTTCTCTTTGGGTCAGCAAACTTACAAAAACAATTCAAATTAAGAAACCCGTAATCGCCTATAAATTCTAATTATTAACGCAGCGGCAGTATATTATTGTGTGACACAATCGTTAAGCCCCCCTTTCTTTTTTCCATGTTTGAACCACAGGGATAATTGTTACCACAATCATAAAAAGCACAAGCCATCCAACATTTTCTTGCACCCATTTTATTTTCCCTAAGTAAAATCCAATTGTTACCATTGTTGTTATCCAAAGCACCGCACCTATGATGTTGTAAGTCATAAAGCGCTTAAAATCAAGGTTAATTGCCCCAGCTAAAATAGGAGCGAACGTTCTTACGATTGGTATAAAACGACCAAGGACCAACGCCTTTCCGCCATATTTAGAGTAGAAAACTTTAGTGGCATTCAAATATCTTTTTTTAAAAATCAGGGAATTTTCTTTTATAAATAAAGCCGGCCCAAGCTTTTTGCCAAAATAGTATCCCACAATGTTGCCGACGATAGCCGAAAAAATTAACAGTATAATTAAAACTATAATATTTACGCCAACCAATCCCGGATTTGTTGAACAGGCCATGCCCGAAACAAAAACAAGGGAGTCGCCAGGGAGAAAAAAACCGATCATCAAGCCCGTCTCTGCAAATATCACTATCAACAAAAGCCACAGTCCACCGTAGGAAATTATGGATGCTGGATCGGTTAACGTTTTAAGAAATTCCCAAAATTCCATACTAAAAAACAGGCAATTGTTTGTTTTTTGTTCAAGAAAAAAACTCCCGAACCACAAAAAGAAAAATTTTAGTCCAAACCTATCGACTTACCGCAAGCCTTGCAACACCTCGCAGCCCTCCGCTGCAAACAGAAACAAGGTAAACACCATTTGGCAAATCGCTCGTATTTATTTCTTCCGAGCCCAAAGAAGAGCGCAGTTGTTTTATAATACGACCTGATAAGTCTTGTAACTCAACCACAGAAGCTTCTCCGCCATTACCCCAGCGCACCGTTACCGATTCGTTGGCGGGATTTGGAAATAATAAAGGAGCTAGGGCGTCTTGTTCGTGAATCCCGACATCGATTGAGACAGGCCAAGATGTAAAAACACAACCAAACGAATTTGTTATTTCTAATGTGTAAACGCCATTAGTAGAGGTGGTGACTTGGTATAATGTTTCTCCTGGAATTGGAATTCCGTTTAATAGCCATTGCATAGTGTTGCCCGTTGTATCAATAGTAGAAAGCGTTGTTGTATTTTGAACTACGGCAGGGTGATATGTAGAATCGCAAAAAATTGCTGTTATTGTGTCTGAAAAAGAAGCGCATCCGCTTGCATTTACAGCCAACACAAAATAATTTCCTGAAACGAAAACAGTGTCAGTTCCACCATTTTGTCCTAGCTGTGGACTTCCGTTTAAATACCATTGTAAATTATATTGAATAGAATCGGTGTGAAGTGTGTGGTTAAGCGAGTCGTAATAAATATTAGGTATGCCAGGGTAACCATATACATGGACAGTGTCGTTTGTAATTATTGAAGGAGTTGGCGGCACAACGATATGGTTTACGACATAGTCAACAATTGAAATATTTGCAGCACATCCCATGCATCCGTTTAACGACATTGTGTGACTTCCAACATAATCGTCTGCCCCAAAACCAAATTCAAAATCGTCTTCATCCCAAACTTCAAGCACGTATGTATTTGCAGGATTCATATTAAGACTTAGGCCTGTCCAACCAACAGGAGGGAATTGATCAGCGAAATAACCAGATTGGTAAACGGGGTTACCATTTTCTTTTACGATGACAAATAAATCCGGATTTGCATCAAACGGATAGCCCCAAACAGAATTTGAGTTTTGGATTGAAGCAATATTTATTGAAGTAAGTGTATAAAAATTATAAGTGTTCGTGTCCGAATATGCTTCGTAGTGAACCACATAATTTCCAGGTTGATTATAAACTTGTGGTACAGGATTTTCGGTAGTAGTTTGGTTACTGTTTCCGAAATCCCAAAAATAACCACTGAGCCCAGGATTGTTGTTCACAAAATTTACAGTAATTGGCGAACAGCCATTAAAGCCACTCATAGAAAAACCGTTGTTGGAAGAATTTGACACAGCAGGATTTATTGTCATATAAATTTGAAAAAGCACAGGAATGCCTGTCGCAATAGTTAAATCAGCAATGACAGTGACATCAATTGGATAAAATCCGGCAAGCAACGGAGTGCCATAAATATTAACACAGCCATATTGACTAACCTGTGGATCATAATTGCAACCATTAGAGAAATTACTGCAAGTCCAATTTAGCCCTACAGGTAAAGTGCAGGTAAGAATATGAAAATTTGTAAAATCATACCCGCTTGTATCTAGCGGCATGAAAAAAGTGATATCGGTAGAATAAGCCAGGCCGACAGTTCCCGAAGGAAGCGTATCTGGATAAATTCCTATTGAATGAACAGATGTGTCCATCACACAAGGTTGCGCAAACAAAACAACCGTATAAAAAGATAAAATAGTAAGGAGTAAATATTTTTTCATGGGAATAATTTTAAGAAAGGTAATGAAAATTTAATAGCAACATTAGATGTATTAAAAGACTAATTATTCAATGCTGTTGATTTTTCTTCCCACTTACTCACCACTGCTGTTGCTACAGCGTTTCCTGCTACGTTGGTGGCCGATCGGCCCATATCGAGTAGCCAATCAATTGCAATAATAAGAGAAAGACCTTCTGCAGGAATATGAAAAGAGTCAAGCATTCCCGCAATTACAACAAGCGATGCTCGTGGAACCCCCGCCATTCCTTTGCTAGTTACCAATAACATTAACATCATTGTTAGCTGTTGTCCTAGAGAGAGGTCTAAGCCATAAGCTTGTGCAATAGAAACTGTCGCAAATGTCATGTACATGATTGAGCCATCAAGATTGAAAGAATAACCTAATGGTAAAACAAATCCGATAATTCGATCCGGGCATCCAAATTTTTCTAATGCATTAATTGTTTTTGGCATCGCTGCTTCTGAACTTGATGTTCCGAAAGCAATCATCATCGGCTCACGTATTAAACCTAATAAATGAAAATATTTTATTTTAAATGAATAGCAAATCGCGGGAAGCACAACGAATAAAAAAACAGCAAGCCCCCCAAAGAAGCAAACAATAAGTTTTAAATATCCACCAAGAATTTCTAGTCCGTGGACGGCAATAACGGCAGCCACCGCACCAAACACAGCAAGCGGGGCGAAGTACATAACATAGCCGGTCACCTTTAGCATTATGTGTGAAATTGCTTCGAAGAAATCTACCACGATTTTTGCTTTTTGTCCAAGAGCGGTAATGGCAGCAGCAAAAAACAAAACAAAAACGATTATAGGAAGGATATCGTTATGTGCCATTGAGTCAATAATATTTTTTGGGAAAACGTGGAGCACAAATTCCGCAACATTAAATTTCGGGGCGCTAACAATTTTTTGAGTAGCGGATTGAACATTAAGCGCTGCGCCTGGATGGAAAAGATTTACGATAATCAAACCCATTGTAAGTGCAATGAGTGTTGCAAATGTGAAATACAATAATGTTTTAACTCCAATTCTTCCCATTGCACCAAAGTTTCCTGTCTTAGTCAATCCAACAAGGAGTAATGAAAAAACAAGTGGCGCAACAATTACCTTTACAAGACTAAGAAAGATATCGCTGAGTAATTTAAATCCTATAACTTGTTCTGTTGCAAAATTTTTAAGCTCATCTTTCATGAAAGGCGAAAGAGTATTTATATCAATATTGCCCCATATTTTATTGTGCGCGATTATCCCTGCGATTATTCCTAGAACAAGTCCCACAAAAATCCATGTGGATAAACCGGGGAGTTTTTTAAGCATATAAAAATAAAATATTTGTTGTGCTTACTTCAATTGAAGCCCGATCAATATCTCCAATAGAGAGAATTAAATCCGGAAGCAACCCAAGGAGAAAAATAATCACAGCCGTAACAATTAATAATAGTTGATGTTGTTTGTTAATAGTAATCAACGACTCGTCAGTTGGCTTTTTGAAATACATTGCAATAATTATTTTAAAGTAGTAGTATATTCCAACGAGTGAAGAAAGAATCCCAATAATTGCAAGCCAATTATGCCCCCCAGTCATTGCGGCAGTTAAAATATAATATTTAGCAAAAAAACCCGCCGTCGGAGGAATGCCAGCAAGGGAAAACAAAGCAATCGTTAATATGAAGGCCATCAATGGATTTCTTTTACCGAGCCCGTTGAAACTTTCTATAGCATCACTTCCAGTTTGATGCATGATGTTTATTAGGACAGTAAATGTTGCGATTGATCCTATTGAATAAGCTGCGGTATAAAACACAATTGCTTTAGCTGAGAAGCCGCAAAGGGCCGTTACACCAAGCAATAAAAATCCAGCGTGAGAAATGCTAGAAAAAGCGAGCATGCGCTTCACATTATTTTGTGCAGCGGCTGTTACATTTCCAACTACAAGCGTTAATCCTGTGATCACACCAAGCACTGGGACCCAGAATGCATCAGCTCCAGAGAATGTCGTCGATAGAAATAATCGTATGATTGCAACAATCGCCGCAGTTTTTACAACGGTTGACATAAATGCTGTTATTGGAGTAGGCGCTCCTTGGTAAACGTCTGGTGCCCAAAAATGAAATGGCGCTGCCGCGAGTTTAAAAAGCAAACCCACTAGGATTAGTAAAATACCTGCATAAAAGAAAGAAGGAATTGCCTCTTGTGATGTGTTTATAAATGTTCCAATTGTTTTAAGGTCGAACGAACCGGAGGCGCCATAAATTAATGTGATTCCAAAAAGTAAAAATCCAGAGGCAAACGAACCAAGGATAAAATATTTAAATGCAGACTCATTTGACAAGGGGTCTGACTTCTTGCTACCTGCAAGCACATATAGAGGAATAGAGAGAATTTCTATTCCTAAAAATAACATTGTCATGTTGGTATAGCAGGTAAGAATAATTGCGCCAACAAGAGCGAACATTATTAAAGCATAATGGTCTGTATTGGTAGAGTTGTTATTAAAAAACCCCTTCGACATTACGAACCATAAAAAAGCGGTGGACAATATAATAACAGAAAACAAAACGGAAGAGGGGCCAAACGCTAACATTTGATTAAACGAATGCCCAATAGCATTTGCAGCTGTTGGAATCTGGTGCTTGCCATCGACCATTCCAGTAAAGTATGGAGTCATCGCACCATCATCAAAAAACCAATATGAAATTGCCAAAGCTATCGCCCCAGCCAATCCAATAAGGATGATAGGGTACAATATTTTTTTAAATCGGAACAGCTCTGCGAATAGTGCGAGCAAGCCGAGTACAGAAAGAAGTAAAATTACTTTCACTTGATATTTAAATTATGAATTGGATTGAAAATAGAATTATAGTGGACCTTCATTTTATTTTAAAATTATTTAAGTTTGATTTCGCGCACTAACGCATTGACATCGCTTCGCACTAAATCTAGAATAAGGTTTGGACAAACTCCAAAGAAAATTACTGCGCAAGAAATTATTACGAGCGTCACCGTTTCGATTTTAGTGAGCGGTGTAAATAACGAGGTGTTGCTTTTTATTTCTCCGAGCATTATAAATTGATACCCGCGTAACATGTAAACGGCACCGAAAATAATTGTGAGTCCGGCGCAGCCAGCGGCAAAAGCAGAATATTTATAAATACCACTAATTAATAAAAACTCACCAACAAACCCGTTGGTTAAAGGAAGTGCTACAGAGCCCATCATTATAATTAAAAAGAACGCCGCAAATTTTGGAGCAACATTTCTGATTCCTCCAAGTTTCGCCATTTCAAATGTGTTCATACGAGAGAAAATAATATCTGAGATTAAAAATAATCCAACAACATTAATTCCATGTGAGAACATTTGGACAATCGCACCTGTAATTCCCTCTGTGTTTTCTTTCAATGGCAGGAACACTAAAACTCCAGCAGCAATTAAGCCAACGTGTGCGATGGAAGAATAAGCAATTAATCGTTTAAAATCTTTTTGTGCTATTGCCATGAACGAAGCGTAAATTATACTAATTATAGAAAGTCCAACTACTGTTGCGCCCCAATAATTTAATGCATCGGGACACATTGGCAACAACCAGCGAATTAAACCGTAAGTACCCATTTTCAACATGATGCCAGAAAGCAACATCGTGCCTTGAGTTGGGGCGTTGTAATATGTGTCAGGTTGCCAAGTGTGAAAAGGGAAAACAGGCATTTTAATTGCGAACGCGAGAAATAACCCCCAGAATACACACGACTGCTGTGTAAGACTTAATCCTCTTCCCGCTTCGGCCAGGGCCTGTATGTTGAAAGTGTGAATTCCCGTTTCTCCAACTGACGTGTTAAGATAAAGGTAAATCAAAGCAGCAAGCATGAACAGACTTCCTAATGTTGTGTAGAGAAAAAATTTAAAGGTTATTGTTCCGCGGTTTTCTCCGCCCCAAATTAAGCAGATAAAATAAATTGGGATTAAAGCCAATTCCCAGAAAATATAAAATAAAAAACCATCTCTCGCAACGAACACACCGATGAGCGCCATCTGCATAAATAATATAAGCGCATAGAAGTAGGAGGGGTGCCTTTGTTTTTTTTCATACCCGCAAAGAATAATCAATGGGATAAGAAAACAAGTGAGCAGCACAAGTACCATACTTATACCATCTAGCGCGACATTAAAATTTACGCCAATAGATGAGATCCAGCCAATATTAATAAAAAGGCGGGCGTCTTCATTTCCTGTTGCCTGTTGTTGGCGAAGAAAATAATATGCTACGATACATAGAATAAATTCTATGACCGACGCCGCTAACGCCACACGTTTTGCTCCGTCGTCCTTGGTAAAAAGAAGCAGCAAAGCAAAAACAAAAGGCAAACCAATTAACAATCCTGTAATCATATATTCAAAAAAGTATCAAAATAATTTTACGAAGAGCATTGCAAGCACAGCAATAGTCATGGCAAACATATAAAAACCAACACTTCCAGACTGCGCCAAGCGAAATAAACCTGCCGCCCATTTAACGACATTTCCAAGCGCATTCACAAGCGCATCTATAATTCTCAACTCAATGAACATGTAAGATTTTTCCGAAATCCAGTCTATTGGTTTTCGAATTGCGGCATCATAAAATTCATCAACATAATATTTTCGAGCAACAATTTTTTGAAATTTAGAGATTGCAATTTCATTTTGAATAGGAACTAAATTATTTTTTTTGTAAAGGAGCCAAGCGGTATAAATAGCAGCGCTTGCAGCAAGGACAGCTAGAAACATTAATCGCCCCTCATCCATACTGAAATGTTTTGGCGCATCGTCTATCCAAACGGAGGCGGACTTAAACGCAGGGTGCAAAAATTCATGAAACAAATGCTGGTGCACATTTGGAATTCCAAGCAAACCAGCGCCGGCAGCAAGCACCGCAAGGACAACCAATGGGATAGTCATGCTTTTTGGCGATTCGTGCAGGTGATGTTTTTGTTCGCCTGTTCCGCGGAACCCACCGTGAAAGGTGAGAAAATATAAACGGAACATATAAAAGGCAGTAAGCATCGAACCGATAATTCCAAGCATCCAATAAATTTTATTGTGATTGTATGCATGAGCTAGAATTTCATCTTTAGAGAAAAATCCGGAGAATGGAGGAATGCCGGAAATTGCAATTGTTGCAATTAAAAAAGTAATATGAGTAATGGGAAGAGCTTTTTTTAGTCCACCCATTTTGCGAATATCTTGTTCTCCGCTCATCGCATGAATCACACTTCCAGCGCCAAGGAAAAGCAATGCTTTAAAGAACGCGTGCGTCATTACATGAAAGACGCCCCCCGTAAACGCCCCAACACCTAAACCGAGAAACATATAGCCCAGCTGTGAAACAGTAGAGTAGGCGAGAACTTTTTTAATATCATTTTGAAACAACCCAATAGTTGCTGCGAGCAAAGCGGTGGACACACCAACAATGGCAATTACTTCACTTGCGATTGGGGCGTTGACAAAAATTACCGCAGAACGCGCAATCATATATACTCCGGCGGTTACCATTGTTGCTGCGTGAATGAGCGCAGAAACAGGAGTTGGTCCAGCCATTGCATCAGGGAGCCAGGTGTATAAAGGTATTTGTGCTGACTTGCCACAGGCCCCAATAAATAATAAAATACCAATGAGATTATAAATTTCTTTATTCGAGGCATTGTTGTGGACATGCAAAAAAACAGCATCGAAATTTAAACTGTTGCTCGTTACATAAATTAAAATTATTCCCAATAAAAAACCAAGATCTCCAATTCTGTTTACAATGAATGCTTTTTTTGCTGCATTATTATATTCCGTGTTTTTGAACCAGAATCCGATTAACAAATAAGAACACAGTCCAACACCTTCCCAACCGACAAACATTACAATGTAATTGTCTCCCATTACAAGAAACAACATGAAGAAGATAAATAAATTTAAGTATGCAAAAAAACGATCGTATTTTTCATCGTCTTTCATATAGCCAATTGAATAGACGTGAATAAGAAATCCCACACCTGTTATGATGAGCATAAACACAACAGCTAAGGGATCAATTAAAAATGAAAAACCGACATTCAGCTTCCCGACATTTATCCAATCTGCTAATTTTACAACAGTAGAAGATCCGTTAAGCTGAAAGAAAATGGTAGCCGAAAGGATGAAAGCGCCGAGCACAGTTCCGCAGCCAATAAAACTTACAAGTTTTTTAGAAAGTTTTTTTCCGCCGAGTCCAATGACAAGAAAACCAATTAAAGGAAGAATGGGGATTAACCAAGCCAGCTGAATCATATTCTATACTTATCCTTTTAATTTATTTAAAATGTCAATGTCAATAGATTTGGTATTTCTGTAGATCATCATTAGAATAGCGAGTCCAACAGCAACTTCTGCCGCCGCCACCGCCATAATGAAAAATACAAAAACCTGAGCTGTTGGATCGCTGTGGTGTGCAGAAAAAGCAACAAGCAAAAGCGTCACAGCGTTTAACATTAATTCGATGCACATTAAAATAATGATTGCGTTGCGCCGATACAATACGCCAAGAACACCTAGCGCAAATAAAATAGCGCTTAATGTGACGTACCAGTTTAAGGGAATAATTTGTATTGCGCTCATCTTATGAAATGGTTTTTTTGCCAAGCATTACCGACCCAACCATAGCTGCGAGGAAAAGGATTGACGAAAGTTCGAATGGAACAAGAAAATCGTTGAACAAGACAAGGCCCAAATTATTAACCAGTCCAATATTTACATCATTCGCTTGTTTTAAATTCATTTGCTCCGCACCTTTCAAAACGCCAACCAAGGTAACGAGCATTGCCCCACCAGCGAGCACAGCCATAAGTTGAATCCACATTGGCTTGTGCGTTTCCGTTTCTTTATTTAGGTTCAGCATCATAATAACGAAAAGAAATAAAACCATAATCGCCCCTGCGTAAACAATGACGTGAACAACAGCAAGAAACTGGGCATTCAATAAAATGTAGTGACCCGCAATTGCAAAAAAAGTAACGATGAGATAAAGTACGCTGTGAATTGGACTCTTGCTGAATATTAATAATGCAGCGCTTGTAATTGCAATGAGGGATAAAACGCAAAACATTATTTGGGTAATCGTGATGTGTGTCATACTAAAGTTTAGAAAAACTAATGTCCTGTGTTTTTAGCCTTAATGGTTTTGTTGGGGTCCCAATTTATATTGTGTGCATATTCTGAATGTGTTTTAAATTCCAACACTTCTTTCGTCTGCCGCTTTGAAACATCAATCCGATCTAATGGCGCAACCCCTTCTGTAAGTTTGTCTTTTCCGTAAATGAATTCCGCACGTTCAAATGTAGAAGGAACAATTCTGTCTGTTAGAAAAATGGATTCTTTCGGGCAAGCCTCTTCGCATAATCCACAAAAGATACACCGCAGCATATTTATTTCATATACCGCAGCGTATTTTTCTTCGCGATACAAATGCTCTTCCCCTTTTTGACGTTCTCCCGCAACCATTGTTATTGCTTCTGCCGGACAAGCCACCGCGCACAGTCCACAAGCAGTGCAGCGTTCTGCGCCAATCTCATCACGCTTCAAAACGTGTTGTCCGCGATAACCTTCTGCGATTGGACGTTTTTCTTCAGGGTAATTTACTGTTGCGGGCTTTCTAAAAAAATGTGACATCGTAATGCGCATTCCACCAAGAATTGCAGGCAAGTACATCTTCTCTAAAAAAGACATCTTTTTATCTGAAACTACTTTTGATCTATCGGTCAGCGGTTGCATGCTTGTTTATTGTTTTTTTAAACTCTTCCTGTTGCCAGTAATAAAATGCCGGTCGCTATCATATTGACTATCGACAAAGGTATCAGGATTTTCCAGCCTAAATTCATTAGTTGGTCATAGCGGAAACGCGGGATTGTCCACCGAATCCACATGAAAAGAAATATAAAAAATATTGTTTTTGTAAACATTACAATGGTTCCTATTATCGCAACCGTATTCGGATTAGCAATGCTGTCCATTCCTGGAAAATTATATCCACCAAAAAAGAACAAAGACATTACCGCAGACGAGATAAACATATTTACATATTCGGCAAATAAATAAAACCCAAGTTTCATGGAACTGTATTCGGTGTGGTAGCCACCAACTAATTCTGTTTCACATTCCGGTAAATCGAATGGCGCGCGATTGGTTTCTGCTAACGCACAAATAAAGAAAATTAAAAACGTCAGCGGGTTTTTAAAAAAATTCCACGAAAACCAATGTGAATGCTCGTTGTAAAAACCGTGTTGTTGTGCTGCAATTTCTGAGGTGCTGAGGGTTCCCGTAATCATAATCAAAGTGATTACAGAAACACCCATAGCAATTTCATATGAAATCATTTGAGATGACGCACGCAATGCGCCAAGCAATGAATATTTATTGTTTGAAGCCCAGCCCCCAATCATAATTCCATAAACACCAATAGAAACGACACCGAACAAATAAAGGACACCAATATTTATATCCGCTACTTGTAATGGATATTTTACACCGTTTATTGTAAGGTCAGGCCCCCAAGGAATAACTGCGCTAGTACAAAGTGACGTTAGCATTGCCAAACCAGGTCCGAGAATAAAAAGAAATTTATTTGAAACATTGGGAATAATTTCTTCCTTCATAAACATCTTTACCCCATCGGCAAGCGGTTGCAACAAGCCGAAAGGTCCGGCACGATTAGGTCCGAGTCGATCCTGTAAGAATGCCGCAATTTTCCGTTCGCCGTAAGTAGAATACATCGCAATCAACAACGATATTACAAATACCGCAATAACTAGAATCAATTTATAAAGAATATATGTACTCATTAGTTTTTAGGGCGTACTTATTTTTTTTCTTTAATTTTTTTTAATTGTTCACCCGTGTTTAATTTTAATTGCGAGAGCTCATACTGATTTTGTGAAATAACAGAATGAGGGTCAATACGGCTTGGGCCTTCAACAGACCAGTCGGAAAGATTTTTGCGATCGAAACGACACTCATTGCAAATCCAATCAATCACTTCTCCCCACTGGTCTTTTCTGCCAGTTACACGCAGTACCTCTTCTCCTTTAAACCAGAGACGAACTTTGCCAGCGCATTTTTTACAGTCGCGGTGTGCATCTACAGGTTTTGTAAACCAAACCCGCGATTTGAAACGAAAGGTTTTGTCTGTCAAAGCGCCAACAGGACAAACGTCAATAACGTTACCGGATAGTTCATTGTCAATATTTGCAGCTATGTAAGTAGAAATTTCTGAAACCTCGCCGCGATTAAGAACACCGTGGACACGTTTTTCTGTTAGTTGATCCGCTGTGTGTACACATCGATAACATAAAATGCATCGTGTCATGTGTAATTGAATCTTTGGGCCGATGTCTATTTTTTCAAACGTTCGACGTTCGAAATCATAGCGTGTTTTTTCCGCACCATTTTCATATCCCAAGTCTTGTAAACTACATTCTCCCGCCTGGTCACAAACCGGACAATCGAGCGGGTGGTTCAGCAACAAAAATTCAACAACACCTTTTCTGTCAGTGAGAACTTGTTCAGACGTAAAATTTTCCACCACCATTCCGTCCATTACTTCAGTACGGCAGGAGGCAACAGGTTTTGGCATTGGATTCGGATTCGCTGCAGAACCTTTTGTAACGCGCACTATGCAGGTGCGGCAATAACCGCCACTTACATCTAGTTTAGAATAATAACACATCGCAGGAGGAGCAACATGTTTTCCAATCATTCGCGCAGCCTGAAGAATAGTGGTTCCTTTTGGGACCTCAATTTCAACTCCATCAATGGTTACTTTCGGCATTTTATAATTGTGCGTTAGTTCGATTTGTTTTGTTTTTGAGGAAAATTAATTCCCATTGAAAAAATAGTTCCGTAGGTTGGGAATTGCACTTTCGCAGTTCCAGTTGCAGTGCGTAAATTGTAGTATGACGCGTAAACCGCTTTTTGTCCAAATTCAAGATAAGTTCTGTTAAAAAACAACAGCCGAATAGCGCCCTCGGCCCCAACGTTCCAGCCGCCAATTGCCTGAAAGTATGGGGTGTTTTTTGCTCCAAAAATAGTGTTTTCAACGTGTGGTGTGTTCCAGCCAGCTCCCACTTTCAGGTGATAAAACAATTTAAACTTTCCATTTCGACTTGAAAAAAGAGAAAACTTCTTTACAAGGGTAAATGCAAAAAAATTCGCGCCGTTATTAAGTTTAAAAATAAACGGCTGTGAACCCAAACTTTCGCTTTCATAAAGATGAGCAATGGAATCGAAGGCCACGCCATTTGTACTACCAACCATTCTTACATATTGATCATTGTTCACAACAAACTTTGCATGGTCGTATGTAAACTCGGCGCCAAGGCTTTGGTCTGAATTGAAAAAATAACCTAAGCGCACGCAAAATTGAGGAACAGTTAGCGGAACAGTAAATATTTCAGAAATAAACGGAGAATCGTGGGCGTAAACGTCTTTTAGTACGTATTCCGTGTGTGAATTTTTAGCGTTTCCATCAACAGTATTTATGTCAAAATGAATATCTGTTTTTGGATACCACCATTTGCTGTATCCCCAAGATAAATACCACTCGCCCCCTTTTTGAACTTTCCAATAATTTTTTAACGACCCCACTTTTTCAGTCTGCGCATAGGCGGTTGTTGGAATAATTAGTAAAAACAAAAAAAGGATTTTTATAATTTTCATTTAGCGCTTTGTTGTAGATTGTTTACTGCATAATAATGTTTGACATCTACAATTTCTTCGGGCTTGTTTACATATTCTTCAAACTCTTTACGGAAATGTCTGATCGCAGAGGCAACAGGCCAAGCAGCCGCTTCGCCTAGGGGACAAATTGTTTTACCGTCTATTTTACTTTGAATATCAAACAGCAAATCAATATCTGTTTGTTTCCCCTTCCCCTCTAAAATTCGATTAAGAATTTTTTCCATCCATCCTGTTCCTTCGCGACAAGGAGAACATTGTCCGCAACTTTCATGGTGGTAGAAGCGCGTAAAGTTCCAGAGGTTTTTTACGATGCTTGCCGTTTCGTCAAGAACGATAAATCCGCCTGAGCCCAACATTGTTCCCGAAATAAATCCACCATCCGAAAGCGATTCGTAAGACATTAATCGAGGCTCTCCTTTTGCCGTTTTTAAAAATAGGTCAGCGGGAAGAATTGGTACTGATGAGCCACCAGCAACAACCGCTTTGAATTTTTTTCCGTTTTTTATTCCACCACAATATTTATCATCAAACAAAAATTCTTCACAAGAAAGACCGAGTTCAATTTCATATACGCCAGGATTATTGATATGGCCACAGGCGGAAATTAATTTTGTTCCTGTGCTTTTTCCCACACCAATTTTTGCGTACTCTTCAGCACCCATATTAATAATTGGCACCGTGGCCGCAATGGTTTCAACATTATTGACAACAGTCGGTCTTCCCCAAACACCCGAAACAGCAGGGAATGGAGGTTTGATCCTTGGGTTTCCTCGTTTTCCTTCGAGCGATTCTATTAATGCCGTTTCCTCACCACAGATATATGCGCCAGCGCCAAGGTGACAATAAAGGTTAAGATTAAATCCAGATCCTAAAATATTATCACCTAAAAAACCAGCATCATAAGCTGCTTGAATTGCCTTTTCTAAAATGTGATAAACATAAAGCAGCTCACCACGGATGTAGATGTATGATGTGTTTGCCCCGAGTGCATAACTCGACAAAATCATTCCTTCAATTAAAAGATGTGGGTTGTGCTGCATTAAATAACGATCCTTGAAAGTTCCGGGTTCAGATTCATCGGCATTGCAAACTAAATGACGAGGAACGCCTTCTGGTTTTGCAATAAAACCCCACTTCATTCCCGTAGGAAAGCCAGCGCCACCCCTTCCTCGAAGACCAGATTTTTTAACTTCGTCCACCACTTCGCTTTGTTGCATCTTCAACGCCTTTTCAAGCGCCTTATATCCTCCGTTCGCACGATAAACGCTGAGGGTTTCAATCCCAGGAACATTTATGTTTTCAAGAAGCAACTGCTTTCCCATGTTTATTTAATTGAAATGTGTTTAATGTCGTAATGAGTTTTTCGCGCATCTTTTATTTTGTATTCGCCCAGCAATAAATCCACAGATTCGCAAGTCATGTTTTCGTGATAGGTTTCACCTACTTGAATTACGGGAGCTGTTCCGCAAGCAGCAAGGCACTCTACTGTTTTTAAAGTGAACATTCCGTCTGGAGTTGTTTCCCCATCTTTAATTTTTAAATTTTTCTCAATATGTTTTACTAAATCTTCCGCACCCAATAACCAACAAGGGCCTGTGCGGCAAACTTCGATTAAACATTTTCCAACGGGCTTTAAATTAAACATGGAATAAAAGGAAGCCACTTCATATACTTCGATAGATTGAATTTTAAGAATAGAAGCAACGTAATCCATCACAGGAGAGTCGAGCCATCCGTCGAATTCCATTTGCGCAAGATGTAACATTGGAATAAGCGCAGATTTATGTTTGCCTTCTGGATAACGCTTGATCATTTTCTGAACCAGCGCCATTGTTTCATCTGTAAATCTAATTTCCTTCGACATTTTTTTCAATTCAATTTTTTAATCAGCACAGCAGCACATCATTTTTTTAAGCATCAAGCTCCCCTGCGATAACATTCATACTAGACATTGTTAAAATTGCATCTGACAACATTCCGTTTTTAATCATTTCAGGATATGCCTGGTAATAAATAAAACAAGGTCGACGGAAATGTAAACGGTACGGCGTTCTCCCCCCATCGCTCACCAAATAAAATCCAAGCTCTCCGTTCCCCCCTTCAACAGCATGATAAACTTCGCCCACCGGAATATCGGTTTCTCCCATAACAATTTTGAAATGGTAAATTAGCGCCTCCATATGATTGTAAACATCTTCTTTAGGAGGTAAATAAAATTCTGGGACGTCGCCATGAAATAAATTTTCTTTTCTATCAATTTTTTTCATTGCTTGTGTGATGATGGAATAAGACTCCCACATTTCCTGTTCGCGCACCATAAAACGATCGTAGGTATCTCCGTTTTGTCCTACAGGGATAATAAAATCAAAATCCTCATAAGAAGAATATGGATTCATTACACGCACATCGTAATCAATTCCCGCTGCACGAAGGTTAGGGCCAGTAAAACCATATTCCAAAGCACGATCACCTTTTATCGGTCCAACGCCAATCGTTCTGTCCATGAAAATTCTATTCCGCACTAATAATTTTTCAAACTCTTTTAAAATTGCAGGAAACTCTTTCATGAAACGATCTAGTTTAATCCACACCTTTTCGTTCCAATTTTTTTCGAAGCCACCAATCCTCCCGATGTTTGTTGTCAATCGAGCCCCACACATTTCCTCAAAAATTTCATATATGAACTCGCGCCACTGAAAAACATAAAGAAACCCAGTCATGGCGCCGGTGTCAACACCTACAACAGAGTTGCAAATAATATGGTCTGCAATTCGAGACAGCTCCATTACAACCACGCGCATGTATTCTACTCGCTTCGGAAGTTTTGCTCCGATTAATTTTTCCACTGTCATGTGCCATCCCATATTATTAATGGGAGACGAACAGTAATTTAAACGATCAGTAATTGTTGTGATTTGTGCATAGGGCCTTCGCTCTGCCAGTTTTTCAAACGCTCTGTGAATGTATCCAATAGTTGGTTCTGCCTCAATAATTTTTTCACCATCCATTTTTAGGACGTTTTGAAAAATCCCGTGCGTAGCAGGGTGTGTTGGACCAAGGTTGAGTGTGGTATACTCTTTCTTTTCCTCTTGAACGAGCTCTATGTTTTCTGTTCCGTCTAACATTTTCTATCTTCCAAACATTGAATCATTTTTATCGTCGCGAGTTTGGTCTTCTAATGGAAATTCTTTTCTCAAAGGGAAAAAAGTAATATCATCCATATTAAGAATGCGTTTCAGATTCGGATGACTGGTAAAAATCACACCGAAAAAATCGTATTCCTGACGTTCCATCCAATTGGCAGTTGCCCAGAGCGAAGTAACAGTAGGGATTTCTAAATCGTTTCCGGGAATAAATGTTTTCAAACGAATGCGAAAATTCTTCGGCATGTTGTGCAACTGATACATCATTCCGAATTCTTTACCCGGGTTTTCAGGATAATGCAAAGCACACATCGTTGTAAGGAAATGAAAATTCAATTCGGAATCTTCTTTGAGAAATTTCAAAACAGCAAAAACATTTTCTCGCCTCACAACAAAAACAGGAAAATCGTAATCAATCGCAGACGAAATAATTGCATCGCCGAAATTTTCTTTCAGTTTAGCAAGAACGGTATCGTGCAATGGTTTAATATTTTCTACTGTAGCGATTGACATCTGAAATCTATTTTATTTTTGCTTCTTATTTACTGTTTGTCAGGCTGAGTAGAACGCGTTTTTCCAGCGTTCGTATCGAAGCCTACTCAATACCATACTTAGTCATCAAGTCTTTGTATTCCTGAGAATCTCTCCGGCGCAATGACTCACTTTCAACTAATCTTTGAATTTGTAAAAGTCCATCAATGACTTGTTCCGGGCGCGGTGGGCAACCTGGAATATAAACATCGACAGGAATTATTCTGTCTATTCCTTGGAGCACACTGTAGGTATCAAAAATACCTCCGCTTGAAGCGCAGGCGCCCATTGATAATACCCAACGCGGTTCTGCCATCTGTTCGTAAACTTGTTTCAGAACCGGGCCCATTTTTTTTGCAATCGTTCCCATCACCATTAGTAAATCGGCCTGGCGAGGGGAGAAGCTTAGTCGCTCCGAACCAAAACGGCCAAGATCATAATTAGATGCCATGGTTGCCATGAATTCAATGCCGCAACAGGAAGTAGCAAACGGTAAAGGCCAGATTGAGTTTTTGCGCGCCATCCCAACCGCTTTCTCCAAAGAAGTTGCGAAAAAGCCCGGCCCTTCCAAGCCCGCAGGGGATTGACCAATTTCTAATTTGCTTCTTTTAACTTCTTCTTCCATTTATTATTTATGCTATAAAAAAATGCTGAATTAACTTAGTCTTCCCATTTTAATGCGCCTTTTTTAAGGATGTAATAAAAGCCAATTAAGAAAATACATATGAAGGAAGTCATTTCAATAAAACCGACAAGCCCTAAGCCGTGTAACGGACCCGCTCCGTCGGGGTCGCGAAAATTGACTGCCCATGGATACATGAAAATCACTTCAACGTCAAATAATACAAAAAGAATAGCAACGAGAAAATATTTTATAGAAAAAGGAACCCTCGCATTTCCCTGTACTTCAGTTCCACATTCGAACGTTTCGAGTTTCTTTTTTGTTTTGCGCATCGGGCCAAGCCGGTGGGTAGCGAACAGGGTGGTGGCAACAAATCCGCCCGCCACTAGAACAGTAAAAATAATTGGAATAAAATCTGAGGCGTTTCCAGAGGACATGCCACGCTTGTTTTTAGTTTTTTTTACAAATTCAATTGTAACACGATGTAAAATTAGGTATAAATTTTTAAGAAAAAACCGGTTTTTATTGAATTATTAAGAATCCCATATCTTCATTGTGATAACGAATTTTTAAACACCATTTTAATGAAAAAAGGGAGTACTATTGAAGTTTTCCAAAAAGACTCAATATGGCACAGTGGCAAACGGGATATCTATTCAAAGAATGATTATAACAGATGGCGGCTTTGATCCGCACAGCCAGCCCAATCTTTCCTTTAGATGTTCGTGCTGATGGTGCTAACAATGTTACAGCAAGCGGTTGGAAAGCCGGAATTCATTTATCGAACCATGCCGCTTTAGCTTGG
>Ga0214919_10000345_pt1 | contig 79723 bp, 61 predicted proteins | sample LL1503_MetaG_FD_177994 | JGI IMG/M metagenome (GOLD analysis project Ga0214919, IMG submission 177994) | Freshwater microbial communities from Lake Lanier, Atlanta, Georgia, United States - LL-1503 | ecosystem: Environmental > Aquatic > Freshwater > Lake | place: USA: Georgia | collected... | reverse complement strand
TGTGGGTCCCGTCTTACTACTAATATTGGCCGCATTGGTGGCTTTGAAAGGAATTTTACAAATACAGCGTTTACGAAACTCGAGAAATTCTTAAACGAGTATCCAAAAGTTTTAAAAGAATTTGAAAATTTATTTGCACGTAATCGAATTTTCATGGAGCGTACACAAGGTACAGGGGGTATTAGTGCAGCACGCGCTTTGAACTACGGATTTACAGGTCCTAATTTAAGAGCTGCTGGAGTAGACTACGATGTGCGTGTGCAACAACCTTACAGTAGTTACCAGGATTTTGATTTTAAAGTACCCGTGGGTACTACTGGTGATAACTACGACCGCTTTTTAGTGCGTAATGCAGAAATGTACGAGAGTATTTCTATTATCAAGCAAGCTTATCAAAAAATTCAAGAATTTAAAGGAACAGATGCGGAAGTATACCATGCCGATGTACCTGAATACTATTTGCCGAAGAAAGAAGATGTATATACGAAGATGGAAGCACTTATTTGGCATTTTAAAATTATCATGGGAGAAATTGAATTACCAAAGGGTCAAATATATAGTGCAGTAGAAGGGGGTAATGGGGAATTAGGGTTTTATTTAATTAGCGATGGTGGACGTACCCCTTTTAGACTACATTTTAGAAGACCTTGTTTTATTTATTATCAAGCTTTTGAGGAATTGATTAAGGGAGGCATGTTGAGTGATGCGGTGGTAACGATGAGTAGTTTGAATTTGATCGCAGGAGAGTTGGATGCGTAGCGATTAGGTGCGTAGCCTTTGGGATGCGTAGAAAATAATTATTGAGAAAAATGAAATTTGTATATGAGTCTTGAATTTAATAACGAACAAATGACCGAGTTTAAAAGTTTGGTAGCTCGTTATCCAGAAGGGAAACAAAAAAGTGCACTACTACCGGTATTGCATTTAGCGCAGGATAGTTTTGGAGGCTGGTTGCCTACAGAGGCCATGGATTATGTGGCAGACTTATTAAAAATTGAACCTATCGAAGTATATGAAGTGGCTACATTTTATAGTATGTACAATTTAAAGCCAGTAGGTAAATTTGTTTTTGAAGTTTGTCAAACGGGTCCTTGTATGATTAGTGGTTCAGATAATATTATTACTTATATACAAAAGCAATTAGATATTAAGCCGGGAGAAACCACTAAGGATGGTATGTTTACTTTGAAGTTAGTAGAATGTTTAGGGGCTTGTGGTTATGCCCCAATGATGCAGGTAGGAAAAATATACAGAGAACATTTAACCAAGGAAAAAGTGGATGCGATTATTGCTGAATATAGAATGCAAGTAGTAGCGCAAAATTAGAAAAGATAAAGTAGAAACAAAAAGAAGCAACAATAAAGAAGAAGCAATGGGTGTAAAATTATTATTAGAAAAAGCAAATGTACCAGGTATTCGTACCTATGATGTTTATCGTCGTGAGGGAGGATATGCTGCTGCAGAGAAAGCGTTGAAAGAAATGTCCATTGAAGCCATTGTAGAAGAAGTAAAGAAAAGTGGACTTCGTGGAAGAGGAGGAGCTGGTTTTCCTGCAGGAATGAAATGGAGTTTTATTGCAAAGCCAGAAGGTGTTCCGCGTCACTTGGTATGTAATGCAGATGAAAGTGAACCCGGTACTTTCAAGGATAGATATTTAATGGAATTCTTGCCTCACTTATTATTAGAAGGACTACTTATTTCTTCTTTTGCTTTAGGATCGCACGATACTTATATATACATAAGAGGTGAATATGCATGGGTGGCGACTATTTTAGAAGAAGCTATTGTAGAAGCCACTAAAAATGGCTGGTTAGGAAAAAATATTTTAGGCACTGGTTTTGATTGTAGGATACATGTGCACCGTGGCGCGGGTGCTTATATCTGTGGAGAGGAAACTGCACTCATAGAATCATTAGAAGGTAAAAGAGGTAACCCTCGTATCAAACCACCCTTCCCTGCCATTCAAGGATTATGGATGCGTCCTACGGTAGTAAACAATGTAGAAACTTTAGCAGCCGTGGTACCTATTATTAAAATGGGTGGTGAGGAATATGCAAAAATTGGCGTGGGCCGTTCTACAGGTACTAAATTAATTTCTGCTTGTGGTAATATTAATAAGCCAGGGGTCTATGAAATTGATATGACTATTTCAGTTGAAGATTTTATTTATAGCGATGAATATTGCGGAGGTATTGCTGGTGGCAAAAAATTAAAAGCTTGTATTCCAGGTGGTTCTTCTGTGCCTATTTTGCCTGCTAATCTTTTATTAAAAACAGCCAAGGGTGAAACGCGTTACATGAACTATGAAAGTTTAAGTGATGGTGGTTTTGCAACAGGTTCTATGATGGGCTCTGGTGGTTTTATTATTTTAGATGAAGACCAGTGTATTGTAAAAAATACTTTAACCTTGGCGCGTTTTTACAGACATGAAAGCTGTGGACAATGTTCCCCTTGTAGAGAAGGAACAGGATGGATGGAAAAAATATTACAAAAAATAGAATTAGGAAAAGGTGAATCAAGCGATATAGATTTATTGTGGGACATTCAAAGAAAAATAGAAGGCAATACCATTTGTCCTTTAGGAGATGCAGCCGCTTGGCCAGTAGCTGCAGCAATTCGTCATTTCCGTGATGAATTTGAATGGCATATTAATAATAGAGCATTATCACAAACAAGTAATTTTGGTTTACAACACTATGCAGACCCTATCCATGTGCCTGCATAACATTGCGTAAAACTATGAGTGAAAAAATATTATTTAAAGTAACAGTAGACAACATTACCATTGAAGTACCAGCGGGCACTACGATATTGCAAGCGGCACGTCAAATTGGAGGCGCTGTGGCGCCGCCAGCTATGTGTTATTATAGTAAGCTAGAAGGTAGCGGTGGTAAGTGCCGTACTTGTTTAGTAGAAGTATCGAAGGGTTCTGAAAAAGACCCTCGCCCCATGCCAAAGTTGGTCGCTTCTTGTAGAACCACTGTGATGGATGGCATGGAAGTAAAAAATATTACCAGTGAAAAAGTAATTGATGCAAGAGCAGGGGTGGTGGAGTTTTTATTATTGAATCATCCCCTTGATTGTCCTATCTGTGATCAGGCAGGAGAATGTCATTTACAAGATTTAAGTTTTGAACATGGCAAGGCAGATACCAGGTATGAATTTCAAAGACGCACCTTTAAGAAACATGATTTAGGTAAGCATATACAACTACATATGACCCGTTGTATTTTATGTTACCGTTGTGTATTTACCGCCGATCAATTAACCAATAAAAGAGTGCATGGAATTTTAGACAGAGGTGACCATGCAGAAATTGCTACCCATATTGAAAAAAGTTTGGACAATGATTTTATAGGAAATGTCATTGATGTATGTCCAGTAGGCGCTTTAACCGATAAAACATTCCGTTTTAAAAATAGAGTATGGTTTTTAAAACCCATGGATGCACACCGTGATTGTCCAACTTGTTCAGGTCGTGTAACCTTATGGAATAGAGGAGATGAAGTATTTAGAGTGACTGCACGCAAGGATCAGTGGGGGGAAATTGAAGATACCCCAGAAGGTAAACCAGGATGGATTTGTAATACCTGTCGTTTTGATAAAAAACATACCAATGATTGGGTGATTGAAGGGCCTCGTGAAATAAGCAGACAATCCGTAATTGCACAGGGTCATTATGCAGGCAATGTTGGTACTACACTACCTACAGAAGTATTTAAAGCAGTGAATGATGGCAGAGCTCCTCATTTATTAATGGATATACATAATGAAAGCGAAGTGAATTTGCCTTCTATTCGTTTGAGTGAAATAGACGGCCCTTCTCATGGAACTAGTTTTAACAATAATTCTAAAAACGCCTAATACATAAAGTATGACACTACTCGCATTTGATTGGGCCTTTATTATTGAGAAATTAATTTTGATTGTCATTATTGTGCTCACTACATTTTTGATTACTTTATATACCACTTTTGGAGAAAGAAAGGTGGCAGCCATTTTACAAGACCGACCAGGTCCGAATAGAGCAGGCCCTTTTGGTTTATTGCAACCACTAGCAGATGGTTTGAAGTTAATCATGAAGGAAGAAATTATACCCACGGCTGCCAGTAAGTGGTTATTTATCTTAGGTCCAGGATTAGCCATGACAGCTAGTTTAATGACCTGTGCAGTGATACCTTGGAGTACTGAAGTACATTTATTTGGAAGAACCATTGAATTACAAATTGCTGATATTAATATTGGTTTATTATATGTGTTTGCGGTAGTGAGTATGGGAGTTTATGGAATTATGATCGGAGGCTGGGCTTCTAATAATAAATTTTCTTTGATGTCTGCTTTAAGAGCAGCTTCTCAAGCCATTAGCTATGAAATTGCCATGGGTCTTGCCTTAATCGCCTTATTAATGTCCACTGGCACCCTTAGTTTGAAAACCATTGTAGCAGACCAAGTCTCAGGCCATTGGTGGAATGTGGTGTATCAGCCATTAGGCTTTTTAATTTTCTTTATTTGTGCAATGGCAGAATGTAATCGTACTCCTTTTGATTTACCAGAAGCAGAAAATGAATTAAACTTTGGCTATCACCAAGAGTATTCTTCTATGAAATTAGGTTTCTATTTATTTGCGGAATATGTGAATATGATTATGAGTAGCGCTATCATGGCCTCTATGTATTTTGGTGGCTATGATTTACCTTTCTTTGACGAAAGCACAGTGGCGCCTAATATTGCAGCCATGATTGGTATTGGCACCTTACTTATTAAGATTGTATTATTTGTATTCTTGTTTATGTGGATTCGTTGGACCATTCCAAGATTCAGGTACGATCAATTAATGAATTTAGGTTGGAAAAAAATGATACCACTTGCTTTATTAAATATGTTAATCACGGGTGCGCTCATTTTATCAAAATTATAATTAAAAAAACTGTACGAATATAACATGCAAGCATTAACCAATAAATCATTCGCAGTAAATCGCAGTCCCATGACTTTCTGGGAGCGTTTGTATTTGATTAATATTATTAAAGGCATGATGATCACTTTCAGCCACATGTTTAAAAAGCAACCTACGGTAAGATACCCTGAACAAAAAAGGGAGTTTAGTCCTGTATTTAGAGGCTTACATGTATTAAATAGAGACGAAGAGGGTCGTGAAAATTGTACCGCCTGTGGTTTATGCGCCGTGGCTTGTCCCGCAGAAGCCATTACTATGGAAGCAGCAGAGAGACAAGAGGGAGAAGAACACTTATACAAAGAAGAAAAATATGCTGCAAAATATGAGATCAATATGTTGCGTTGTATTTTCTGTGGACTTTGTGAAGAAGCTTGTCCTAAAGACGCTATTTATTTAAGCGAAACTTTTGCACCAGCCAACTATACCAGAAAAGGATTTATTTACGACAAAAACGATTTATTAATTCCCAATACTTTAAGCGATGCAAGTGCACTAGCTAAAGCAAAAGGAGTAGAAGCATAATCATTATGAATGTATTAGAAGTTTTATTTTACGCATTGTCTGCTTTTGCTTTGGTAAGTGCCATTATGGTACTGGTGAGCAAAAACCCAATTCATAGTGTGCTTTGGTTGATTTTAGTATTTTTTGCTATCTCGGGACATTATATATTATTGAATGCCCAATTTTTAGCCATCGTTAACATTATTGTGTATGCGGGGGCCATCATGGTCTTGTTTTTGTTTGTAATTATGCTCATCAATGTAAAAAAAGACAGCGAGCCACAAAAGCATTTATATGTAAAATTTATTGGCGTGATTGCTGGCGGAAGTTTTTTGACCTTGCTGATCGCACTAGTTAAACAATCGATGCCCTTGGTGGGGAAAAATGTATTATTAAAAGAAGGATCCATTGGATTAATACACCCATTGGGTAAAGCATTGTTTACTGACTATGTAGTTCCTTTTGAAATTAGTAGTGTACTGTTTTTAAGCGCGATGGTGGGTGCCGTATTGATTGGAAAAAAATAAAAATCGAATTATGCCTATACAATATTATATCTTTTTCTGCCTTACCCTTTTTAGTATTGGGGTGGTAGGGGTATTGACTCGTCGCAATGCAATTATCGTATTTATGTGTATTGAATTGATGTTGAATGCGGTCAACTTATTATTGGTTGCTTTTTCTAAAATGTATTATGGCTTGGCAGCACAAAATGGGGTGGCCAATACAGTGGGGATAGATGCACAAATATTTGTTTTTTTTATCATGGTGGTAGCTGCGGCGGAAGTGAGTATAGGACTTGCGATTATAGTTATGATGTACCGCAATACGCATTCTATAGACATCAATTTTTTAAATAGATTAAAGAACTAATTCCATGGCCCTTATGAAAATATTAATTGCTTTTATAATTCTTTGGCCTTTGGCTGGATTCTTATTCAATGGGCTAGGTAGAAATTACTGGAGCAAGAAAGTAATTGCTTATAAGGCTACTGGTTATATTGTCGCTTCCTTTATTGCAAGCATCTTTGCTTTTTTACAGGTACAGGCCCATGGCGCAGTTACTGTCCATTATTTCGATTTCATCAATACGGCTACCCTTAAAATACCTTTTGATTTTAAAGTGGACGCTTTATCTAGTTTATTTTTACTCGTCATCACTGGGGTGGGTTCTTTGATTCATTTATACTCTACTGCTTACATGAAGCAGGAAGCAGCACCGCATTATGCACGTTATTTTGCTTATTTGAATTTATTTATATTCTCCATGTTGATTTTGGTTTTAGGCGACAATTATGTGGTGATGTTTGTTGGATGGGAAGGTGTGGGCTTGTGTTCTTACTTATTAATTGGCTATTGGTTTACCAATGGCAATTACAATTATGCTGCTAAAAAAGCCTTCATCATGAACCGCATTGGCGACCTAGGATTTTTATTGGCTATTTTTTGGTTGATCGCCAAACTGGGCACGGTGAGTTATAGCGAAGTATTGACTTATGAAAGAATTTCTAATTTGTCTTCTTTTGATATTACAGGCATTACTCTATTATTATTTGTTGGTGCGATGGGGAAGAGTGCCCAAATTCCTTTGTTTACTTGGTTGCCTGATGCCATGGCGGGTCCTACACCAGTTTCTGCCTTAATCCATGCAGCCACCATGGTGACTGCAGGAATTTACATGATTACTAGAAGTAATATTTTATTTAGTCATAGTGCCATTACGCAAAACGTGATTGCCATCATTGGTGTTAGTACTGCTTTATTAGCAGCCACCATTGCCATCAAACAAAACGATATTAAAAAGGTATTGGCTTACTCCACCGTTAGTCAATTGGGTTATATGTTTTTAGGCTTGGGGGTGGGCGCTTATTCAGGTGCGGTATTCCATGTCATTACACATGCATTTTTTAAAGCGTTATTGTTCTTAGGTGCAGGATCGGTGATACATGCCATGCATCATGAACAAGACATTCGTAAAATGGGGGGTTTGAAATCAAAACTACCCATTACACATCTTACCTTTTTAATTGGATGTATTGCCATTGCAGGGGTACCTCCATTTAGTGGTTTCTTTTCCAAGGATGAAATTCTCGCAGCTGCATTTGCAAAAAGTCCAATTTATTGGGTATTGGGTGTGATAGGTGCAGCCATGACTGCTTTTTATATGTTCCGCTTGTATGCTACTACTTTCTTAGGAAAATTTAGAGGAACCCCCGATCAAGAAAATCATTTACATGAATCTCCTGCAGCCATGACTTTGCCTTTGGTTTTATTGGCTATTGCAAGTGCTATAGCAGGCGCCATAGGTATTCCTGAATTGATGGGTGGCCATCATTGGTTGTCACATCAACTTATTCCTATTGTAGGCGAACCAGTGGAATTAGGCTTAACCCATTCCATGGAATGGATATTAATGGCAGTATCTGTAACTATTGCTTTGATTGCATTAATCCTTTCAATTTCCATCTATACAAAGAAAACCGACGAGGAGCCAAATACAGTGATAGGCAAATTTTTCTACAACAAATGGTATGTGGATGAATTCTACCATGAAGCTATCGTACTTCCATTGAACCGCTTTGCAGGTTTTTTAAAAAATATTATTGAAAAACAAGTTATTGATGGAGCAGTGAATGGCACTGGAAAATTAGTTCAATACAGTGCAAGAAAAGTAAGACTTATTCAAAATGGACAAGTGGGTTATTATATTTTATTTATGGTCATTGGAATCATTTTACTTTTTGCTTTTTGGTTCAATGATTTAAGCATTTTGAGATTTTTTAATAATTTGAATCAACATTAATCAAGCAAATATGATCTTAGTTTCATTATTGTTTATACCTATTTTGGCTGCCATTGTGGTTTTGTTTATTAAGAATAGTAAGCTTGCCAATTGGACTGCAATTTTATTTAGTGCATTGACCTTATTGATTGTTTTGCAAACATTAGGTACTCCAATAGCAGATTTTGATATAGCCTGGTTACCTAATTTGAATAGCAGGTTTGTGCTACATGCCGACGGATTATCTAAACTATTACTACTGTTGACTGCCATTAGTTTTCCAGCCATCCTTATCGCCACTGCCAAAAATGAATACAAGCAAAACAATGTCTTTTTGTCTTTACTTTTATTTACACAAGCAGGTTTGATAGGGGTGTTTTTAGCGGCAGATGCTTTGCTATTTTATTTTTTCTGGGAATTGGCCTTGATACCAGTTTATTTTTTATGTTCTATTTGGGGTGGTGAAAAAAGAATTGCAATTACTTTTAAGTTTTTCATTTATACTTTTTTGGGTTCTTTATTCATGTTAGCCGGAATCTTATTTGTCAACGCACATACAGCAGGCCATAGTTTTGCTATTCAATCTTTTATACATGCTGGCTTAAATAGTGCAGAGCAAGTCACTGCCTTTGCTTTATTCTTTATTGCTTTTGCCATCAAGATGCCCATTTTTCCTTTGCATACTTGGCAGCCTGATGCTTATGAGCAATCGCCAACTGCGGTGACCATGGTCATGAGTGCGGTGATGGTAAAGATGGGCTTGTATGGTATACTAAGGTGGTTGATGCCTTTGTTCCCTTTTGCTTTTATGGCACATACTCATTTTGTTGTGGCCTTATCTGTAATTGGTGTTTTGTATGCATCTTTCATTGCCATTCGTCAGGACGATATCAAAAGATTAATTGCTTATTCTTCCATTGCACATATTGGATTAATGAATGCAGCTTTATTTACGCATACGCAAGTGGCCGTGCAAGGAGTTTTGATACAATTGTTTTCACATGGCATCAATGTACTTGGTTTATGGATAGTGGCAGACATTATAGAACAACAAACGGGCACAAGGTCCATGCAACAAATGGGAGGGTTGGCTAAGAAGCAACCTACTTTAGCTATTTTACTAGTGGGTTTTGCCTTAGCCAATATTGCCTTGCCATTGACCAACTCATTTGTAGGCGAATTTTTAATGTTCAACGGACTTTTCTTATTTAATCCGTGGATGGCTGCCTTAGCAGGAGTGAGTATTGTTTTAGCTGCTATTTATACTTTAAATATGGTGCAAAAAGTGGCTTATGGTGACCTAAGTGAAAAAATAAATACCATGCAAACGCCCAACAAAGGGGCGCAAGCGGTATTGATTGTTTTATTGATACTGGTATTTGTAACAGGGGTGTACGCTCAACCTTTATTTGATTTAACAGCGGATACTTTAAAGCAATTGTTTGTAAAATAATTTAAATGAATTAGTAATGAATGCAATTATAGTTTCTACTTTACTCGGGGTGATCATGATGTTTTGTTCTTGGGGCATTCAAAGTCAAAAAGTACAAAAAAACATTGCTTTGTTTGGTTTGTTTATTTTAATCATGGCTAATTTAGCCCAAGCCAATGGTTGGTATACTTTCAATTATGATACAAAAGGCATGTTGGCATTTAATGTGTTCGGTTTGTATGCCAATACATTAATGTTTGCCCTTACATTTATATATGTTTGGATCAATGGGGAAGAAATATCAAAATTGAGTAATGCTGCTGCCGATTTTTATAGTTTAATCTTTTTCATTTTATGCGGCGTAAGTATACTCACTTCTTTCGATAACTTATTGATGTTGTTTATTGGTATCGAAATCTTATCCATCCCTTTGTATATTTTAACAGGAGCCGATAAAAAAAATATGCTGAGCAATGAAGCCGCCTTGAAATATTTTTTAATGGGTTCTTTTTCTACCGGTATTTTATTGTTGGGCATTACCTTAATCTATGGAGGGTCTGGCAGTTTTCACTTGGCCCAACCTGCTATACATATAAGTACTGGAATGGTGGAAGAGCAATTGCTGGTTTCTGCAGGGCTGATCTTAATTTTTGCAGCCATGAATTTTAAAGTATCTGCAGCACCCTTTCATTTCTGGACACCAGATGTATATGATGGAGCCCCTACGGTCTTTACTTCTTTTATGGCCACCATCGCTAAAGCAGCAGGCTTTATTGCTTTTGTAAAAGTATTCAACACACAATACTTAGCCTTGGGTTATTCTTGGACCATTCTATTGACCTTTGTTATTTTATCTACACTTTTGGTGGGCAATATTATTGCTGTTTTTCAAAGAAGTGTCAAACGTATGCTGGCTTATTCAAGTATTGCTCAAGCAGGTTTCATGTTGTTTGCTTTGTATGGGAAATCGGAAATTTCCAATGAGTCCATTTTATTGTATGCAGTAGTTTATTCCATCGCCACCATTGGTATTTTCGGCGTCTTGGTAAAAATGAAAGAAAATAGTTTTGAAGCATTCAACGGATTGGGCAAGGCACATCCTTTATTGGCTTTTACCACTACCGTTTTCTTATTTTCTTTAGCAGGCATCCCACTAACGGGGGGCTTTTTTGCAAAATATTACATGCTAAGCAATTTATTAAAAGCAGGCGCTGGTCTTTGGTTGATTATTGTAGCGGTTGTTTTTGCAGCCATTAGTATTTATTATTACTTTAAAATTATACAAGCCATGTATTTTACAGCGGGGGAGCCAGCCATTGGCCCCATGCCCAAAAACTACAAATATCAACTTTTGGTTTTGGCCATAGTGCTGCTCGTCCTAGGGGTTTTACCTAATTTACTGCTCAATTATCTATACTTCTAGCCGTTCTTCATTTACTCCATGCAAAGGAGTGGGCATTGTGGAATCTGTCTTACCTTTAAGTTTCATAAACAAAGTACAATGACCATTCAGGATTCTTTTGTGTTGGCATGGCGCACCGTTAAGGGCAATAAATTACGTACGGGAATTACGGTAGCCATTATCGCATTTGGTATCATGGCCCTGATTGGTATTATCACGGCTATCTCTGCCATGAATCAAAGTTTGAAAGAAAATTTTTCGTTCATGGGTGCCAATGCCTTTAGCATTAGGTACAAAGAGATGAATTCTAGGATAAATATGGGCGGGCCTAACGATGGGGATGAATTTAGCAAATCTAAAAAAGGGCAAAGAGAAAAAAAATCAAATCTAGATAAGATCATTAGAATTGAAGAAGCTTCTTATTTCAAAGAAAAATTTGGGTTTAATCGTGCTGCAGTAAGTATTTCTATAAGAAAAGGGGGAAACAATGAATTACATTATAAAAATAGAAAAACCAATCCGCAAATTTCTTTGATGGGTGGTGATGAAAACTATCTTGCGGTGAATGGTTATTCATTAACCTTAGGTCGAAACTTTAATAATGTGGATATTAATAGCGGTCGTAATGTATGTGTGATAGGATCCAACGTGGCTGCTAAATTATTTCTGGGTAAACCTGAAAAATGCCTGGACAAGGTCATTTTATTACAAGGCAAACCTTATCGTGTCATAGGTTTATTAAAATCAAAGGGCTCTAGTGCCATGATGCGTCAAGATGATATTGTGATTTCTACTTTAAAAAATGTAAGACAATATCAAGGAAGTTCTACCTATGCACTAGGGGTGATGGTGGCCAATGTAACAGAATTAGCGCCAGCCATTGACGAAGCCACCGAGCAAATGAGAAAAGCAAGAAGATTAATTCCTTCGGAGTCGGATAATTTCGTGATTGACAAGAGCGATAAATTTGCCGCAATATTTATAGGGCTTTTATCGGGCATTAGCGGTGCTGCAGGCGCTATTGGAATGATTACATTAATTGGAGCAGCCATAGGTCTAATGAATATCATGTTAGTAGCCGTGAGCGAAAGAACCAGGGAAGTGGGATTGATTAAAGCCATAGGGGGAAAAAGAAGAGATGTACGCCGTCAGTTTCTATTTGAGAGCATCTTAATTAGCATTTTAGGGGCCGTATTTGGTATTATATTAGGGGTCTTGGTGGGCAATATATTCAGCCTAGTATTAAATACTGGATTTGTGGTGCCTTGGCTCTGGGTGGTTATAGGCATCGTGATCTGCTCGGTGGTGGGCTTGGCAGCAGGTATTTACCCAGCCATGAAGGCTTCCGCCCTTAACCCCATCGACGCCCTCAGGTACGAATAATAGCCATGATTGGCTTTGTTTATCCTTTTTTTCTATTTATTATACAGGCTTTTAGCTTTTTAGGCCAATTCTTATTGAAATGGAAGTGAATCCCAATTTTTTGCCTTTATTTTTTTCAAATCTAAGATGATTGATTTTTTTAATACTTGGGGGACCCCATTTTTCATTCTGCCAACAGGGGTTAGTTTTAGAGTTAATTTTAAATAAAATTATTGTTTGGAATTTGTTTCAACCAATAAATTACTTATTTTGTAAGCCCTTAGTAATTAAACCGTACCGATTTGAGAGAATCCTACTGATTAGTGAACAAGGACATTTTCTAAAAAAAATTTTTATTTAAACCAAAAATCAATTGAATCATGGCTGAGATTAAATCAACTGCAACAGCTGCTGCTTCAAAGAATGCAGCACAGCCTCAAAAGAGCGGGAATCTTGTTGCAACTTTAGCACCTATCTTATGTATTTTAGCAGGTTACGTCATCTGGCGTTTTGTGCTAGGAAACGGAAGTAATTTCACTAACCCAGACCCGAATGGTGGATTCTGGCCTAGTCATAAAGGACCAAAAGGTACTTTTACAAAAATGTACGAAGGCGGTATCGTTGTGCCAGTTTTAATTGGAAGTTTATTAATCGTTTTAACTTTCGTTATTGAAAGATTATTAACAATTAAGAAAGCTGCAGGAAACGGAAACATTGCTGAATTCATTCGCAAAGTACAATTTCAATTAGCTAATAAAGAAGTTGACAAAGCAATTGCTGAGTGTGACAAACAAAAAGGATCTGTAGGTAATGTAATGAAATCAGGTTTGACTAAGTACAAAGAAATGATTTCAAATACAGAATTAGATACAGACCAAAAAGTTTTGAATATTCAAAAAGAAATCGAAGAAGCAACAGCATTGGAATTACCAATGTTAGAAAAAAACTTAGTCTTCTTATCTACCATCGCATCAGTAGCTACCTTATTAGGTTTGTTCGGTACGGTATTAGGTATGATTCGTTCTTTCTCTAAATTAGGTGAAGAAGGTGGTGGAGAAGCTGCTCGTGAATTATCTCAAGGTATTTCTGAGGCCTTGTATAATACAGCATTGGGTATTGGTACTTCAGCTATCGCGATCATAATGTACAACGTATTCACTACAAGAATCGATGGCATCACTTATGGTATTGATGAGTCTGGATTTACATTAACTCAAAGTTTCGCAGCCAACTACAAATAGTAGTTGAAGTAAAAAATATTTTAATAAGGGCAACCTTATAAATAATAATTAAAAGAATACACCAATGGGTAGAGCCAAATTACCTCGTAAGAGTACCACCATCGACATGACTGCCATGTGCGATGTGGCTTTCCTTTTATTGTCTTTCTTTATCTTGACTACTAAGTTTAAACCTTCAGAAGCAATTGCAGTTACTACGCCAAGCTCAGTATCTTCTAAAATTGCTCCTAGCAAGGATTTCGTCTTAATTACCATTGATAAGGAGGGCAAAGTATTTCTTACCATTGATGATAAACAAAAAAGAGAAACCATAGCGAACTCTTTGAATGCCACTAGAAATTTAGGAATAGATGTTCCTGCTTTTAGAAGTGCCAATTTCATAGGAGCTCCATTAAGTGGTTTGAAATCTTTTTTATCCATCACTGAAGAAAACAGAAAAGGGAACTTGCTTCCTGGTATTCCATGCAAGGACAGTACAGACAATGAACTAATCGTTTGGATGCAAGTAGTGAATGAAGCTTATGCTGGTGCCAAATTGGACCTTTTATTAAAAGGGGACAATTTAGCTAAGTATCCAGCTTTCAAAAATGTACTTGTAGCGTTTAAGAAAAACAATATTCAAAGATTTCAAATGATCACCAATCCAGAAAATGCTCCGGCAGGTTCAGAATTGTACAAGAAATCAATGAGTGGCGAAAAACAGGAAAACTAAATTATAAACTAATTAAAAGCTATTTACTATGGCAGAATTAGATACCTCGGGTGGTGGCCATAAGAAAGGACCAGGGGTCAAAAAAGGAAAAAAGCTATCAACGCGTGTCGATTTGACACCGATGGTGGACTTAGGTTTTCTTTTGATTACCTTCTTCATCTTCACTACTACGATGAGTCAACCTACAGCAATGAAGTTGATTTTGCCCGACGATAAAGTAAAACCTGAAGAGCAAAACAAAGCAAAGGAATCAGGTGCTTTAACCATCTTAATGGGTGCGGACAACCATATATATTATTACGAAGGACAATTGAAACCTGATGCTTCGAATTTTTTATCTGCTTCCTACAATGGAGAAAATTCCATTCGTGATATCATCTTAAAAAAGAAGGAGTATGTAAAAAGTATCGCACAAGATCCAACAAATCCAGAAAAGGATTTAGTCATCGTGATTAAGCCAAGTTCAAATTGTACTTATAAAAACGTGATTGATATTTTAGATGAAATGTCAATTAATGTGGTAAAAAAATACGCACTAGTAGATATTTTTGACATTGAAGAGCAATTGGTTAAAAAATCCGATGAGGCCGCAAAATCTTCTAGCAATTAAAAGCATTAAAAAATGGACATAAACAAAATATTAAACGCCGATGTTCTAGACCTCATTTTTGAGGGAAGGTTTAAGGAATATGGTGCTTATGACTTAAGAAAAACCTACAATGATCGCCTTAAAAAGGCTTTGATTGGTATGGTCACTGTAACCGTTCTTTTGGCTGGTGCTGCAATTTGGTCTAATAGCGCTAAGAAATCTAAAACTGAAATAATGGTAACGGATGTTTCTTTGACAGACGTAACTCAAGAAAAGAAACCACCTCCACCCCCACCTCCACCACCAAAAGTGGAACCACCAAAAGTGGAAATGGCAAAATTTACACCTCCTAAAATCGTAAAAGATGAGGAAGTGAAAAAAGAGGATGAAGTGAAAGAAATAGAAAAGCTAGAAGACGTAAAAATTGGCGCTACCGATCAAAAAGGTATTAAAGATGATGGATTGGTTGCTCCAGTTGAATCTGGACCAGTAGCTCCTCCAGCAGACGAAGAAACAGATAAGATTTTTACTGTGGTACAAATTCAAGCTGAGTTCCCAGGTGGACAACAAGGTTGGATTCGTTATCTAGAAAGAACTTTAAATAGAGACTTGCCAGTAGAAAATGGAGCTCCTCCAGGAAAATACTCTGTAGTCATTTCTTTCGTCGTAGCTAGAGATGGTTCTATCAGTGATGTAAAATCTGAGAACGATCCTGGATATGGTACAAAGGATGAAGCAGTTCGTGTAATTACAAGAGGTCCAAAATGGAAGCCCGCAGTTCAAAATGGACGTAATGTAATTTATCGTCACCGCCAAGCCATTGTATTCGTAGTTTCTGAAGATTAGTTTTAACAGCTAACTACAAATTATATTCAAGCCCTTCCCGAAGTTTCGGGAGGGGCTTTTTTTAGGCCTCTTTATTTGCTTTGTTTCGGCTTCCATAAATACTAGTTAAAGTTTACCTTTGCTCCATGCGCGAAAACCTAAGTTCCTGGAATGATACTATTGTAGCCCTTGCCACCCCACCTGGTTTGGGGGCCATTGCTGTGATTCGATTAAGTGGTCCAACGGCTATTGACATCATTAGTTTGGTTTTTACAAAGAAGCATTTAAATAATAAAGCCTCTCATACGGTGCATTTAGGAAAAATCATCAATGGTAAAGAAGTCATTGACGAAGTAGTGGTAACTATTTATAAAGCACCTACCTCTTATACCGGCGAAGAAGTAGTTGAAATTTCTTGTCATGGTGCGCCTTTGATACAAGAGGATATTTTACAATTACTTCAAGCCAGTGGAGCCCGATTGGCCAAGCCAGGAGAGTTTACACAGCGTGCCTTTTTAAATGGAAAATTAGATTTAACCCAAGCAGAGGCGGTTGCAGATTTAATTGCCAGTAATACCGAAGCGGCACGTAAGACTGCGCTTTACAATTTAAAAGGTGGTTTTTCATCGGACTTGCAAGTGATGCGCGAAAAGCTCATTAAATTTTCTGCATTGATTGAATTAGAATTAGATTTTTCTCAAGAAGATGTTGCTTTTGCCAATAAAAAGTCTTTGGAAATACTAGTAGATGAATTGAAATTAAAAACCAATGAACTGTTGCAATCATTTCAATTAGGCAATGTGATCAAACATGGTGTACAAGTAGCCATTGTGGGCAAACCCAATGCAGGCAAATCCACTTTATTGAATGCCTTACTCAATGAAAATAGAGCCTTGGTGAGTGAAATTCCGGGCACCACCAGGGATACCGTAGAAGAGTATTTGAACATACAGGGAGTGATGTATAAACTAATTGATACGGCAGGTATTCGACACAGCACTTCTGATAGTATAGAACAAATGGGTATTGATAAAAGTAAAGAAAAAATTCAAGCGGCTGATATAGTGATTGCCTTATTTGATGCAAGTACTACTAGCGCCGCACAAATCAAAGAATGGCAGCAGGAATTGGTGGGTGCAAACCAATTGATTTTTGTAGGGAACAAAATGGATATCGCCATTGACCCCTCCATCCAAAAAGACATTGAGTTAAAAGATATTATTTTTATTGCAGCCAAGGATAAAAAAAATATTCTTGCGCTTGAAAATGCATTGCATCAAAAAGTAGTGGGAGATGGCTTGAACAAAGAAGGTACTATTGTTACCAGTGCAAGGCATGTGGCCTCTTTAAAAAGATTATTGTTTTCACTTAATGATGTAGAAACTGGGTTAATGCAAAATGTCACTGGAGATTTACTCGCCATCGACATCAATCAAGCTTTACATTTCTTAGGTACCATTACTGGGCAAATCACCAACGAAGATCAATTGGATTTTATTTTCTCCAAATTTTGTATTGGGAAATAGTTAGCTAGCACCTATATACTTAGGTGGGTATAGTCTTCAATAAAAAATAAGATATTGTCAAAGTTGGCGAATTCAGCTTCTTGATGCATGCCTTTAATGACCACTGTTTTCATTCCTGCACTTTGTGCACAGAGCACTCCTTTGGGCGTGTCCTCAAATACAATGCAATCCGAAGGGGCAAAACCTAGTTGCTCAGCACATTTTAAAAAAGTTTCTGGATGAGGTTTACTAATGCTTACGTCATCTGCACTCACAATGGCATCAAAATATTTTCTTATCTGCGTGTGGTCAATAACAAAATCAATATTTAAATTAATAGCTGCAGAGCCGATGCCCATTTTAATATTTTTTTCAAATGCTTTCACTATAAAATGGTCTAGCCCGTCGATCAATTTAAGGTGTGGTTTAAATTCCACACGATACATAGCTTCTTTATTGGCGCCGATGGATAATTTTTCTTGCATCGAAAATTTACCAGGAAAAACTCTTTCTAAGAGCTCATCGTTTTTTCCATAGCATTGGTGTTTTACTTCCTCTACATTTAATGAGCTACCCAAGGCAGTCAGTTGTTGATGCCAAGCCCCAATATGATAGGGCATGTCATTAATCATGGTTCCATTTAAATCAAAAATAAAAGCTTTGGCTTGTGCTAACATGTATTATCAATTTTTTTGAGCTGTCTTTACATTGAACCACCTTCTACAAATTTAGCGTCAACAGTAAGTTCGTTCAAGGTTTTTCCTCCTTGCATATTGGCCATCATTTGTACAAAAGCCAATTTGCCTAATTGAAAGCCACTGGTTTCTACATAACTAATGACTGGATGGTATAAGTTTGGAATAAATCCGTTGCTGATACTGATGACGCCCATTTCCTTTGGCACTTTTATTTCCAATGCCTGGATGGCTTTCATCACCCCAATTAAAATTTCATCGGTCATGCAAAAAACGGTATCAAATTTTAAAGCTTTGCTATAATTTTTTTTAAATATTTCCTCTGCTTCTCCTGAACTATTAGCATTGATGTAATTCACATGGATTTTAGGTGAAAAATCGCGCATAAAATTCTGAAAAGCTAATTTTCTGTTTTGACTAATAGATAGTCCTGGGTCACCAAAAATGGCCAATACTTTTTTTGAATTTCGTTTGATGATATTTTCTGCGGCAATCACACCGCACCTTTCATCGGCCATTCGTACTTTGGTAAAATGATTGTCTTTGGGGACAATGTCAAAAAACACCACTGGTATTTCTCTTTCATTCATTTTGTGGTAAACATCAATATTTTCAGAGCTGGCAGACAAACAAGCAAAAACACCGGATACCCTATTTTGTCTAAATATTTTCAAGTTGTTTAATTCATTCTCTGGATTGTGAGAGGATTGCAGAATCATTAAGGCATAGCCATGCTTTCTACTTTCTTCTTCTACCGCGGCAATAAAACTATCATAGAATAAATTTGAAATGGCTGGAACAATGACGCCCAAAATTTTACTGCTCTGCATTCTTAATTGAATGGCGTAGGCATTGGGTTCATAATCTAAGCTTTGTGCAAGGGCATGTACTTTGGCTTTTGTTTTGGCAGAAATATCTGGATGATCTTTCAAGGCCCTAGAGACCGTTGAAATGCTTATTTGCAATTGTTGGGCTAATAATTTGAGCGTTGTATTGGTCATGCCTTGTTCAATTTAATGATCAAATTTATGGAAACTTTACCACAAAATTTACCGCAATCGTTTGTTCTTTTAATAAAAATCAAGGCCAAACAAAAAAATTTGGACTATATTTTTCCTGGCCCCTGTTAAAAAAAATCCTTTACTGTATTGATTTTCAGGTTAAATAGGCTCAAAGTGGGGGTCATTTTACTACTAATTGTTAGCTTTTTTCCTATAAAAGTTAAAAAAGATTTAACATAAAACTTGTTGGAATCAAAAATCGTGTAATTTGTACACGCTTAATAAACCAAAAAATTGCCAATTATGAATTTCAAAATTGTTAAGTCCACTTTTGTTGGACTATTCCTTGGCTTGCTAGTCTTAAATGCGCAAGCACAGAATAAAACAGTTACAGGTAAGGTTTTAGATGCAAAAGACGGTTCACCAATTGCTGCAGCTTCTGTTGTAGTTAGAGGTGCATCAGTAGGAACCAAAACTACTGCTGACGGTTCTTTTGCTATTACTATTCCTTCTACAGTAACAAAATTAGTTATCTCTTCTGTAGGTTACTCTTCAAGAGAAGTAGATGCTACAGGTAACATCGCAGTTTCCTTAAACCAAACGAGCAACCAACTGAATGAAGTGGTGGTAGTAGGTTACGGTACGCGTAAAGTAAAAGACGCGACTGGATCAGTGGTTTCTTTGGGTGAGAAGTCCTTTAACAAAGGGGTAATCGCATCTCCAGAGGAATTATTGCAAGGTCGTACAGCTGGTGTTAACGTAACTAGCAATTCTGGTGAACCAGGAGGTGCTATCAACGTAACCATTAGAGGTACTTCTTCTGTAAGAAGTAACAACAACCCACTATATGTGGTGGATGGTGTGCCTTTATATGGTGGTGGAATGACAGGTTCTGGTATTTCTGTTGAAGGTGGAACTACTGCAAGAAACCCTTTGTCTTTCATCAACCCAAATGATATTGAAAACATCTCTATCTTAAAAGATGCATCTTCTGCAGCTATTTATGGAGCAAGAGGTGCAAATGGTGTAGTATTAATTACTACTAAATCTGGTAAGGGTAAACCAAGCTTAACTTTCAATACTACTACTAGTGTTGCTAATACAGCTGCTCGTTATGACCTTGCTAGCCCACAAGAATTTATGTATGGGATTAAAAAGACTTTAGCAGATGCTGGAATTGAAACTACAGGAGTAGGTGATAATGACAAAGGTTTCAACACTGACTGGCAGGATCAAGTTTTCAGAACTGCAGTTTCTAATAGTTACAACTTAGCTTGGGGATATTCTAATGCAAAAACTGCATTGAAATTGAACGGTTCTATTGACAACCAACAAGGTATTGTTAAAACGCAAGATTTAAAAAGAATGACTTTTGGTTTGAAATATTCTAACCAATTGACTTCTCGTTTAAAATTAGACGTTACAGTGAATAATTCTTCAGTTAAAAACAGATATGCGCAAGTAACCAATGATGCTGGATACCAAGGATCTTTGATTGGTGCTATGATTAGCTACAATCCAACTTTCCCTGTATACAATAAAGATGGTTCTTGGTTTGACAATCAAGATGGTAACAGAAACCCTGTTGCTATTTTAGAAGGTTACAATGACCAAGATACTTACAGCAAATTATTGACTAACATCTCTTTATCTTATAAGTTGTCAACCAATTTGACTTACAAACTAATCTATGGCATGGAAAATGGCCAAACAGAGCGTTATACTTTCCAATCACCTAATATGTCTTCCGCTTATGGACGAGGGGTTATTAATATCCGCGGTAAGAACTATCCAGGTAGTGATATCGATGGACATGGTAGAGCAGCACAACAATTCTTAAATCAAAATTCATCAGTGATCGAACATACTTTGAATTATGATAAAACATTTAAGAATGGCAACAGCTTACAAGCTTTAGCAGCGTTCTCTTATCAAAAAACTACTGACTACTACAGAGCTAAACAAGCTTGGGGCGTAGCAGGAACAACTTCATTGAAAACTAGCTGGGATTCTTATACTGGTGGAAAAACAGATGAATTCGGAGATAGTACACAAGTTGAATTACAATCTTATTTTTCTCGTGTAAACTATACTATGAAAGACAAATACATCATTTCTGCTTTGGCTAGAATTGATGGTTCTTCTAAATTAAGTGCTGGACACAAATACGGTACTTTCCCTGCATTTGGTTTCAAATGGAGAATCTTAGAAGAAAAATTTGCTCAAAAAACTTTGGGTAAAATCTTCTCTAACTTTGATGCTCGATTAAACTATGGATCTACAGGTAACCAAGAGTTCCCTGCTTATGCTTCATTAGCTATTCAAAGCAGAGATTTTAATGGTAATACTTCAGTGAATACCAACTCAAACCCTAATTTGAAATGGGAAACTACCACCACTACTGGTCTTGGTATCGATTTCACCATGTTCAATGGTCGTTTAAATGGTACTGTTGATTATTTCCAAAAATCTACAAAAGATTTATTGTTCTTAATTAGCTATCCACAACCAGCAGCTTCTGCTGATCGTTGGGTTAACTTACCTGGTGTTGTTGACAATACAGGTTGGGAATTTAGCTTAGATTATCAATTGGTTCGTCCAGCTTACAAAGGAGCTTTTGGATGGGATGTTGCTTACAACATGTCTTTCTTGAAAAATAACATTTCTGGATTTGGTTCAACTGTAGTGAATACAGGTGGAGTAAATGGTCAAGGTTTGTCTGGTGCTTATGCTCAAACAATCAGAGACGGTTCTCCTTTGTTCACTTTTGTAATGCCTACTTTCTTAAGATTTGATGCTTATGGAAATGGTGTTTACGCCAATGGATCTAAAGACGAATTACAAGGAAGTGCTTTACCTACATTTAACGCAGGTTTAACCAACAGTTTCTCTTACAAAAAATTAACTGCTAGTTTATTCTTTAACGCAGTAACAGGTTTCTATGTGTACAACAACACTGCGAATGCCTTATTGTTAAAGGGTAGCTTAAAAACAGCACATAACGTAACAAGAGATATTATTTATAATATTGAGAACTCTATCAACCCAGGTAACGTTTCTTCACGTTTCTTGGAGAAAGGAGATTATATTCGTTTAGCCAATGCAAGTATTGCTTATGCAGTAGATGTTAAACCAGGTTCTTTCATTAAAGGATTGAACTTAACATTGTCTGGACAAAACTTAGCATTATTTACTAAATATTCTGGATTAGATCCTGAAGTTAACGTTGATCATAGCCTTAATGGTGTTCCATCAAGAGGTTTTGATTACACAGCCACTCCAAGAGCTAGAACTATCACTTTAGGAATTAACGCACGCTTCTAAATTTTTAAATAATAATATACATGAAAAATAATTTTATCAAACAAACCGCTATCTATGTAGGTGCAATTGCACTTTGCATTGGACAAGTTTCTTGTTCTAAATTAGACGAGAAAGTATTTGGTTCTAAGTCAGTAGCTACAGCTTCTGCTGGATCAAATTCAGCCGACTTGAATTCTGTTTATGGTAAATTGAATGATTTATCAACTCAGGGTAACTGGTTTGCATTTCAAGAACATTCTACCGACGAATTACTAGGACCAACCCGTGGTACTGACTGGGATGATTTCGGTACTTGGAGAAAAATCCATTTACACGCAGTAGATGGTGCACACAATCAATTGTATGACACTTGGAACGGCTTAAACGGTGCTTTGTTTGCAGCAACCTTAGTGGCTGAAAAAAGTACAGGTGCTGCTCAACTAGAAGGTAAATTTTTGAGAGCTTTTATTGCTTCTCAAGTAATGGACTTGTTCGGTCAAGTGCCTTACCGTTCTGCAACTGCTGGTCCAGATGATATACCATCTGTAAAAACAAGAGCTGAAGCTTTTGATTGGATCTTGGCTGATGTAGATGCTGCCATTGCTGGTTTACCAGATTTTGGTACAGGTAGCGACAACCATAAAGCAAACAAACAAGCAGCTCAGTTTTTAAAAGCTAGATTGTTATTGAACAAAGCAGTATACAAAGCAGCTCCAGCTACTCCAGCTGGTCCTTATACTTTTGCTGCTGCTGATATGAATACAGTAATTAGCTTGGTGGATGCAATCACTGCTAAAGGATTCAAATTATCTAAAAAATATTGGGATAACTTTAAATGGGACAACAACACAGCTTCAACTGAGTTGATCTTATCTAGAGCAACCAATGGTGCAGGTAACAAAAATCAAACAGGTGGTAATGCAGACATTACTTGGGCTACAGGTATGGGAACACATTACAACCAATCTTTCTCTGGTTGGAATGGTTTCACTACAACATCTGATTTTTACAATTCTTTCGAAGAAGCTGATGCAAGAAGATATACTGCTTTACCATTAATGACTGAAGTTTCTGGTTTTAATGCAGGTTTCTTAGCTGGTCAACAATACAAATATGACAATGGAACTAAAGTAACGGTAAAAGACCGTTCTGGTTCACCATTGGTTTTCTCTCCTGATGTAAGTTTGTTCTTCTCTACAGAAGCAAAAGGTATCAGAACTATGAAATATCCTTTGAAGGGTGATCAAATGGGCTTCAATGACGAGAATGAATTCGTTTTGATGCGTTATTCTGATGCATTACTTATGAAGGCTGAAGCTATTTTAAGAGGTGGAACTGCTACTAACAATGAAACAGCGCTTTCTATTGTGAATGCGATCAGAGCTCGCTCTGCTGCCACTAAATTAACTGCAGTTACTTTAACAGATATGTTAGCTGAAAGAGGACGTGAATTATTTCTTGAAGCAGTAAGAAGACCAGATATGGTACGTTTTGGTGTATTCAATAACCCAGTTGTTGAAAGATCATCTAAATCTGATGGTTTCAGAGTGGTTTATCCTATACCTAACCAAGCGGTCTCTTCAAATCCAAATTTGAAGCAAAACTTCGGTTACTAATTTAATAGTTTAACTATTTATACAGCGCCTCCTCATTTTGAGGGGGCGCTTTTTTTTGTACTGGATTGGGTATACAAATAAGGGAATAAAGGCAAGATGTCGTATTTTTATTGATCCTTTTAGAGGTCAAGCCTATGCAAAATTGTACCCATAAAATTGTTTTTGTTTGCTTAACAGCTGTTCTGCTTTCTGCATGTCAAACTAAACCATCCACAGCACTGTTTGAAAAAATGGACCAAACAGGTATTGAGTTTACAAATACCGTGGTCGATGACAAGGAGAACAACATTTTTAAGTACCGTAATTTTTACAATGGGGCAGGCGTAGGTATTGGCGATATCAACAATGATGGATTACCCGATGTTTTTTTTACGGCCAATCAAGGGGCTAACAAATTATTCTTAAATAAAGGCGATTTTAAATTTGAGGACATTTCCACGAAAGCTGGTTTTATAGCTAAACAACAATGGAGCACCGGAGTGACCATGGTGGACATCAATCATGACGGTTGGTTGGACATTTATGTTTGCAATGCAGGCAATATGATGCATCCAGAACTTCGAAAAAATCAGTTGTTTATCAATAACCACGATTTAACTTTCACAGACAGTGCTACAGCCTATGGCTTAGACAACGATGGCTATACTACCCATGCTTCTTTTTTTGATTATGATATGGATGGAGACTTGGATTGCTTTATGGTCAACAATAGCCCCATTCCTGTCAATACATTGAATTATGGCAATGCGCGCGATATTAGGGCAGAGAATTCCAATGTGGCCGATTTCTTAAAAGGCGGAGGCGATCATTTATATAAAAATGATCATGGACATTTTGTAGAAGTGTCTAAAGAAGCAGGCATACATGGCTCCTTGATTAGTTTTGGATTGGGCGTTACCGTTGGAGATGTGAATGGAGATGGATGGCCTGATGTATATGTGTCCAATGATTTTTTTGAAAGAGACTATTTGTACATCAATCAAAAAAACGGAAGTTTCATAGATGAATTAGAAAAATACACAGAGCATAATAGTATTGCATCGATGGGCACGGACATGGCCGATATCAACAACGATGGTTATCCGGATATTTTTACTACAGAGATGCTTCCCGATGATGAACAAAGATTAAAAACAACCACTTCCTTTGACAATATAGACATCTACCGATTAAAAGTAGCCAGTGGATTTTACCACCAGTTCATGCACAATGCTTTGCAATTAAACAATAAGAATGGAAAATTCAAAGAAGTGGCTCATTATTCAGGCGTAGAAGCCAGTGATTGGAGTTGGGGGGAAATGATTTTTGATGCAGACAATGATGGCTACAATGATATATATGTAAGCAATGGTATTTACAGAGACTTAACCAATCAAGACTTTATTGATTTTTTTGCCAACAACATGATACAGAAAATGGTGTTGACGGGTAAGAAAGAAGAAATCAGTAGCATCATCAGTAAGATGAGCTCACAGCCCATTGCCAATAAAATGTTTCACAACAATGGCGACTTAAGTTTTAAAGAATCCGCCAAAGATTGGGGCTTGGCCATACCAAGTTTTTCCAATGGGGCCGCTTATGGCGATTTAAACAATGATGGGGCTTTAGACATGGTGGTTAACAATAACAATATGCCTGCTTTTATTTTTAAAAATAACAGTAGAGCAGTTAATAAAAATCATTATCTAAGTATTCAGCTACAAGGTTTGGAACAAAACAACCATGCCATTGGCGCTAAAATAAATTTGTATCTGCAAGGGCAAATATTAAGTAAGGAAGTAATTCCTGCAAGAGGATTTCAATCTTCGGTGGATTACCAACAAGTTTTTGGCTTAGGAAAAAACACCCATTTGGATTCTGTAAAAATTATTTGGCCAAATCTTACGCAATCTGTTTTTTCTATTCAGAAAATTGACACAGTGTATCATTTTAATCAAAATACAATAGCTAGTAGCCCATTAAAAATAAATACACTTACAACAAAGCCATTGATGGTGGAACAAGCGGCCAATTTTGAGCGACATATAGAAAACGACCATGTGGACTTTTATGCAGAAAGAATTATTCCAAGAATGTTGTCTCAAGAAGGCCCAAGAGCTAGCAGTGGAGATATCAATGGAGATGGTTTATTGGACGTATTTATTGGAGGGGCTGCGGGAAAAGGCGGTGCCTTGTATTTGCAAAACAAAGAAGGGCAGTTTATAAAAAAAACAACCCCTGCTTTTGAGCCTTTTAAAAATTTTGAAGATGTGGCTGCAGTATTTTTTGATGCAGACAAGGATGGAGATTTAGATTTATTGATTGGTGCTGGTGGCAATGACCGTTTGCCCAATAGTGGAGAATTGAATCACCGTTTATTTTTAAACGATGGCAAAGGAAATTTCACTTATAAAGAAAATGCTTTTCCCGATTTCTCTTACAATACGGGGGTACTCTTACCTTTTGATATGGACGCAGATGGAGACTTAGATATTTTTGCAGGCGCAAGAAATACCCCTTTTAAATATGGGGTTAGCCCAGCGAGTAGCATCTACATCAATGATGGCAAAGGGAATTTTACAGAACAAACCAATAACATAGCGCCTAGCTTTTCAAGTTTGGGCATGGTCACGGCGGCGGTATGGGGCGACGTATTAGGCAATCATAAAAATCAATTGGTAGTGGTGGGTGACTATATGTATCCTGCTATTTATTCCTACAGTAATGGAAAGCTAGTGGAAGAAAAATCAAATTTGATGGACCTATTTGGTTGGTGGCAAAGCATAAAAATAGCCGATTTAGATGGAGATGGCAAGATGGATTTGATCTTGGGCAATATGGGAGAGAATGGTTATTTGAAACCTAGTGCATCAGCGCCAGTTAAATTATGGATGTATGATTTTGATGGCAATGAAAGCTTGGATAAAATTTTAACTAGAAGTATTGGGGGTAAAGATTATACCGTTTTCCTAAAAGCAGAAATGCAAGAGCAAGTGCCCTTGATCAAAAAAGAAAATCTAAACTACAAAGATTACGCTGCTAAAACTTTTCAAGAATTATTTAGCCCAGACAGTATCAAAAAAGCAAAACTTAAAATGTACAACTATACTTCCTCTGTGATTGCCTGGGGCAAGGGGAATGGCGCATTTGATATTCAAAGATTACCCGCCGAAGTGCAATACTCTTCTTTGAATGCGATCCTAGCATTAGATGTAAATGGAGACCATCAGCTTGACTTGGTTATGGGAGGTAATCAATTTGGATTTATTCCACAATTTGGAAGAATAGATGCCAACTATGGCCTTGTTTTAATCAATAAAGGCAAAAGAAAATTTGAAGTATTGGACGATAAAGTTTCAGGTTTGTCCATTACGGGTCAGGTAAAAGATATTTTATCCCTACCTAATAAAAAAAATCCAAGGGTCTTGTTTATTCGTAACGACGATTTCCCAGTACTCATGAATATTGATGCAAATTTCAAATGAAAATAAACTTTCAAAATAAAGGATCAATCATAATTGCAGTTGGTATCAATCTGCTGCTATTTGCTTGTACCCCTGTAAAAAAGGAAGCCCCTTTATTTGAAATGCTCAATGCCCAAAAAACAGGCATTCAATTTGAAAATAGGCTGCATCCTAATGAGCAGTTCAATATGTTTCATTACATGTACTATTACAATGGGGCAGGGGTGGGTGTGGGGGACTTTAATAAGGATGGGAAAATGGATATTTTTTTCGCTTCCAATGAAGGGGCCAATCAATTGTATTTGAACAAGGGCAATTTAAAATTTGAAAATAGCACCAAGGCTTCCCATATACCGCATGACAGGGCATGGAATACAGGGGTCTCTGTTATTGACATCAACAACGATGGCTTATTAGATATCTATATTTGCAGACTAGGTAATTTCGAAAAGTTCAAAGACAAAAACCAATTATTGGTTTGTCAAGAAATAAAAAATGGGGTGCCAGTTTATAAAGATGAAGCCAAGGAATATGGCTTAGATTTTTCTGGCTTTAGTACCCAGGCTAGTTTTTTTGATTATGATATGGATGGTGATTTAGATGTTTTTTTATTGAATCATTCGGTGCATCAGAATGGCACTTTTGCACCAAGAAAAAATTTCATTGGTACTTTTGATCCACTTTCAGGAGACCGTATTTTTAAAAATGACCATGGCCATTATAAAGATGTCACTGCCTCTACCAAAATAAATAGCAATGCCATTAGTTATGGATTGGGCGTGGTGGTAAGTGATTTAAATTTAGACGGCTGGCCAGATATTTATGCGGGCAATGATTTTCATGAAAACGATTATTTGTACCTGAATCAAAAAAATGGAAGCTTTAAAGATGACAGGGACAATGCCATGATGCACAGCAGCCAATATTCTATGGGGGTAGACGCTGGTGATTTAAACAATGATGGCTTTCCTGAAATTGTTTCCATGGACATGTTGCCTAAAGATCCTTATATATTGAAAAGATCCTTGGGTGAAGACGATTATGATATTTATAAATATAAAATTTCAGTAGGCTACGATTATCAATTTACCCGTAACAATTTACAATGGAATAGAAGGAATGGCCAGTTCAGTGAAGTAGGCATGTATTCGGGCATTTTTGCCACCGATTGGTCCTGGGCCACTTTGATGATGGACTTTGACAACGATGGCTATAAAGATATTTTTGTTGCCAATGGCATTCCAAAGCGAATGAATGACATGGATTATGTCAATTATGTTTCCAATCAAGAAATTCAAGAAAAAATTAGGGACAATAAAATGGGCGATAAGGATATGGCCTTAATTGACAAGTTTCCAGAAATTAAAATTCCCAATCAATTCTTTTTAAACAAGCGTAGTTTATTCTTTGATGACAAAGAAAAAAATATTGTCAATAATCCGCCTTCTTATTCCAATGGAGCAGCCTATGCCGACTTTGACAACGATGGTGATTTGGATTTAGTGGTGAACAATGTCAACGACAAATCTTTTATCTACGAAAACAAACAAAACACTAATCCTAAAAATGAATTTGTTTCCATTGAATTAAAAGGACCAGAAAAAAATTACAATGCACTTGGTTCAAAAATTGTTCTTTTTACTGGCACAGAAATAAGAACTTACGAAAAATATCCTGTCAAAGGCTTTTTATCAAGTATGGAAATTCCTATTCAGATTGGTTTAACTAATACCAAGGTAGATTCTGCCTTTTTAATTTGGCCCAACAACACTTTTCAAAAGCTAGACCTGAATAAAAATAGAAACAAAACCCTGCACTTTGATTTTGCGAAGGGCTTGTCTCCATTTGATTACAATAACATTGCGCATCATTATCCCAGCAAGGGCTATCCCATGCAGGACATTACTGCATCAACTGGCATTCAATATTTACATCAAGAAAATGAATTTCAAGAGTTTAATAGAGAGCAATTAATTCCACAAATGAATTCTACCGAAGGCCCTGCTTTGGCCGTTGCCGATGTGAACCATGATTTACTAGAAGATATTTTTATTGGCGGCGCTAGAGGGCAAGCAGGCGCAGTATTTTTACAAGAAAGAAATGGCAAATTTACAAAAACTACACAGCCTTCCTTAGCTTTAGACAGCAACTATGAAGATGTAGATGCGGTATGGGCAGATGTAAATAAAGATGGCCATCTAGATTTGATAATAGGATCGGGGGGCAATGAATATTATGGCAAGGATGTCAATATGTTATCCAGGGTATATTTGAATGATGGAAAAGGGCATCTAAAAAAATTGGACAATGCCATTCCTATTCATAACCAAACATCTTCTATTCTTGTTTCAGATTTTAATAAAGATGGCTATCCGGATTTATTCATGACTAGCAGGGTGGTGGCCATGAATTATGGAGAACAACCTGATGCGTATTTGTTGTACAATACAGGGGATGGACATTTTATTCAGGCCGATGGATCCATCGCGCCCATGCTACAAAAAATTGGTTTTATCACTAGTGCCATTCAAGCCGATATTAATGGAGATGGGCAAAAAGAAATCATCCTTACCCATCAATGGGGCGGCATAGATGTTTTGTATCCCAATACCAATGGGTGGAAAAAGGGCATTGTAACCAGTTTGCCAGGTTGGTGGAACTTTACCATAGAGGTAGATGTGGATGGAGATGGTGATATGGATTTGATGGCAGGTAATTTAGGTTTGAATACCCGATTAAAAGCAAGCAAAGAGCAACCCATTCGTATGTATTACAATGATTTTGATGACAATGGAAAAAAAGAACAAATTGTCACTTTCTATTTACAAAACAAGGAAGTACCTTTTGCCAATAAGGATGAAATTCAAAGACAAATTCCAAAAATCAAAAAATCATTTTTGTATGCAGAGGATTTTGCCAAAGCTAGTTTAGCAGACATTTTTACTAAGGAAAAATTAAATACTGCAGAAATTTCAGCAGCCTATCATTTTGCGAATACTGTTTTTATCAATGATGGCAAAGGTAATTTCACCCCTAAGGAGTTACCTTTTGAGGCGCAAATAACTGCTTACAAGACTGCTGCTATTTGCGATGCGAATGGGGATGAACTACCTGATATCCTTTTAATGGGAAATTTTTACGACAACAATGTACAAATGGGTAGATACGATGCAGATTATGGAACCCTCTTATTGAATAAAGGGAAAGGAAATTTTGAGGCAGTGCCTTTTAATGGACTAGTGGTGAAAGGTCAGGTACGTAAAATGAGTCCAATACAAATTGGGCAAAGCAAGGCCTTTGTACTTGGAATGAATTCAGATAGCCTTCGAATTATTCAATTTAATAAATCGGGTAATAAATAAAAGATACCCATTGAGCAGACGATTGCACTAATAATCTATTGGTGGCATATTTTACAAAAGGCATGGCAGGAGAAGTTCTTAATTTGTCATGAATGTAATTTTCTGTAGCAAGCAAAGCTTTATTGACCTCATTTTGATCGCCTACTACTTTTACTTTAAGAATATTGCCCAATACCATTTTTTTAAGCATGATTTTATCATTGGTAGGAATTCGTTGTTGAATAGGCAGTCCAACTTGTGTAAAAACAATTTTGTCTAATTTAGTAATGTTGACCATGGGATTGCCTTGAATAATACCATTGTTCTTTTCAATGTATTGACTTATTTCATTAATCAAGGCATATACTTGTGCGGTACTTGGCGTATCTGTAAAATCTTTTTGTGTTGCTACCAACAAAGAATCTTTGACTCTTTCTTCGGTAATCTCAAATCCATAATTGGCCTTGGTGGTGGAATAATACTTTCCTGCTTGCTCCGTCAAAGCGCTCAATTCTTTTTTTATACGAAGAGCTAAAAAATAATTTTCAATTCTTTGGAAGGGATATAAAGAAATATTGTCCATGGTTAGTTGATATTTGATGGCAGTGCTATCATTGCCCACCGCATCGGTAGCAAAAACGATAGGAAAATGATGGGTACCTCTTAGGTATTCTCCATTAGCTGATGCAACAGTAGTAGCTCTGATATTGATGATTCCATTTTCTAATGTGAAACTGTTTTGACCATCTACTTTCTTTGGCATCCAATTTCCCCAATTTTCTAATTTTGTAAAACCTCTAATGACTGAATTGTTAGATTGGTGGGCAATGGCAGTTCCACTTAGAATAAGTGTGCTCGGAATAAAAAGGTAAACAAAACCAAGCAGTCCTGCAAGTACAATGGCTATAAATATTTTAATAAATTTCATGTATAAAGGCTAAAAATGGTAAGGCCAAAGATAGCACAATGAATTTATTAATCCCATTGCACTTGTTAATTCTGAGGACTTATAGTAACTTACTGCTTCAACGATTGACCTATGAAAAAACTATTTTTTACCCTGGTATGGACTGCTACTATTTTCATGCTAAATGCCCAATCTATTGACCCTTGGAAGCTAGAAGCAAAAAACTGGGACAGCAAAAATTATTATGGAATTACAGTGGCCAATGGCATGGTGGGCATTGTTTCTGCACAAGAGCCTTTTAAAGTAAAAGATGTAGTACTAGCAGGGGCTTATGATTTGTATGGCCGTGGAAGAGTAAGTAATTTCTTGCGCAGTTTTAATTTGTTGAACATGCAAGTAAGTGTCAATGGAGAACAAATCAATCAAAACAATACGCAGAATTTTACACAAAGTTTGGATATGAAAAATGCCAGTTTTACGGGCAGCTTTGATATGGGGGATAAAGCAAAAATTACTTATACTTATTATGCACTGCGTCAACTGCCCTTCACGGTACTCATGGACGTGAGCATTACCGCCTTGAAAGATATAGACCTAGGCGCAGCCAGTGTCATGGAAGCGCCAGATGCTTTAAAAGAAGTTCAAAATTATTACAACGAAATTGATCGTCCGCATGTAGTCATTAGTCTACTCACTTCTTCTGCAAAAAGCCCTACTGGAAAATTATTGATGTGTGCTTCAAATACATTTTTATTTTCCGAAACCCATGGAACAGAACCTAGGGTCATTCATGAAATGTGGGATAATAATATGCACCTGATGAAGTTTGCAAAAAAATTAAAAGTAGGGGCTACTTATCATTTCTCCATTGCAGGAAGTTCTATCACTTCAGCACATCATGAGGATCCATTGAATGAAGCAGAGCGTATGACCATTTTTGCAAAATTAGAAGGCAGAGAAAGTTTAATACAACACCATCAAAATGCCTGGGCAGATTTATGGAAAAGCGATATTCAATTAACAGGAGACGATCAAGCACAACAAGACATTCATAGTATGATGTACCATTTGTATTCTTTTGTGCGGGAAGGGTCTAATTTAAGTATTTCGCCGATGGGCTTGTCTGGATTAGGCTACAATGGTCATGTTTTCTGGGATTCAGAATTGTGGATGTACCCGGCCCTTTTGGTCTTACACCCGGAATTGGCCAAGTCCATGATTCAATACCGTTACGATCGATTGGAAGCTGCCCGCCGCAATGCCTTTAACCATGGATATAAAGGTGCCATGTTCCCTTGGGAAAGTGCAGGATCGGGGGTAGAAGAAACTCCAGTATGGGCATTAAGTGGCCCTTTTGAGCACCATATTACAGCCGATGTTGGATTTGCTGCCTGGAACTATTATTGCGCCACCCAAGACAAGGAATGGCTGCAAACAACAGGTTGGACCTTGTTAAAAGAAACTGCTAATTTTTGGGCTAGCAGGGTAGAACGAAAAGCGCCTGGCCATTATGAAATCAATGATGTAGTCGCAGCAGATGAGTGGGCCGAAAATGTCAACAACAATGCTTTTACTAATGCAGCGGCCATTGTGAATTTACAATCTGCCAATAAAGCGGCGGCTATTTTAGGACTGCCTCAAAACGAAGACTGGGCCTTGGTGGCAAAGAATATACCTATTCTAACCATGCCTGATACAGAAGGCGAAGCCAAAGGCGTTACACAGGAACATGCTACCTATAAAGGTGAGGGCATCAAACAAGCAGATGTGAATTTATTGGCCTATCCACTTAAAGTAATTACAGCACCCGCTCATATAAAAAAGGACTTAGATTTTTATTCCAAAAGAGTACCCAATCAAGGCACACCGGCCATGACCCAAGCCATCTTTAGTTTGTTGTATGCAAGATTAGGAGAAACCGAAAAAGCAGCAGCGTTTTTTAAGGAATCCTATACCCCTAATTTGAACCCACCATTCAGAGTAATTGCCGAAACCAAGGGGGGTACGAATCCCTATTTTGGCACAGGGGCTGGAGGTATTTTACAGTCTATGTTGATGGGATTTGGAGGCTTGGATATTACGGAAAAAGGCATTGTTCAATGGCCTAGTAAACTTCCGAAAAATTGGCAAAAATTGACCATCACAGGGGTGATGGGAAAAACCTATATGGTTAAGTAATTTTTTGTAATTTTAGGTATTGAAAAAGCTGTCTGCTATATTGTTTATGGGCGTTATGCTCTTTAACGGATTCGGTTACCGAATGGTCTCCAATTATTTTGACCAAAAGGCATCGGATCGTTTAATAGAATTGATAGATCAAAACCAGTTCAACGAAGCTGAATTGATCTCCATCAAAACACCCATCAATTTACCTTATTATGCCAACAATCCTAGATTCGAAAGAGTGGATGGAGAAATGTTGATCAATGGCATCGTCTATCAATACGTACAAAGAAGAGTTTTTAATGATAGTATTGAAATCCGTGTCTTGCCCAACCAAGACCGCTTACACATCAAAAATGCACGTGAAGATTTTTACAAATTAGCACAGGATTTAGAACAAAGAGGAATGGATAAAAAATCTGCTCCTATGAACAAGTCCTCGGCTAAATTTATCAGTTTTGATTATTTTGCTCAAGACTTGAAATGGTCTTTAAAATCTTTGGTTCCTCTAAAAATTACCATTGGTAGTAATTATGCAGAGGGTTTATTAAGCATTTGTTTACCTGTACAAATGCCTCCTCCAAAATTCAACGCTTAGTTTATTAAGCAAATTTCTATGTTAGAAATTTGAAAACACCAATTAGGTTTTATTCATTGTTGGTGTTTATTCAGTTACGATTTTTAATTATTGAGAATGAAAAAATATATTTCAATAGCGTTCATCGCTATTGGGTTTTTGGCTTGCAATACTGCTTCTGATTACAAACAAATCACCAGCGATCCTAGTTTCTATGCCAATACTGTGCATGAATTGAATCAAGTGGTGATGGGTAATAATTTCAGTCCCATTGTGGCGTCTCGCAATTATGCCTATGCATCCATTGCAGGCTATGAAGTTACCGTAGCTGCTGCGCCAGCACAATACCAAAGCTTGGCAGGTCAATTGAAAGGACTTAAAAACATTCCTCTGCCAGAAGATACCAGCCAGATTGATTTTCCATTTGCCGCAGTGCTTGCTTTTTCCATGGTGGGTGAAGCTGTTACTTTTCCAGAAGGAAGTATGAAAGAGTATACCGACAGTTTGAAAAAAATGGTGAAAGCGCATGGAATGCCTTCTTCCGTTTTGTCTGGTTCAGAGGCTTATGCCAAAAAAGTAGGCGCAACCATTTTAGCTTGGAGTAAATTAGATAATTATGCGCAAACCAGAAGTGCCGAAAGGTATACGGTGAAAGACATTCCTGGAAGATGGGTACCTACCCCTCCCATGTATGCCTCTGCTGCAGAGCCACACTGGATGGAAATTAGAACCATGGTATTAGACAGTGCAAGTCAGTTTAGACCTATTGCACCACCCGCTTTTAATATCTCAGACAAAAAAAGTGAATACTATATCAATGTCATGATGGTGAAAAATGCAGTGGACAGTTTAACCGAGGAGCAAAAACACATTGCTAATTTTTGGGATGACAATCCTTTTAAAATTAATGTGAATGGACATGCCATGTTTAGTACTAAAAAGTTCTCCCCTCCAGGCCATTGGATGAGCATTGTGGGTATTGCCAATCAAACAGCCAAAGGCGATTTTCAAACAGCTACTTATGCTTATGCCAAAACAGCCATTGCCTTATTTGATGCCTTTATTCATTGCTGGGATGCCAAGTATACTTTCAACACTATTCGTCCAGAAACGGTGATCAATAAATACTTTGATGCCAACTGGAGACCACTATTGCAAACGCCGGCCTTTCCAGAATATACTTGCGGGCATTCTACCATTTCTTCCTCAGCTGCTGAAGCATTGACCAGTGTGTATGGCGATAATTTTGCCTACACCGATTCTACTGAAATAGAATTTGGTATTGCCAACAGAAAATTTACTTCTTTCAGACAGGCGGCTGACGAAAACAATTGGGCGCGTTTTTATGGCGGCTTACATTTTCACAATTCATGCATTACCAGTACCCAACAAGGCAGATTGGTAGGCAATTGGATAGTCACCCATTTAAAAATGAAAAAATAAAAAATTATTCTACTCTCAAATTTATTTTATGACCAAATATTTATCTATTACACTTATTATATTAGCTTTTTATTCGCAAGCAAGCGCACAGGGGTGCGTAGCCATTAGAACCGTTGGCGGTTTAAATACCATGCAACATGCAGGCATGATGCATGATGGAATGATGCACGAAGGTACTCAAGCACTAAAAGATACTTCTAAATGGGATTTGAATATCAGTGACCGTTATTTTAAATCATACAAGCATTTTAATGGCACAGATGAACAAACTCAAAGAGTAGCAGAACAAACAGATGTTAGAAATTTTAGTCGTACCATGGATATCTCATTAGTACGAAAAATCAATGAGCAGTGGAGCATTGGCGTTGATTTGCCCTTGGTGTACAATGAGCGTACATCTTTGTATGAACATGTGTCAAATACCAAAGGAAGTCCAAGATTTTCGACATATTCAAAAGGCATAGGCGATGTAAGAATTACGGCTTACAAATGGATTTTTGCACCAAAACTGGGAAGCAAAGGAAATTTATTGGGCGGCCTGGGTATTAAATTGCCTACAGGAAATTACAAGGCTACCGATCAATTTCATTATAGTAAAACAGCCACTCGTGAAGGACCTGTAGATCAATCCATACAACCGGGTGACGGTGGATGGGGCTTGACTTTAGAATTGAATGGGTTTAGGGCCATCGATAATACTTGGAGCTTGTATGGCAATGCTTATTACTTAATCAATCCAATGGGCAACAATGGGGTAAGCACAGCAAGAGGGGGTGTCGCTTCTGCTTCAGCCATTAAATACACTTCCGATGTGATGAGTGTACCTGATCAATATTTATTAAGAGCAGGTACCAATTGGACAAAGGAAGCAGTGACCATTTCCTTAGGTGCAAGGTATGAATGTGTTCCTGCCAATGATTTAATTGGGGACAATACTGGTTTTAGAAGACCAGGTTCTGTATTGGCGCTTGAACCTGGTGCCAATTACAGTTACAAAAGTTTAAACTTTTATTTATACACGCCTATTGCGCTTAGAAGAGAAAGGCCTCAAAGTTACCCCGATGTTTTAAAAACAAATGATACAAAAATATTTTCTAGAGGGGACGCTGCCTTTGCAGATTACAGCATTAGCATTGGGGTGGGCTATAAATTCTAAGTATGAATTTTATCCATCACTGATGGTATAATAAAAAAGGTCCCTCGAAATTCGGGGGACCTTTTTTTATTATAAAGTATTCGATTTTTTAGCTAGTCAACCGCTTCTAGTACTGCAAAACTATAAGGGGCTAAAACAAAATGTTCATGGTCATTGCCTACTTTATAGGTTTGACCCGTCCAATGATCTAGCAATTTTGAAGGACGTTCTCCATGTTCTTTAAAAGCATACCAGGTAAGGTAAGAAGCAGAATCCTTGTAATTAAAAATACAATAAAGCTTTTTGTTTTCAAAGCTGCGCACAAAACCTGCAATATGAATATTGTGTGCAGGCATCCACTTGGTATTTTTTACATCGGAGAGCATGGCAATTGACTTTCGCGTAGCGATTAACTTTTTTGTGGCTAAAAAAATATGGTTTTCAAAACTGCCTACCGTATTTCTTTTTTCATTTTTATTCCAATCGATGAGGGGTCGGTGCATCCACCTGTTATCGTAATTTTTTCCTGGATCCTGCAAATAACTATAATCGTTGGTATAGGCCAATTCATCTCCATAAAACAACATAGGGATGCCGCCCATGAACATGGAATGTGCTTGCATTAAAATTATTTTTTTCAACGCATTTTGGATCTCAGTATCGTTTTTCCATTCGATGGCTTTTTCTAAACCACATAAGGAAGCTAAAGAACCACTAATTCTTGCATCCCCTGTTTTAGGGTTCACGGAAAACAAAGCCCCAGCCGAAGGCGATCCTAATTGCGCTCCAGCAAAATAATTTTTTAAATAAGTTCGGTGTTGGTAAGCATTAAAGCCTGCTTGTTCAATCATGGCATCGTCATAAGCTAATCCAATATCATCATGACATCTGGTATAAGTAATCCAGGTGCAGCCATAAGGCTTTTGCATCATGGGATCCTGTGCTGCTAGCATTACCCTAGTATCCCCAGTAGCCAATGCATCCCATTGTAAAGCCATTTGAGTAGCATTGTAAGCAATATCACATTCCTCTGCGATGGTTTCATTGGTGCCAAAGTATTTAATAATTTCATAAGGGGCTACAATGGCTTCTCCTAACAAAGCCATGCCTGGGCTAGACACTTGAACGCATTGTTTTAACAATCTTAGTAGGGTATGGGCTTGAGGTAAATTTTGACAACTGCTACCCAATTGTTTCCAAATAAAAGCAGGCGCGTCAATTCTTAAAAAGTCTACCCCCATATTGGCCGCAAATAAAACATTGTCCAGCATCGCCACCAATACATCGGGGTTGCTGTAATTTAAATCCCATTGGTAATGATGAAAAACCGTCATTACCCATTGATTCATTTCGGGGATATAGGTAAAATTGCCAGGCGCTGTTGCTGGAAAAATTTCTGGCATGCTTTGATCAAATTGATTAGGCAGGTCTCGGTTTTCGTAGCAATGAAAAAAGTCTTGATAATATTTGTCTCCTGCCTTAGCTTTTTGAGCCCACTCATGCTGCTGCGAAGTATGATTGAATACCATGTCCAACATCAAATACATTTGTTCTTGATTCATTTTTTGAACAAGATTTTCTAAGTCGTCATTGGTCCCAAACTTAGCATCTACTTTTCTAAAATTAGAAACTGCATAACCTCCATCACTCTCTCCCGCAGGGCTTTCAAATAGGGGCATCAAGTGTAAAAAATTAACACCTAGTTCCTTAAAATAGGAAAGCTTTTGATTCAATCCTTTTAAGTTGCCAGCAAAGCGGTCTACATACAAACTCATGCCCGTGATTTGGTTGCTTAAAAACCAGTGGGCTTGTTTTGCTTTTTGTTCGTCTTTATTTTTAAATGCCAATGGACGCTGCTGGTAATGCAGTATCAATGAATTCAACAAATCATTAAATGCAGCGTTTCTTTTAGTAGTAGCGCCATAAATTTCATTGAATAAGGATTCAATTTTATCTAGCTGTGTAAAAAAACGTTGTGCAAATGCTTTGTCTTTTTTTTCAAAATCGATGGAATGAGCTTGTAATAATTTTTTACCAAATAAATGTAAGGGACTATCGTTCACAGGTCTAAGTATATTAATTAAAAATCGAATTGTTTAAGTGTTTGAATGCTTCCATCGCGCCCATGTATTCACAGGTGCGGGCGCCCGCCTTATTGGCATTGGCTATAATTTTTTTCCATTGTTGGATATCAATTAAAGGAAGTGCGGCAGCATTGGAGTGAATCAATTGAAATAAGACGGCGCCCACAAATGCATCTCCCGCACCAGTGGCATCTATAGGCGTAATGGCAATGCTGCCAATCATTTCCAAATGATCGCCCATGCATAAAAGCGTACCTTCTTTTCCAAGTGTAATGGCAAAAACAGCAGTTGATTTTTTTCTTAAAGCCGCAGCTGCATGTTGCACGGTATCGCAACCGGTAATTAGCAAAGCTTCTTCGTCACTTAGTTTAAAAAAATGACAGGTTTCAATGAAGGGCCAGCACTGGTCAATAAAACTTTGCGTATTGTTTTGAAAAAGTAAATGTCTGTAATTGGGATCAAAGCTGATGATAGCACCTGCGGCTTTGGCTCTGTTTAGTAAGCTGGTATAAGCAGTTTTCAAAGCGCCAGGTAAAAAACTGGTGGCAGATCCAAAATGAACAATGCTGTACTTATCTAATTCTAGTGCAGCCAAGTCGGATTCATTTAATTCCTTGTCGGCGCCTCTATTAAAATAAAAATCTCTTTCACCATCTTCCATTAAGGATACAAATGCAAAAGTGGTAAAAATAGTAGGATCTTGAAAAATCCATTTTGTATCCACGCCCATTTCAATTAATAAGTCAATTAAATGTTGACCAAAAGGATCCTTACCTACTTTAGCCGCCATGTCTACTTCTCCGCCAAGCGCAGCAATGGCTGCAGCTACATTGGCGGGGGCGCCTCCTGCTTTCTTTAAAAAATTTTGCCCATTGGTTAAGCTCACCCCACGATCAGTGCAAATCATATCAATCAAGGCTTCACCCACACAGAGTACTTTCATTTTGTTTTTTGTTTGAGTAGTTAATGACTAGGTTTAAAAGAGGACGCTTCATTTTCTTTAGCAGTTGGTTCTGCTTGAATAAAAAAAGTGAGTCCAGAAGCAATCAATAAAAAAATGCCAGCAAAACTAATGGCTTTACTTGGGTCGTTGTTTAAAAAATGTTTGAGTATATAACCAAAACTTATATTTTGAATTAGCATGGGAATGACAATCATCATATTGATAATGCCCATATATACCCCATATTTTTCTTTAGGAATTTTATGTACCACCAATAAATAAGGAATGCCCATCATACTTGCCCAAGCAATACCAAAACCTGTCATGGGAATAAACAATAAGTTTTTATCTGTGATTTGCGGGAAGATCAATAAACCAATGCCTGCTAGGAGTAAACAAAGTATATGAATTAATTTGGGGCTTATTTTTTTGGCCAACCACAGCAGTCCAAAGGCAGATAAAAAAGTAACAATATTGTACCAGCCATTCACCAGACCTGTCCAACCCACTGCTTCATCATAAGCGGGATTATTTTGGTAGGTGGTTGTTTTCCATACAGACAAGGCAATACTTTTTGATGCATTTTGCCAATAACAAAATAGCGCATACCATTGAAATACATAGACTAAGCCTAGTTGCCACATCACTTTGGGCATGGTTTTAATGGCATGCCCAATTTCTATAAAAGGGGTAAACAATTTAATTTTTTCTGCTTTAAGTTTAGCTAATTCTTCTGGACTAGGTGGAATTTCTGGAGTTTTGAACACCGACCAACTTACCGAAGCAATAGAACAAATGGTGCCTAAAAAGAAACTAGCATAGACCCAATAAGGTAGGCTACCATAATGCCCCGTAATTTTTTTCTGAAAAATAAATAAAGAAAGATTCGCAAGTGTGATGCCCAAGCCTGTAAAAAAACTTTGCGTTAAAAATCCTGCGGCATGTTGTTCGGAGGGAAGTTTATCGGCAATAAAGGCGCGGTAGGGTTCCATGGCCGTATTGTTGGCAGCGTCTAAAATCCATAACAAACCCACGGCCATCCACAAAGCACTACTAAAGGGATACAGAAACAAACACAAACTACATAGAATGGCCCCAATCATAAAATAAGGCTTACGTCTTCCAAAGCGAGGCGACCATGTTTTATCACTCATAGCGCCAATGATGGGTTGAATCAATAAGCCAGTCATTGGGCCCGCTAAGTTCATTAAGGGAATTTGATCTGGACTAGCCCCCAACATATCATAGATTGGATTCACCGCCGATTGCTGCAATCCAAAACTATATTGAATGCCCAAGAAGCCCACATTCATATTAATGATTTGAGCAAAGGTTAACCTAGGTTTAAATGACATAATTACCCCGTTTAAAGGTGAAGCAAATCGCTACTCAATATAGTCAATTTGTATTTTTTGAAAGTCTTTTTACAAACTCATTTTACATTTTGTTGTCTTTTCTGCAAGCGCAAACCTTTGCGGCATGTATCTTCGTAGGAATTGCAAAAATAAATTTAACAATGGCCTATTCAGTTCACTATAAAAAAGCACAGGTATTAGAAGCATTGCGCTATCATTTCATGAAACAATCAGAAATAAAAACATTGATGATTGTGGTGAATGTGTATGCTATTGCTACGGGCGTATTGTTGTTTCTCAAAAAAATTAGACCTGAATTGTTTTTACTTGGTTCGATACTCTGGATCATACTCCTATTGTTGTTTTGGTATGCCATGCCCGCCTTATTTTATAAAAAGGCGGATTTGTTCAAGCAAGATTGGACCTTTAGTTTTAATGAAGCGCATGCCAATTTGTATTCCAATCTTGGTGCTGCGCAGTGGACTTGGAATGAATTGACCCACTATTTTGAGAGCCCTTATTTTTTTCATTTCTATTTTGGGCCTAAAACATTTTTTTTAATTCCAAAGGAAAACATACCCTTTGAAGCACAACAAGAATTAAGAGTATTGCTTAAACACAAATAAAAGGGTGGATAACTTCCCATTTACTACTAGCTGTTCGTATAGTTGGGGACTTAAAAAACCTTCATTTAGAGTGGTTTGGATAGGTTTGTACGCCTAAATAGGCCAAATTAAGCCTACCTTGTACCAATAATTCAAATTGTGTAAACAAAAAGGCAAATAAAATACTTCGTTTTTAACAAAAAGTATATTTTTGCGCCGTAAACAAAACTTTTTACAATGTCAGACATCGCTACTAGAGTTAAAAAAATCATCGTTGACAAATTAGGTGTAGATGAAGCAGAAGTTACTAACGTAGCTTCTTTTACAAATGATTTGGGAGCTGATTCATTAGACACTGTTGAATTAATTATGGAATTTGAAAAAGAATTCAACATTTCTATTCCAGATGAACAAGCAGAAACTATTACCACCGTTGGACAAGCTGTTGCTTATTTAGAAGAGCACGCTAAGTAATTTAAACTTTAAATTAAAAGTTTCGATTAGAGTCACCGGCATATTTTAATCCGCCTTTTTGAGCCTTTGCTTTAAAGGCGGATTTTTAATTAAAAAAAGACTATCATGTATTCCAAGAGAATTGTAGTAACAGGTATTGGCACTTTAACACCCATTGGGAATAACTTAGAAGCCTACTGGAATTCTTTGATTAGTGGGGTGTCTGGTGCAGACATGATTACTCAGTTTGACGCAGCTAAGTTTAAGACAAGATTTGCTTGTGAAATAAAGGGCTTCGATCCAGAAGCCTTTATGGAAAAAAAAGAAGCCAGAAAATTAGATAGGTTCTCTCAAATCGCCTTGGTCGCCAGTGACCAGGCCGTATTAGATGCTGGTATCACCAAAGAAAATGTTGATCACGATAGAGTCGGTGTCATTTTTGCCAGCGGTATCGGGGGCTTAAATACATTTACAGATGAGGTAACTAATTTTGTGCATGGAGATGGGACACCTAGGTTCAATCCATTTTTTATTCCTAAAATGATTTTAGATATTGCGGCAGGCCAAATTTCCATGAAACATGGTTTTAGAGGTCCCAACTTTGCCGTTGTAAGTGCCTGTGCTTCTAGCACCAATGCCATCATTGTTGCTATGGACAATTTAAAATTAGGTAAGGCAGATATTATTATCACCGGTGGAGCAGAAGCGGTGATTGGTATTGCAGGTATGGCCGGTTTCAATGCCATGAAAGCTATGAGTGAAAGAAACGACGATCCTAAAACAGCCAGTCGTCCTTATGACAAAGACCGCGATGGCTTTATCATGGGAGAAGCTTCAGGGGTGTTGGTCTTAGAAGAATTAGAACACGCCAAAAAACGTGGCGCAAAAATATATTGTGAAGTAGTGGGTGGTGGAGCTACTGCAGATGCCTATCATTTAACTGCCCCCCATCCAGAAGGATTGGGCGCAAAAAATGTAATGAATGCAGCTTTAAGAGATGCAGGCATGCAAGCCAATGAAATCGATTACATCAATACCCATGGCACTTCTACCCCATTGGGAGATATTGCCGAAGCAAAAGCCATCACTGCCGTATTTGGGGAGCATGCTTATAATTTAAATATTAGTTCGACCAAATCTATGACTGGCCATTGTTTAGGAGCAGCAGGTGTGATTGAAGCCATTGCCTGTATTCAAGCTGTTATTCATGACATCATCCCTCCGACCATCAATCACTTTACAGATGATCCAGAATTAGATCCAAAACTTAATTTCACTTTCAATAAAGCACAAAAAAGAGTGGTGAATGCCGCCCTGAGTAATACGTTTGGATTTGGCGGACACAACGCTTGCGTGATTGTGAAAAAATACAAAGCTTAAAACAACTGGCTTCCTATAAAGTTTACTTTGAAAAAATTACAAAATTTATTTTCTTTCTTTAAGAAGTCGGAGTTTGAAATCAACCTGGCTCAACTTATTGGGTATCGTACCAAGCGTATTTTACTTTTTCAAACAGCGCTCAATCATCGTTCTGTAAAAGACAATCCAGCCGAGAACAACGAAAGGCTTGAGTTTTTAGGCGATGCAATTATCAGCGCCGTAGTGGCGGATTATTTATTTAAAAAATATCCCTACAAAGGAGAAGGCTTTTTAACAGAGATGCGCAGCAAGATGGTGAATAGGCAGCAATTAAATCATATTGCGGTGCAAATGGGACTTCGAAGAATGACACGTTTTAATAAAATGGATGGCTCTTTAAAAACAAGTCAAATTTTTGGTAATACTTTAGAAGCCTTGGTGGGCGCCATTTATTTAGATAAAAAATACGAATTCACTAAATTCTGGATCTTAGAAAAAATGATACAACCTTATTTGTTCATGGAAGATTTAGAGCAAATAGATATTAATATAAAAAATAAAATTATTGGCTGGGCTTTAAAGCAAGGCAAGCAAATAGATTTTGTTTTAGCAGGAGAACAATTGGAAGGCCGTAGAAGATTATTTACCATCAACGTAGTACTGGATGGAGAAGTTATTACCGCAGAAAAGGGCTATACTAAAAAAGATGCCAGCCAGTTGGCTGCGCAAAAAGCCATTGAAATTTTAGGTATTTAATTTCCGTACAGTTTTTAAATACTTTGACAAAGTTCTATAAGTACACCATTCGTTTCTTTAGGGTGCACGAAACAAATTAATTTATTATCAGCGCCTTTTTTGGGCGTTTCACTTAAAAGGGTAAAGCCTTGTTTTTTTAATCTTTTCATTTCAGCAATAATATCTGGCACTTCAAATGCAATATGGTGCATGCCTTCCCCCTTTTTATCAATAAACTTGGCAATGGGGCCACCTGGGTCGCTAGTTTCTAATAATTCAATCTTGGTGCTTTTTTGAAGAAAAAAGGCGGTATGAACGGCTTCGCTTTCTACGATTTCGGTTTTATAGCAGGGGCTTCCTAACAATTGTTCGAATAAAGGGATGCTGGTGGCTAGGTCTTTTACCGCGATGCCTATATGTTCTACCTTATAATCCATGGTTCAGTTGTTTTACGAATTGGGAAAAAATTGCCTTATATACTTAACGAATTCAATAAAATCAAGCCTTAAGCTTTAGCTTTGTGCTTTAGAAAAAATCAAATTCGAACATGTTAAAATTACCAATTTATCTTGATCATAATGCAACTACCCCCATGGATCCTAGGGTTTTAGAAGCAATGATCCCTTATTTCGTTGAAAATTTCGGAAATGCGGCCAGCCGTAACCATTCTTTTGGATGGCAAGCAGAGGAGGCGGTGGATTATGCTAGAGAGCAAATCGCACAATTGATAGGGGCAGACCCAAAGGAAATCATCATTACTTCGGGCGCAACAGAAGGTGATAACCTAGGTATTAAAGGGGTGTTTGAAATGTATGCTACCAAGGGTAATCATATTATTACTTGCACCACAGAACATAAGGCTGTGTTGGATACTTGCAAGCACTTAGAAAAATTAGGTGCTGAAGTCACATATTTAGAAGTTCAACCTGACGGTTTGGTCGATTTAAAACAATTAGAAGCTGCCATGAAACCAACTACTATTTTAGTAGCCATCATGTATGCCAATAATGAAATTGGTGTGATACAACCTGTGAAAGAAATTGCGGCTATTGCTAAAAAACATGGCGCTTTATTTTTTACAGATGCAGTACAAGCAGTAGGTAAAATTCCTGTGGATGTGATTGCAGACGGAATAGATATTATGGCTTTTACTGCACACAAAATGTATGGCCCTAAAGGTGTAGGCGCTTTGTATGTGAGAAGAAAAAACCCACGTGTAAAATTAACTGCACAAATAGATGGCGGAGGCCACGAAAGAGGAATGCGTAGTGGTACTTTAAACGTTCCTGGTATTGTAGGCTTTGGTAAAGCTGCAGAAATAGCAAGGTTAGATATGGCTGCCGATACTGCGAGAATTTCAATATTGAGAGACAAGTTAGAAAACGCTTTAAAAGTAATCGACGAGACTTATGTGAATGGTAATCCGGCACACCGTTTACCGCATGTAAGTAATATCTCCTTTAAATATGTGGAAGGAGAAGGTTTGATGATGGGCTTTAACAAAGACATCGCTTTATCTTCTGGTTCAGCTTGTACCTCTGCTTCTTTGGAGCCTAGTTATGTTTTAAAAGCCTTAGGCTTAGGAGATGATTTAGCACATAGCTCACTTCGTTTTGGTTTAGGAAGATATACCACTGAAGAACAAATTGATTTTACGATTAAAGCGGTAACCGATACTGTTTTAAAACTAAGAGAAATGAGTCCACTATGGGAAATGTTTAAAGAGGGGATTGACATTGATGCGATTCAATGGGCACATCATTAATGTGTACATTGTCAAATGGGCACACCACTAAATTAGGAGTGTATCATTAATCGAATTTTTTTAATAATTTTGAAAATATAAAATAAAAATAAAATGGCATACTCAGATAAAGTAATTGATCATTATTCTAATCCTAAAAATGTAGGAACATTAGATAAGGCCTCTAAAAGTGTAGGTACTGGTTTAGTAGGTGCTCCAGAATGTGGAGACGTGATGCGTTTGCAAATTCAAGTAGACGATGCAACAGGAATTATTACCGATGCAAAATTTAAAACATTTGGTTGCGGTTCTGCCATTGCTTCTTCGTCTTTAGCCACAGAGTGGTTAAAAGGCAAAACAATTGACGAGGCTGTTAAAATTGACAATATGGATTTAGTAGAGGAATTAAATTTACCTCCAGTTAAAATTCACTGTTCGGTATTAGCAGAAGATGCTATTAAAGCAGCCATCAATGATTTCCGTGTGAAGAACGGACTAGTTGAATTAGTATTTGAACAAAGCCACGTTTAATTTAGATATACCTATTTATATCCAATGAGCGAAGTAGCCCAAGAGAATTCAATTTATGTAAGTGCCAAGGCAAAAGCCAAGGTCGTGCAGTTAATGCAAGACGCTGGCGTTACAGGCGATGCTAGCTATTTTTTAAGAGTAGGAGTAGTAGGGGGTGGTTGTTCTGGTTTGAGTTACAAATTAGATTTTGACAATGAAATCAAGCCCATGGATCAGGTTTTTGAAGACAATGGGGTAAAAATTGTGACCGATCTAAAAAGCTTTTTATACTTAGTAAATACAGAATTGGAATTTTCAGATGGACTGAATGGAAAAGGATTTTTCTTCAACAATCCCAATGCCAGTAGAAGTTGTGGCTGTGGAGACAGTTTTGCTGTATAGCTTAAATGTACCCAATCCTAAGATTTTTTAATATTGAATGCTCCGATAACTCGGGGCATTTTTTTTGTAGCTTTGACCCATGTGGGCAATAGGCAAAAAAGAATGGGCACAATACTTTAGTGGTAGCACTGGTTATTTAATCATTGGGTTTTATTTATTGATCAATGGGCTAGTATTGTTTGTTTTGCCCAATTACAATGTATTGGATTTTGGTTACGCTTCCCTGCAAGTATATTTTGACTTCGCTCCATGGTTTTTGATCTTCCTGATACCGGCCATCACCATGCATAGTTTTTCCGATGAATACAAATTAGGCACTTATGAAATCATTAGAACTTTACCTATTCGTCCATTGCAATTGGTACTTGGTAAATTCTTAGGGGCTTATTTAATTGCATTAGTAGCTATTGCACCTACGCTATTGTATGCAGTGGTCTTGGATAATTTGAGTGCGGTAGGTGGTTTGGATTGGGGGGCTACTTTTGGGGGCTATTTAGGCTTATTATTTTTAGCTGCAGCTTTTACGGCCATTGGTATTTACACCAGTAGCACCACAAAAAATAATTTAGTGGCCTTATTGTTTTCAATTTTACTTTCTTTATTGCTTTATAAAGGGTTTGATTGGATCAGTGGCTATGCTATTTTTAAAAATGGGTTTGATTTCTACCTCAGTCAATTAGGCTTCAGCAATCATTATAGGTCTATGAGTAAGGGGGTATTGTCTTTCCAAGACACAATCTATTTTATTTCTGTACTTGTACTCTTTATCCTGGGTTGTCTTGAAAACATTAAAGCGAAATTTAAATACTTAGCTACCCTTTTTTTTATTTTGGTTTTCAATTACCTAGCCTTTGTTTGGCCGCAACAATTGGATTTAACCAAAGAGCATAGATATACTTTAAGTAGTAGCACTAAGCAAATTATTTATGCGATTCAAAAGCCTGTAAAAATACACTTGTATTTGGGTGGCGACCTGCCTGCTTATTATAAAAAAATAGCACAGTCTAGTGCTGGCTTATTGGAATCTCTGCATCAAATGAATCCTAAGCATATTGAATGGCAGCTAGAAGTACCTGGTCAAATGTATAAGGATACAGCTTTGTATCAATTTTACGATAGCTTATCAAAATTAGGCTTACCCATTCAAAGGTTGCAGGAACAAAATGCTAGTTCTGATAAAAGAGTTGATCAATTATTGATACCAGGAGCACTCGTAGAAGTAGAGGGTCAAAAACCAATGGTGATAGATTTAAGAAGTAGTAAAAAGTTTTTCAAGCCATATAATATTATCAAAGACATTCCAGAGGAAGACTTAGAAGCCAGTGCCAATGCAGCAGAAGCTTTGTTAGAATATAAATTCACACAAGCTATTTATTTAATGAATAGAGCTGAAGTGCCCACCATTGCCTATCTCGTTGGTCATGGAGAGCCTACTAATTTAACAGTAAATGATTTAGGGGAATCCATTCGTCATCAATACAATTTGGTGGTATTTGATTTAAAAAAAGGGTATCCAGATGCCAAAAAAATTAAAACCATTTTAATTGTTAAACCTACCACCCCATTTGCTGAAGCGGATAAATTAAAGTTGGATCAATATATACTATCAGGAGGAAATATCATTTGGGCGGTAGATAAATTGTATGCCGAGTATGATAGCCTACAAAAAACAGACGGCAGCTATTTGGCTTTTGACCGTGGACTTGGTTTAGATGATTTGTTTTTCAAGTATGGCATTAGAATAAATAGCAATTTGGTGCAAGATTTAAACTGTGCTAAACTACCCATGGTGGTGGGTAAGCAAGCCGATGGCAGTCCCCTGATTCAACGCATCCCTTGGCCTTATTATCCTTTTTTATTAGGAGAGGATCGTCACCCACTAGTACAAAATTTAGACCGGGTCTTGTCTTTGTTTCCTTCCAGCATCGATACGATAGTCAGTGCAGCTATTAAAAAAACAATTTTATTGAGTACCGATTCTACTACTAGAATTATAGCAACGCCCAACTTAGTTTCTTTGAATAGTGTAAAAGAGGAGGCGGATATGGCTAGTTTTAACCAAGCACATTTGCCCATTGCAGTATTGTTGGAAGGAAAGTTTAGTTCCTTGTATGCCAATAGAATTCCAACTGCAGTCAAAGACAGTATTTTAAAAATAACAGGGCAGGCTTATCAAGCTTCGGGTAGTCTCAATGCTAAGCAAATAGTTATCGCTGATGCAGATATTTTTACCAATCAGGTGGATAAAACCAGGGGAGCCTTACCCATGGGTATGATTCCATTTGAGGAATATCAATTTGCTAATCATGATTTTTACATGAACAGCATTGCTTATTTGAATGAGCCGATGGGTTTATTGGAAAGTCGAAACAAATTTGTGATTTTGCGTTTGCTGAACAAACAAAAAGTCGAAGAAAATAGGCTATTTTGGCAAATAGTCATCATTGCTAGTCCTCTTATCTTACTAGTAATTGGATTTCTAGTTTGGGCCGGCTATCGAAAACGTCGATTTGCAATCTAGGGGCGGATGTATTAACTTTATCCTATGACAACAGATCAATTGGTATACTTTGTTTTTAGCTGTGTGATTTTAATTGCATTGGTAATTGACTTAGGTTTTTTAAGTAAAAAAAATAGTATCATTTCCATTGGACAAGCCTTACGTCAAACTTTTTTTTGGGTGATGTTGGCCTTTGCTTTTTTTATCTTTATGTGGGTGGAAGAAGGCCAAAAATTAGCCCTAGAGTATTTAAGTGGCTATTTGATGGAATGGAGTTTGAGTATTGACAATATTTTTGTGTTCATTCTTATTTTTAGTGCCTTTAAAGTAAAAGAAAAATACATCCCACGTGTGCTATTGATTGGTATTTTGACAGCCATAGTACTTCGAGTTCTCTTTATAACAATAGGGGTGGCCTTGGTGGCAAAATTTGCTTGGCTCTTATATATTTTTGGGGTTTTCTTATTATATACTGGTTATAAAATGTTTATTGCAGGAGAAGAATCTGAATTTGATCCCGAAAAATCAAAAGTATATTTATTATTGAAAAAATATTTACCCATTAGCCCTAGCGATGGAGAGGGTAAGTTTGTTATAAGAGACCACAACAACAAGCCTTTGTATACCAGTTTATTCGTGGTGGTTGTTTTGCTTGCTGGGATAGATTTAGTTTTTGCCTTAGATTCAATTCCTGCAGTGATGGGTATTTCCAGAAGTAGTTTGGTCATTTATACCTCTAATATTTTTGCTATTCTAGGCTTGCGCTCTTTGTTCTTTTTATTGAGAGGTGCGGTGAATCAATTTGAGCATCTTCAACAAGGCATTGCCATTGTACTCATCTTTATTGGTGCAAAAATGTTAGGTGAACATTATATCAACCAGTGGATGGATAAAAATACCCAAGTACTAATTTCCTTGATATTTATTATATTTTGTATTACTGGGTCCATCCTGTATTCCATTTTTACTGCCAAGCAAAAATTAGCCAAAGCAACTAAGCATTAAACACAAGCCTCGCCATTTTTGCAAAACACTGTCAAACATATTGCCCAAAATATTGCTGCTCGCTTTGTTTTAGTAAACGATTCGGTCATAGAACATTTACTGATTGATAGTAGAAGGCTTATTTTTCCTGAAACCAGTTTATTTTTTTCCTTAAAAACGGCCCATCAGAATGGGCATGATTATATAGCAGACCTAGTACAAAGGGGCGTTAAAAATTTTGTAGTGGATACCAATTTTGACGCTTCTAAATTTCCAACAGCCAATTTTATATTTGTAGATAATGTGTATCATGCATTGCAAAAAATTGCCAAACAACACAGGGAATTGTTTAATTATCCAGTCATTGGTATTACGGGCAGCAATGGAAAAACCATTGTCAAAGAATGGCTGGCTCAATTATTAGCAAGCTCTTTTAACATTGTTAAAAGCCCCAGAAGTTATAATTCACAAATTGGCGTGCCATTGAGTGTTTGGGGTATGACTGAAGCGCATCATTTAGCCATTTTCGAAGCAGGCATTTCTACCAAAGGGGAAATGCAAATCTTAAAAGAAATTATTGAGCCTACTATTGGTATTTTTACCAATTTAGGCACAGCACATCAGGAAGGCTTTGCTAACGAGGAAGAAAAATTAAAGGAAAAGTGGCTACTTTTTAAAGAGGCGAGCACCATTATTGCACCTTTCCACATCTTAACTAAAGTGAGTGTAACGAAAGGTCAAAAAATCATCAGCTGGGGGGAGGATGCAAAAGCTAGTTTGTACATTGTCTCCACAACCCTGCAAAAAAACGGGGTTTTGCTCCAAGCCATTTATGCTGGAATACCAAAACAATTAGACTTGCCATTTACCGACAAGGCCTCTATTGAAAATGTGATTAGCTGTTGGGCTACTTTATTATTTTTAGCCATACCAGATACCACCATTCAAGCCGAAGTATTGCAATTAAAGCATTTAGAAATGCGCATGCAAATCAAAAAAGGAGTACAGCACTGTTATTTATTGAATGACAGTTACAGCAATGATTTATCTTCTATGGCCTTGGCCTTGGACTATGCCAAACAACAAGCAGGTTTGTTGCCTATCACAGTGCTGGTCTCAGACTTTGCACAGTCCAATGAGCAACAATACCAAAAAGCGGCAGCGCTTTTTAATGCATACCCTGTCAAAAAAATAATTACCATTGGAATGCAGTGGGCATTGTTTTTGAAAAAGAATACAAATTTATTCTCCGCTTTACCCTTGGTTCAATCCTACCAAACTACCCATCAATTTTTGACTTCTTTGGATACTACTTTGTTTAAAGAAGAATTTATTTTATTAAAAGGAGCAAGAATTTTTGAGTTTGAAAAAATAAATGCGGCCTTACAATTCCAAACACATCAAACGCAATTAGAGGTGAACCTATCGGCCTTGGTGCAAAATTTCAAAGCAGTTAAAAATAAAATTGGCACAGAGGTAAAAATCATGGCCATGGTAAAAGCCTTTGGCTATGGCACTGGCAGTATCGAAATTGCAAGAATACTGCAATTTCATCATGTAGATTATTTGGCAGTAGCCTATGCAGATGAAGGAGTGGAACTCAGAAAAGCGGGCATTCATCTACCCATCATGGTCATGAATGTGGACCTTTCAGTTTTTGATACATTAGTTCAATATCATTTAGAACCTGAAATTTTTTCCCTTGAATTATTGGAACAGTTTGCGGCTTTTGTTAAACAGCAAGCCACTGCTAATTTTCCCATTCATCTTAAATTGAATACGGGCATGAACCGTTTAGGTTTTGATGAACCTGAAATAAAATCAATTGGCGCCTTTCTAAAAAAAGAGCAGTGGTTAAAAGTGCAATCTATTTTTAGTCATTTAAGTGCAAGTGGTTCAGAACATTTCAAAACTTTTACAGAAACACAATTGACAAAGTTCAATGCTTGGGCAGCAGTCATAGAAAATGATTTGGGTTATTCTGCCATCAAACATATTTCTAATTCGGGGGCTATATTAGACCATTCTAAATATCATTTAAATATGGTTCGCTTGGGCATTGGCATGTTTGGAATTCCCAAGATGGAAGGGATTTTTGAAAATGTTTTACAATTACACACCACCATTTCCCAATTAAGAAAGCTGGCGCCCACCGAAACAGTGGGGTACAACCGTTCAGGTGTTTTGGATAAGGAGACAATGGTGGCCACTGTCCGTTTGGGCTATGCAGATGGTTATAATAGAAAATTAGGTAATGGGAAAGGAGCCATGTGGGTGAATGGTGCTAGGGCAGCGATTATTGGATCCATTTGTATGGATATGACCATGATAGATGTGACCGGCATTCCCAATGTGAAAGTAGGCGATCAAGTAGAAGTTTTTGGCCCTAACCTACCTATTGAAGCATTGGCCGTTTGGGCAGAAACCATACCCTATGAAATATTAACTTCCATTGGGCAAAGAGTAAAACGGGTCTATATTCAAGACTAACTTATCTTTGTGCTCAATTATATAAAATCTATGAACGGGAAAAAAGTAGCAGCATTAATCGCATTGATAATTTTTATTGATCAAGCCATTAAGTTTTATATCAAACTACATTATTTTATTGGGGAAGAACATGCCATGATAGGTGAATGGGCAAGATTGCATTTTGTAGAAAATGAAGGCATGGCTTGGGGATTAAAATTTGGAGGTGGTTTTGGAAAAATTATCTTAACCTTATTTAGATTGGTGGCAGTGATTTGGGGCGTTTTCTTAATCAAAGGTTTTATTGAACAGAAATACCACAAAGGATTTATTATTTGCGCAGCCTTAATTTTTGCAGGCGCAGTGGGCAACTTGATCGACAGTTTGTTTTATGGAATGATATTCGACGCCAGTTATCCTTACACCACCATGGTGGCCCATTTATTTCCAAGAACTGGTGGCTATGCTTCCTTTTTGCATGGCAAGGTGGTGGATATGTTTTATTTCCCCATTATTAGGGAGGGGCATTTTCCAAAATGGTTCCCTATTTGGGGCGGTGAGGAATTTGAGTTTTTCCGTCCTGTTTTCAATTTTGCCGATGCTTCTATCAGCACAGGGGTCATTGCACTTTTTGTCTTTCAAAAGAAGTTTTTTAAGGAACCCACACAGGCGCTAGCCAAAGAGGTGGATGAGCCAGCCAATTAAGCAATTACAAGGCTAAATTCCTTAAAATGGGCTGGCCTTTTTTAGCAGCTTATTCGTACCTTCAAGCCCTAAAAATGAGCTAGGACAAGCGTTTTATGAATAAGAAATACCCCGAATTAAATGGACTGAATCTTCCCGCTATTGAAGCAGAGATTTTAGCTGCTTGGAAATCAGAACAAGCTTTTGAACAATCTGTTTCATTAAGAGAAGGTAAAAAGCCTTTTGTATTTTATGAAGGTCCGCCTAGCGCCAATGGAATGCCAGGGATACATCATGTCATTTCAAGAACTTTAAAAGACATGGTTTGTAGATATAAAACCATGCAAGGATTTCAAGTAAAAAGAAAGGGCGGATGGGATACCCATGGTTTGCCAGTTGAATTAGGGGTGGAAAAAGAATTGGGCATTACCAAAGAAGACATTGGCAAAAAGATAAGTGTAGAAGTCTACAATCTAAAATGTAGAGAAGCGGTACTTCGTTATAAAAAAGAATGGGATGATATCACCAATAAAATGGGTTATTGGGTAGACTTGAATAATCCTTACATCACTTTTGAAAACAATTACATTGAAACACTTTGGTGGATATTAAGTACCCTTTACAAAAAAGGATATTTGTATCAAAGTGTGAGTATACAACCTTATTCCCCTGCTGCAGGTACAGGATTAAGTTCACATGAACTGAATCAACCTGGTACTTACAAAGATGTAAAAGATACCTCCGCAGTGGCGATGTTTAAAGCAGTACAAAATGCAGACAGTCAATTTTTATTTGATGCGGTAAAAGCAGCGAAGGTAAAATCAGCCGAAATATTTTATATGGCTTGGACCACCACGCCATGGACCTTGCCTTCCAATCTAGGTTTAACAGTAGGGCCCAATATTGATTATGTATTGGTCGCTACTTACAATCCTTATACCGCCATACCAGTGAATGTGGTTTTGGCCAAAGCATTACTCGGAAAATATTTTAAAGAAGAAGGCGAGGCATTAGAAAGTTTTGCAGAAGGTGATAAAATTGTTCCTTGGAAAATAATTGCTACCTGCAAAGGAAGCGATTTGAATGGACTGCGTTACGAGCAGCTAATGCCCTTTGAAGCCAATGATCCAAAAACATTTGAAGGAGATCCTTTTAAAATTGTACTAGGGGACTTTGTAACTACAGAAGATGGAACAGGTATCGTGCATACTGCTCCTGCTTTTGGTGCAGACGATTATAAAGTGGGGCAAAAAAATAATTTAGGTATTATTACCCTTGTAGATAGAGCAGGAAAATTTGTGGAAGGCGTGGGGGAATTTAGCGGCAGATATGTAAAGAATTACAAAGACGAAAAAGAGTACCAAGATGTGAATGTGGATATTTCTGTTAAATTAAAAAAAGAAAACAGGGCCTTTAAGGTAGAAAAATACGAGCACAGTTATCCGCATTGTTGGAGAACCGATAAGCCAATTTTGTATTATCCTCTGGACGCTTGGTTTATCAAAACTACGGCTGTAAAAGATAGAATGGTAGAATTAAATAAGACCATCAATTGGAAGCCTAAAAGTACTGGTGAAGGGCGTTTTGGCAACTGGCTAGAGAATATGGTGGATTGGAATTTATCTAGAAGCAGGTATTGGGGAACCCCGCTTCCAATTTGGAGAACTGAAGATGGTAGCGAAGAAATTTGTATAGGATCGATAGAAGAATTAACAATGGCCTATACTGCTGCAAAAGAAAAAGGTTTCAACAAGGAAGTGAACTTAAAAATAATTGATGGAAAGCTGGATCTTGATTTACACAAACCCTTTGTGGATCAGATTGAACTAATTAGTGCAAGCGGTCAACCCATGAAACGAGTTTCGGATTTAGTAGATGTATGGTTTGATTCAGGTGCTATGCCTTATGCACAATGGCATTATCCATTTGAAAACAAAGATTTGATTGACAAGGGCCAAGCCTTCCCTGCCGACTTTATTTGTGAGGGCGTAGACCAAACCCGTGGATGGTTTTACACTTTACATACTTTGGGGGTACTTCTTTTTGATAGTGTAGCCTACAAGGCGGTGATGAGTAATGGACTGGTCTTGGATAAGAATGGCAATAAGATGAGTAAGCGTTTGGGTAATGTGGTGAATCCATTTGAGACCATTGAAAAATATGGGGCAGATGCGACGCGTTGGTATTTAGTGACGAATGCTTCTCCTTGGGATAATTTAAAATTTGATTTAGCGGGCATTCAAGAAGTGCAAAGAAAATTCTTTGGCACTTTGTATAATACCTATCAATTTTTTGCTTTGTATGCGAACGTAGATAATTTCCATTTTGAACAAGCGCCTATTCCACTAGCAGAGAGACCAGAAATTGATCGTTGGATTATTTCTTCTTTACATAGTTTGGTCCAAACGGTGACATTAGCGATGGATGATTTTGAACCCACCACTGCGGGCAGGGCCATTGAAACTTTTGTAGATGAGCATTTAAGTAATTGGTATGTAAGATTGTGTCGCAGACGTTTTTGGAAAGGCACTTATACGCAAGATAAAATTGCTGCTTACCAAACCTTATATGAATGTATCGAGACCATCACTCAATTGATGGCACCCATTGCACCTTTCTTTTGTGATCAAGTGTTTAGAAATCTAAACAGCATCACCAAAAAACATAAGGTCAATTCCATCCATCATGCAGATTTTCCAAAAGCAGACATGAACAAAATAGATGCCGCTTTAGAATCCAGAATGCAAATGGCACAAGACATTTGTTCTTTGGTTTTATCTATTCGTAAAAAAGTGAATATCAAAGTGCGTCAGCCTTTGCAAAAAATATTAATACCTGTTTTAGATCCAGCTACAAAAACGGCTATTGAATTAATGGAAGAATTAATACTGGCCGAAGTAAACGTTAAAGAAATTAATTATATAACAGAGACCGAAGGGGTAATTAGTAAAAAGGTAAAGGCTAATTTCAAATTATTGGGCGCCAAGTTGGGTACCAAAATGAAACAAGCCTCGGCTGTAATTGCTAATTTGACTCAGGCTCAAATTGGTAGCTTAGAAAAAGAGGGTAGTTTAGCCTTAGCGATCGAAGGGGAGACTATCGAGTTGCTAATCAATGAGGTAGATATTATAGCGGAAGATATACCTGGCTGGAGCGTGGCAGTCAAAAATGCGCTCACTGTTGCTTTGGATATTACCATCAGCCCCGAGTTATTGCAGGAAGGCAATGCGCGCGAGCTAGTAAATAGGGTCCAAAACATCAGAAAAGAGAGCAATTTTGAGCTTACAGACAAGATTTTGCTTGAAATTGAGGAGAATACGGAGATGAAGGACTCCATTATTCAATTTTCGGACTATATTTGCCGCGAAATTCTAGCACACCAAATAGACTGGGTTCCGTCCTTAAAAGAGGCGGTTGAAGTCGAGATAAATGAGCATAAATTAAGGATTTCAGTTAGACAAAAAGGATAATTATGGCTACAAAAAAAACAAATAAAAAAAAGGCAAGCCCAGCTAAAAAGGCGGCCCCAGCTAAAAAAGCAGCTCCTGCAAAAAAAGCCGCCCCTAAAAAAGCAGTCCCAGCTAAAAAAGCAGCTCCTGTAAAAAAAGCAGCGCCTAAAAAAGCAATGCCTGCAAAAAAAGTAGCTCCCGCAAAAAAGATTGTTCCTAAAAAAGCAGCCCCTGTAAAAAAAGCGGTCCCTGTTAAAACACCTATAAAAAAAGCAACCCCCATTAAAGCTCCTATTAAAAAAGCGGTTCCTGTTAAAGGAAAAGCAAAACCAACTATCCCTGTTAAAGCACCCATCAAAGCACCAATAGCTGCAAAGCCTGTTGAAAAATATGTTCCACCTGCAAAACCGGTTCCTAAAATTCCAACACCTCCAGTTAAACCAGTGCGTAAAGTGGCAGAACCAATCAAAGACATTAAAGTTCCAAAAATAGCTTCTAAGAGCAGTGTGCCTTATCAACCTGGATATGTTCCTATGGAAAGAAGAAAAGAAGTAGAAAGATCCACCGATACTTTAGTAAAATACTCAGATGCTGAATTGAAAGAATTCAGAGAATTAATTAGCAACAAATTAGAAGCTGCTAAAAAAGAATTGCTTTATTTACAAGGCATTATTACCCGCAAGGATGAATTAGGGGGTGATAATGATGATGCAAGATACATGACCATGGAAGATGGTAGTGTGAGCATGGAAAGAGAGCAATTAGGACAAATGGCCAGCCGTCAAATTACTTTTATAGACCATTTAGAAAAAGCCTTGATGCGTATCGAAAACAAAACCTATGGTATTTGTAGAGTTACAGGGCGTTTGATAGATAAGGCTCGTTTACGTGCCGTACCTCATGCTACTTTAAGTTTAGAAGCTAAATTAGGCTATGTTAGAAATAGCAATGAACAATAATGATTAGCATTTACTGCTCCATAAAAAAACCTGATCAACGATGATCAGGTTTTTTTATAGGTTTATACTATATCAGCCGTTATCGCATATGCTTATTTCACTTCCTGCATATCAATTAGTTTTCGGTAATAACCATTTTGTGCAATGAGTGCGTCATGATTGCCTCTTTCCACAATATTGCCTTTTTGTAAAACAATAATCTCATCTGCATGACGAATGGTAGATAATCTATGTGCAATCACAATGGAGGTTCTGTTTTGCATCATATTATTGATGGCTTCTTGCACTAACTTTTCACTTTCTGTATCAAGTGCGGATGTAGCTTCATCTAAAATTAAAATAGGCGGGTTCTTTAACACCGCGCGGGCAATGGTTAAGCGTTGACGCTCGCCACCACTTAGTTTGCTACCTCTGTCACCAATCATGCTTTGAAAGCCACCTTCTTTTTTAATGATAAAATCATAAGCATTGGCAATTTTGGCAGCTTCCATAATTTCAGCCTCGGTTGCATCTGGTTTACCTAATGCAATATTAGCAGCAATGGTATCATTGAATAAAATAGGCTCTTGCGTTACAATGCTGATTAAATTTCTTAAACTATGTAAACTATAGTCCTTAATATTTTTTCCATCAATCAATAAATCGCCCGCACTCACATCGTGAAAACGCGGCACTAAATCGGCCAAAGTACTTTTACCTGCACCAGAAGATCCTACTAATGCCACCGACTTGCCTTTATGAATGGTCAGGTTGATGTCTTTTAATATACTGGTATCCTGATACAGAAATTGAACATTGTTAAACTCAATAGATGCTTTAAAACTATCCAATACAATGGGGTTTGCATTTTCTTCCACCGTCAATGGGGCTTCTAAAATTTCATTCAATCTGTCTAAAGTGGCATTGCCTCTTGTTACGTTGTAAGCCGCTTGGGATAAGGCTTTGGAAGGATTGATAATTTGAGAAAATAAGGCCACATAAGCAATGAAAGAACTGCCTGTAAGTAGCTCATTATTGATAACCAACCTACCTCCAAACCATAAAACACCACATAAAATAATCACGCCTAAGGTTTCAGAAACAGGAGAAGCTAAATCACGTTTATTGAGTATTTTATTTTTGATATGAAAAATTTCATCTACCAAACCAAAAAATTGTTTCTTCACTCTGCCCTCTGCATTAAAAGCTTTGATAATTCTTAAGCCGGTTAAAGTTTCCTCCATCTGGCTTAAAATCTCACCCCATTTTACTTGTGCTTTATTGGTATTTTTTTTCAAGCTTCTTCCAATGCGACCCACAATCAAACCAGCAAGGGGCAATAGTATAAAAACAAATAAAGTAAGTTTTACACTAATAATGAATAAGAAAATTAATATTCCTAAAATATTCAAAGGCTCTTTAATCAAACCTTCTAGTGCACCAATTACAGAGTTTTCTAATTCAGTAATGTCGTTGGAGGATCTACTTAAAATATCACCCTTGCGTTGTTCGGTAAAATAACCAATAGGCAATTGCAATATTTTTTCATATAAGAGTCTTGAATATTTTCTGGTGACCGCATTTCTGATGGGCGCTAAAAAATAATAAGACAAGTATAGAAATATATTCTTTAGAAAAATATTAATAATAATCGCAACACAAATCCAACCAAGGGCAGTCACTTTGCCATGGGCGTCAATGATTTCTTGTAAAAACCCATAGACCAGCTCTTTGATATTGCCAGAACCGCCAGAGGCTGTTGCTGTGTTGAGCACGCCAGTCAATTCTCCTTTTTGAAAAATCAGGTCCATAAAGGGCATCAACATGCCTAAGGAAAACAAACCAAAGACTATAGATAAAGTAATAAATAGGCTGTACCAAGCCATATAGGCCTTGTATTCTCTGATATAACTTATGATGCGAATAAATTTCTTCATATTCAAAATTATTCCCGCAGAATAATCAGCAAAGTAACTAATTTTACAGCGAATCAACGATTTTGATTATGGAGGAAGGAAAAAGACAAAAACAAGTGGCCGGGGCCATTCAAAGCGCCCTTAACGATATCTTTTTAAAATTGGGATTGACCAATTTGCAAGGCGGGATGATTTCCATCTCTTCTGTAAAAGTGACCCCCGATTTATTAGAGGCTAGAATTTATTTGAGTTTATTTCAGGTAAAAGACACAGAGGCTTCTTTTAAGAAAATTCAAGCACAGGCATGGGAAATCAAGAAGCATCTTTCTGATACCATGAAGCATCAATTGAGACGCATCCCTGTATTGCATTTTTATTTAGACGATACTTTAGATTATGTTTTTAAAATGGATGAGATTCTAAAAAATTTGTAAGTGCATTTTTTATTTGCATGGCGTTATTTTAGAGGTAAGTATACTTTTCAGGCAATACAAATTATTGCATGGGTAAGTGTTTTCGCTATTGCCATAGGCACAGCGGCACTCATTTTAATATTAAGTGTTTCCAATGGGTTTACCGATATTGTGAAAGGCTTGTATTCTGATTTTTATGCCGATGTGCGTGTAACACCAGTGCAAGGGAAATTTTTTACTTTATCAGACAGTACCTTTAGTTTAGTTGAAAAGATGAAAGGTGTTAAAGCGGTGAGCAGGGTAGTTGAAAACAGAGCCCTCATTGTCAAGGATAATTTTCAAGCAGTGGTCATGGTCAAAGGAATCGATTCTTCTTATGGCTACATCAATAATATCAAGGCACATTTAAAAAGAGGCAAATGCGTGATAGGGGATTTAAATACCCCCAAATTAATCATGGGTATTGGCATTGAACAAAAGCTAGGCTTGTTTCAGCGTTTTATTGGAGACACGCTTCAGTTGTTTGCAGTAAACAGATCGGGAAAATCCATCACCAACCTCAATCAATTGAATACTTTGAATGCAGTGCAATCGGGCGCATTTTCTGTGCAGCAAGAGTTTGATGACCAATATATTTTTACCAACTATGCTTTTGCGCAGTATCTTTTTGATCTTGCGCCCCATCAAGTGTCGGCCGTTGAACTTTCTGTTGGGCCAGGTGCAGAGGCTAAAGTGATGAAGGAATTAAAAAACATTTTCGGCAATCAATTTTCAGTAAAAAATAAATTTCAACAAAATATAGATTTATACAAGATCATGCAAATGGAAAAATGGATCATTTTTTCTATCCTTGCTTTAATTATGATGGTGGCTTCTTTTAATTTAGTGGGGGCCTTGACTATGTTGGTATTGGAAAAACAAAAAGACATCCATGTCTTACATGCCATGGGTGCTAGACCTTGGGACATTCAGAAAATATTTTTATTACTATCAGGCGTCATGGCCTTTATGGGGGCCTTTATTGGTGGGGCTTTGGCCGGTTTGTTTTGTTGGTTACAAAACAGTTTTCACTTTATAAAACTGGGAGGCAATTCTTTTGTGATAGATTATTATCCGGTCAAGCCAATGGCCGAAGATTATATCGCCATTATACTTTTAGTGGTTGTGATTGCGGTTGCTGCAGGATGGATTCCAGCGCGCAAGGCCTCAGCGCGTTTGTTCGAAAAAATAATTAAAGATTAAATAGAGGAATTTATATTCTATAAAATTCCTCTATAGAAAATAAAAAGAGAGAATTTTTCTAGGATTTATATTTTATAAAATCCTAGAAAAATTTAATAATCTCCTAAAGTTTCTTCTAGTTGTCCTAATGCTTTTGCCAATTGTTCATCGTTAGGTGCAATGCCATGCCATTCATGACTACCTTGCATAAAATCAACCCCTTTGCCCATTTCAGTTTTCATTAAAATGCAAATAGGTTTGCCTTTGCCAGTCAAAGATTTTGCTTTGTCCAGTGTAGCTACAATATTTTCCATATCGTGCCCATCCATATGTAAAACAGTCCAATGGAAAGCGTTGAATTTTTCTTCCAAACTATCCAAGGATAATACTTTGCTAAGGGGGCCATCAATTTGTTGACCATTCACGTCCACAGTAGCAATTAAATTATCTACTTTATTATGTGCGGCAAACATCACGGCTTCCCAAATTTGCCCTTCTTGTAATTCACCATCTCCATGCAAACAATAAACAGTGCGGTCGTCATTATTGTATTTTTTCGCAAGGGCAGCACCAATGGCTACACTCATACCTTGACCCAAGGAACCACTCGCAATTCTTATACCAGGTAAATGATCATGCGTAGTAGGATGACCTTGCAAGCGAGAATTTATTTTTCTAAAACTGGCCAATTCTTTCACATCAAAATAACCTGACCTTGCTAAAACAGAATAGAATACAGGTGAGATATGGCCATTGGATAAAAAGAAAAGATCTTCGTTTTTACCATCCATTGAAAAATTAGTGTCAATTTTCATCACTTTAAAATACAGTGCAGTGAGAAAATCGGTACAACCCAAAGAACCACCCGGATGACCACTTTGTTGTGCATGCACCATTCTTACAATGTCTCTTCTAATTTGAGAAGCAATTTTAGTTAAATCGGTCGTAGCCATAATTGTTTTATTCTAGTGGTGGCAAAGATAGAATTCATAGTCTAATTTGCATCGGAAATCTAGCAAAAAGCCAAAAAAGACTTGCGTTCGATTCGATGATTTGCGTAGCTTTGAAGACTCAAATAAACCTAATATGTCAGAAGAGTTAAAGAAAATAGCCCAAAATGCAGAAACCAGCATGAAAAAGGCCATCAATCACTTAGAAATTGAGATTTCCAAGATTAGAGCTGGCAAGGCTTCTCCTTCCATTTTAGAGGGAATAAATGTGGATTATTATGGCACACCAACGCCTGTGAGTCAAGTGGGCAATGTGCAAATATTGGACAGTAGAACCATTAGTATTCAACCCTGGGAAAAGAACATGCTAGCGTTAATAGAAAGAGCCATTATGGCGGCCAATATTGGTATTACCCCTCAAAATGATGGAATTCAAATTAGATTGTTCACGCCACCATTGACGGAAGAGCGTCGTAAAGAATTGGTCAAAAAAGCAAGTGCAGAGGGAGAGTTGAGTAAGGTATCTATTCGCAATATCAGAAGAGACCATATTGAGCAAGTGAAGAAATTACAAAAAGACGGAGCCAGCTTGGACATTTGCAAAGGCGCCGAAGATGAGATTCAACAAATTACTGATAAACATATTAATTTGGTAGAAAAACATTTAGAGTCAAAAGAAAAAGAAATCATGACCATCTAATTACTCCAATAAAATCTTACTACAATAAGCCCTGGTACTTTTAGTGTCGGGGCTTATTTACTATATAGACCCCTGCTAAAATAATTAATAGGCTGCCTACTTGTAAAATGGAAATGGTTTCTCCATAATACACCCCCCAAGCCACAGCCACTATAGGTATCCCATAAGTGACCATCGATGCAAAAATAATGCCAGCTCTTTTGATGAGTATATAAAAAAGGATGGAAGAAATAGAAGTGCCCACCACGCCTAAGAAGACGCTACTCCAGACAGCGTTGATAAGAAGGGGGTTATTAAAATTTAAATCAAAATAACCGGTGGCATAAAGAATGCATGCACTAGGAATAATTAAAAAAACAAAGGCGACAGAAGCGATGTCAAGGGCACGAATGTTTTGTAAAAATTTCCCTACCATGTTTACATTCAAGCCATAAAAGAAAGTGGCAAGTAAAACCAAGGAAGCATAGGCTAAGTTTTCAAAGCTAATATTTTTACCCGCTGCAAAAAGCAAGCAAAGTCCAATAAAACCCACTAAGATGCCTAGCATTTTTTGGTTGTTGGTGGCTATTTTGAAAAAAAACAAGCCCACCAAAATCGTAAATAAAGGGGTTAATGAATTTAAAATACCTGCAAGTGCACTATCAATTTTAGTTTCTGCGATACAAAACAAAAAAGCGGGTATAAAATTTCCAATGATTCCAGAAAGCAGCACCAAGCCCATTTTTTCTTTAGGTATTTTTTTAAGCGCTCTAAAGGCAAAGGGTAGTAAAATCAAACCAGCAAAAAGCATGCGTAGCGCAGCCACCTGATAGGGCGAAAGTTGGGTGAGTCCTTCTTTCATTAGAATAAAGGAACTGCCCCAAATGAGGGCTAGAAGGCAAAATATGAGCCAATGGATGAACTTATTGTTCATGCGCTAATTTTTGGGTAAAGATGCTTGATTTTTTATAAAAGTGGATAAATACTTGGCCATTTGGCCATAAATTAGTCTTGATTCCTTTTCTTTGTGCACATGAATCAGCAAGCGAATTATTCTATCAAAGTGGACCAATTTGAAGGTCCTTTTGACCTTCTTCTTTTCTTTATCGAGCGAGATGAAATGGATATCTACAATATTCAGATTACAAAAATCATCAACGACTTTTTAAACTTTATTCATGATCAAGAAAAAGTAAACATTGAATTAAGCAGTGAGTTTATTTTGTTTGTTTCTACTTTAATGCGCATCAAGGCAAAACTTTTATTGCCAAGAAAAGAATTAGATGCCTCTGGTAATGAAATTGATCCAAGACAAGAATTGATTGATAAAATTTTAGAGTACAAAAAATACAAAGAAGCGGCAGTGCAAATGGCCGACTTAGAAGCGCTTAGAATGCTGATGATGAAGCGTGGTAATATTCAAAGGGAAATGTCTTTGGTAGGAGAGGAAGCGGCAGAAGGCACAGAATTGCAAACAGTGACTTTGTTTAAATTGATGAAGTCCTTTGAAAAAGTGATGACGCGTTTGCAAGACCGCCAAAACAGACCTGTGCATACTGTGGTTAGATATAACTATACCATGGAAGGCAGCAGGGCATATTTATTAGACATTGTGAGAGAAGGTAAAACAGTGGCTTTTGAAAAAGTATTTGACATCTGTCAGGACCGTGTGCACGCCTTGTTCTTATTCTTATCGATATTAGAACTATCTCAACAAAAATACATGAAGTTAATGGTGGGAGAGGGACGCAATAATTTCATCATCGAATGGAATGAAAATAGAGAAGATGATTTAGAACCAGGCCATATAGATAATTTTGATTCTTATGAAACGCCCAATTTAGAATCATTCAAAGAAGATCCTATTCAAACAGAAGAGAAAGAAGAAAATTTAGGAGATTTTGATCCTAGTTTGAACTAATTAAATTTATAGTAAATTTTATACTTCCGAAAGTATTTGCTTACCTAGTAAGGCTTTCACTGCTTCTGCAATGGCCATAGCATCATAATGACATTCATGGTATAATTCTTTTAAACTACCGTGTTCTACAATACTATCTGGAATACCTAGGATGGTAATTTTACTGTTGTAATTGTGCTCGTTCATAAATTCTAAAATGGCCGAACCCATTCCGCCCACCACAGTGGCGTCTTCAACAGTTATAATTTTATCATATTTTTTAAACACTTCATGCAATAAAGCTTCGTCCAAAGGTTTTACAAAACGTATATCGTAATGCGCAGGATCAATGCCTTCTTCTCTTAAATTTCTAATGGCTGTTTGAGCAAAATTTCCAGGATGTCCAAAAGTTAAAATGGCAATGTCTTTTCCATCTTTTAATTTTCTACCTTTTCCAATAGTAATTTTTTCAAATGGTTTTTGCCAATCTACTAAAACACCCTCTCCTCTTGGATATCGTATCACAAAGGGCGCATTGGTTTCAGGTAATTGAGCGGTAAACATTAGATTGCGTAGTTCCACTTCATTCATTGGCGCAGCAACAATCATATTGGGAATACATCTAAAAAAAGCAATATCATAACAGCCATGGTGCGTAGGTCCATCTTCTCCTACTAGTCCAGCGCGGTCCAAACAAAATACTACGGGTAAATTTTGCAAAGCCACATCATGAATGACTTGGTCATAGGCTCTTTGCATAAAGGAAGAATAGATATTGCAAAACGCTTTGATGCCTTGCGTAGCTAAACCAGCACTTAAGGTAACTGCATGTTGTTCGCAAATGCCTACATCAAAAGCCCTATCTGGCATGGCTTCCATCATAAACTTTAAGGAAGAACCACTTGGCATCGCTGGCGTAATGCCCATGATGGATTTATTCAAATTGGCTAACTCAACAATAGTATGTCCAAATACATCTTGATATTTAGGCGGCTGTGGCGTTTCAATTTTTTTCTTGATGATCTCGCCAGTTAATTTATCAAACAAACCAGGTGCATGCCATTTGGTTTGGTCTTTTTCTGCCAAAGCATAACCCTTTCCTTTGACAGTAAGTATATGCAATATTTTTGGACCAGGAATTTCTTTTAAATCTTTTAAGGTATCTACCAAATTAGCAATATTATGTCCATCGATAGGTCCAAAATAACGAAGGTTCAATGCTTCAAATAAATTACTGCTTTTTGAAATCACCCCTTTTAAACTGGCTTCGACTTTAGAAGCCATTTCACGCGTGAATGTTTTACCAATGGGCAATTTGCCCATCAACTGCCAAAGCTCGTCTCTTACTTTATTGTAGGTAGGCGAAGTACTGATATCGGTTAAATATTCTTTTAGGGCACCCACATTTGGATCGATGCTCATGCAATTGTCATTCAATATAATCAACACATCGCTATCGGCAACCCCTGCATGGTTCATGGCTTCGAAGGCCATACCTGCTGTCATGGAACCATCTCCAATGATGGCCACTGATTTTCTATTTTCTTTTTTATACTTAGCGGCCATAGACATTCCCAAGGCGGCAGAAATAGAAGTAGAAGAGTGTCCAACGCCAAAAGTATCATACTCGCTTTCTGATCTTTTTGGAAAACCACTCAGCCCATTGTATTTACGATTGCTAATAAATTCGTCGCGTCTGCCAGTTAAAATTTTATGTCCATAAGCTTGATGGCCTACATCAAATACCAATTGGTCATAGGGGGTATTGTAAATATAGTGCAGCGCCACAGTCAATTCTACCACGCCTAAGCTTGCTGCAAAATGCCCGCCATGCACACTTACCACATCAATAATATACTGACGCAATTCGTCACATACTTGATGTAGTTTTTCCTTGGAAATCTTTTTTAAGTCTTCCGGAGAGTTGATGATCTTTAATAAGGGGCCCGCTTCAATCTGCATGCTTCAAATTTGTGTTGTAAAAGTAACTTAATAACGTAAATATTCAACAAAAGTTTAAAGTGAAATCTAGACAATTGCCATCTACCTAACTATTTGGCCACCTATCCAATCTAAAGCCCAATAAGCAAGCAAATAGGAGTAAATTTGAACTACATGAAAAAGTCTGCCTCCCTATATTGGATTTGTCAAATTACTGGCTGGTTAAGCTACGGGCTTACCATTATCTTTTTTGCCTATATGTTGGATAAGCAATTAAGCCTGACTTTTTATCCTAGAATTTTAATCAATATCATTTTCGGGATTTTGATGACTCACTTATTGAGAAAATCAATGATTCAACTTTCGTTGAGACCACCTACACCCTCCCATCAATGGTGGAAAATATTCTCATTGATAATATTTTTCTCCATCTTGTTTAGTATTCTTACCAGCTCCATTATAGAAATATTCAGGTTGTTTGATTCGGATAGAGAAGGCCCTAAAAATATCACCGATCATTTCTCTTGGTCTATTTCAAGCATTGCAAATAATTGGAATGGGGAAAGGGTCAATAAAAGGTTTTTATTTAGTTTGATTTTGGATACCCCCATTTTCTTGGTATGGATTTCAATTTATGTTTTATGGCATTACATAGAATTTACCAATTCTGAGGAGGTCAATAAAGTAAAACTAGAAACTATCATTAAAGAATTGGAATTAAAAACCATTAAGTCTCAAATTAATCCGCATTTTATTTTTAATGCATTAAACAGCATACGAGCCTTGGTGGATGAAGATCCGCAAAGAGCAAGACAGGCTATTACGGAACTTAGTAATATTTTAAGAAGTAGTATTCAGGTAGACAAAGTAGAAATTACTTCCTTAGAAAAAGAATTAAATATTGTCAAAGATTATTTGGCTTTAGAATATATCCGTTTTGCAGATCGATTAAAAATAGAGTATGAAATTGATCCTGCAACAATAGACAATCAATTGCCTCCAATGATGTTGCAAACCTTGGTAGAAAATGCCATCAAACACGGGCTGGGTAAGCAACCTGGGGATTGCTTGATCAAAATTATTTCAAAATTTGAACAAGATAAGCTGGTGTTGGTGGTTCAAAATACAGGCTTACTGCAATCTACAGAGCGAGATGGTTTTGGCTTGCAAAGCACAAAAGAGCGATTAAATATTTTGTACCATGGACAAGCCTTGTTCGAAATATTTCAATGCAAGCCCAATCAAGTTACTGCAAAATTAGCCATACCCATATCCATTTCTAAAAAATAATATATGCCCATTAAAGCAATTATAGTTGACGATGAAAGATTGGCTCGCTCTGAGTTAAAAAAATTATTGGCACTACATCCTGAAATAGTAATTATCGACGAAGCAAGTAATGTAGAGGAAGGCGTAGAAAAAATTGATTTAGCCAGACCGGACCTTATTTTTTTAGACATTCAAATGCCCGGCAAAACAGGCTTTGATTTATTGTCTGAATTAGAAAAAGCACCCAAGGTAATTTTTACTACCGCTTATGATGAATTTGCTTTAAAAGCTTTTGAAGTAAATGCCTTGGATTATTTATTAAAGCCTATTGACCCTAAGCGATTAGCAGATGCCATTCAAAAACTACAAGCAGAAATTGAATTAGAACGTGCAAGTTTATCAGGCAATCAAAGAGGTCCATTGTCAGAATCAGATCAGGTATTTGTGAAAGACGGAGAGAAATGTTGGTTTGTTAAATTGCAAGACATTCGTTTGTTTGAAAGTGTAGGCAATTATGCGAAAGTATACTTTGATACCAATAAGCCACTAATTTTAAAATCCTTGAATGCCTTAGAAGACAGGCTAGACGACCATGTCTTTTTCAGAGCCAATAGAAAACACATCATCAATTTGCATTGGATTGAAAAAATAGAACCCTATTTTAATGGAGGTTTGCTAGTGGAATTAAAAGGAGGAGAAAAGATAGAAATTAGCCGTCGTCAAACAGTGAAGTTTAAAGAAATGATGAGTTTCTAAACTAAGTCTACTATTTATTTAAGCTGTGAATGGCCGCTGAAATAGCGGTGATTAATTCAGGATCTTTTTCGGCTGCATTGCCCACTACAATGATGTCTGCACCCGCCAAACAATTTTCTTTGGCCTTTTCTGCAGTAGTGATACCACCCCCTACGATCAAAGGAATCTGTAAGTGTTTGGCTACTTCTTTAATCATGGCGGTTGGAATTGCTTTTAAGGCACCACTGCCTGCATCCATATATATCAGCTTAAGCCCCAGCATTTCACCTGCCATGGCGGTACATATGGCAATGTCATTCTTATTGGAAGGGATAGGGTTGGTATTAGAGATATAAGAAACTGTAGTTGGTGAACCTCCATCAATAAGCATATAGCCTACAGGAATAATCTCTAAACCACTTTGTCTAACAAAGGGGGCACTAATCACATGTTGGCCAATGAGTAATTCTGGATTGCGTCCAGAAATCAAGGACAAATACAATAAGGCATCTGCTTTAGGAGTAATTTGATCAGGAGAACCAGGAAACAAAAGAATAGGAATGCTACAATGCTTTTTGATGGTGGAGACCATGGTATCCAAAGTATCTGTGACCACCAGGCTGCCGCCCACAAAAAAGAAATCAACCTTGGCTTTGACCGCAATTTCAATGGTATGGATTATGCTTTGTTCATTAAGCTTGTCTGGGTCGATCAAAACTGCAAAAGCTTTTTGAGCTTTTGCCTTGCCATTGGCTATAGTATGGTATATGTGCTGCGTCATTGGTTAAGACCCGAAAGGTGCATCTTTTTGTTCGAATCCTCAAAATTATCCATTTTAATTATATACGGAGCGACTATTCTCTATTTATTACTAAAAAATCCAATAATCCAAGGTTTTTTTTTCGCAGAAACTAACATTATGTGGGGATAAATCACGGAAATCAAGCCGGATAAGCTGTTTAATTTAATCCACATATCTTTTCCACAGCTGTTGATATTTCCATAGCTTTAATATCATTGTAGAAATATATTTTCGTATACCCAACTAAGTTTCTACAAAACTTAAAGGGACAACCCACTAACATCCAAAAATAGAACAAAGACCATGGCTACTACAAAAACAAAAAAAGGCTTAGAGTTTTCTCGCCGATTTACTAAAGAGAATGTTTCTCCTTTCGATCAATTTGAATACGACTACAGAGATAGCGTTATCAAAAATCCAAACGGAGAAAAAGTATTCGAAATGACCAATGTGGAGGTACCGAAACAGTGGAGTCAAATTGCAACAGATATTCTTGCACAAAAATATTTTAGAAAAGCAGGTGTTCCACAACCAGATGGTTCATTAGGTCGTGAAACAACGGTGAAGCAAGTGGCACATCGTATGGCCAATTGTTGGAGAGTGTGGGGAGAGCGTTATGGTTATTTCGCAACCGAAAAAGATGCGCAAGTATTCTATGAGGAATTAGTATATAGTATATTAAATCAAGCCTGTGTGCCTAACTCGCCACAATGGTTTAATACAGGATTGCATGAGAGCTATGGTATCACTGGTGGCGCACAAGGACACTACTATGTAGATCCTACTGATAAAAAATTAAAAAGATCAACAAGTGCCTATGAGCGTCCTCAACCGCATGCTTGTTTTATATTAAGTGTAAGCGATGATTTAGTGAACGAAGGAGGTATCATGGATTTATGGACAAGAGAAGCAAGAATTTTTAAATATGGTTCTGGAGTAGGAACTAACTTCTCTCAAATTCGTGGAGCGAACGAAAAATTAAGTGGTGGTGGTTCATCAAGTGGTTTAATGAGTTTCTTAAAAATTGGTGACCGCGCTGCAGGTGCCATTAAAAGTGGTGGTACAACACGTCGTGCTGCTAAAATGGTTTGTTTAGATTTAGATCATCCAGAAATAATGGAATTTATTAACTGGAAAGTAAAAGAAGAAGATAAAGTAGCTGCTTTAATTGCAGCTGGTTATGATAATAGTTATGAAGGAGAAGCCTACGCAACAGTGTCTGGTCAAAACTCAAATAACTCGGTGCGTATTCCTAATAGCTTCTTTAAAGCATTGTCTGAAAATGGCAACTGGGAATTAAAGGCAAGAACAGATGGCCGTGTGATGCAATCAATTCCTGCGCGTGAAGTATGGGATCAAATTGCAAACGCTGCTTGGCGTTGTGCCGATCCTGGAACACAATATGACACTACTATTAACGAGTGGCATACTTGTCCAAAGGGCGGCCGTATCAATGCCTCTAACCCATGTTCTGAATACATGTTCTTAGACAATACAGCTTGTAACCTAGCTTCTATCAACTTGCGTAAATTCTTCAATGAGTCTGACAATAGTTTTGATGTAACTGGTTTTGAATATACTACAAGATTATGGCAGACTGTTTTAGAAGTATCTATTTTAATGGCGCAGTTCCCATCTAAAGAAGTAGCACAATTATCATATGATTACAGAACGACTGGTTTAGGTTTTGCCAACTTGGGTTCTATGTTAATGGTAAGTGGTATTGCTTACGATAGTGAAGAAGCACGTGGTATTGCAGGTTCAATCACTGCGATCATGACAGGTGTGGCCTATAAGACTTCTGCAGAGATGGCTTCCTTCTTAGGGGCCTTTGATAGATACGAAGAAAATAAAGAAGACATGTTACGTGTAATGCGTAATCACCGCGCTGCTGCTTATGATGCAGAAGGTGCTTATGTAGGTATTGAAATTAAACCACAAGGAATTAAAGCTCAATATACGCCTGATTATTTATTGAAAGCAGCAACCAAGGCTTGGGATGATGCAGTTCAATTAGGAGAAAAATATGGTTATAGAAATGCGCAAACAACGGTGATTGCTCCAACAGGAACCATTGGGCTTGTAATGGATTGCGATACCACAGGTGTTGAGCCAGATTTTGCTTTAGTGAAATTTAAAAAATTATCAGGTGGTGGATACTTTAAAATTATCAACCAATCGGTACCACAATCATTAAAGAACTTGGGTTATTCTCAAGCAGAAAATGATGCCATTGTAAACTTCGCTGTAGGACATGCAAGTTTTGCAGGAGCGCCTTACATTAATAATGAATCTTTATTAGCGAAAGGATTTTTACCAGAAGAAATTACAAAATTAAATGGTGCTGCTAAATCTGCATTTGAAATCGGCTTTATCTTTAACCGTTTCACTTTAGGTGACGCATGTTTAACAAGATTAGGTTTCAAAGAAGAAGTATTTGCAGACTGGAGCTTTAATTTATTAGAGGCCTTAGGATTTACAGAAGATCAAATAGATGCCGCCAACGATTATGTATGTGGTACCATGACCGTAGAAGGTGCACCAGCATTGAAAGACGAGCATTTGTCTATATTTGATTGTGCGAATAAAAATGGTAAAAAAGGAGAAAGATATATACACGCCCATGGACATATTAGAATGATGGCTGCTTGTCAACCATTCTTATCTGGTGCGATTTCAAAAACAATCAATCTTCCTAACGAAGCCACTGTGGAAGAAATTGCCGATTCTTATTTAATGAGTTGGTCACTTGGTTTAAAAGCGAATGCGATCTACCGTGATGGTTCTAAATTAAGCCAACCATTAAGTACAAAGTCTGATAAGAAGAAAAAAACGGATCTAGCTGGAGCGGCTGTTTTAGAAAACGAATCACAACTAGTAGACTTAAGCAAATTGAATGTAGATGAATTATTAGAAGAAGTTCAAAAAAGAATGGCTGCATCTACCGATACTAAATTCAAGCGTCAATTGTCTCGCATTGTAGAGCGTAAATCTTTACCAGCGAAGCGTCGTGGCTTTACTCAAAAAGCTAGAATTGGCGGTCAAGTTTTATTCTTAAGAACAGGAGAATACAATGACAACACCTTAGGTGAAATATTTATCGACTTAGCCAAGGAAGGTTCTACCCTTCGTAGTTTAATGAACTGCTTTGCTATCTCTATTTCTGTTGGCTTACAATATGGTGTGCCATTAGAAGAGTTCGTAGAGAAGTTTGTATTTACTAAGTTCGAGCCTTCTGGAATGGTAGATCATCCAAATATCAAAACCACTACTTCTATCGTTGACTTTATATTCCGCTCATTAGCTTATGAATATTTAGGCAGAACCGATTTAGTACATGTATTAGATAAGCCTACAGTTGAGAACTTAGGCGAAGAAGGAGATATAACTTTAGTAGGAAAGCCTGAACTAAGTAGTATTCGCGTAACAGCACCGGTAGCAGCACCAGTAGCTAAAGCAGCTGTAGCCGTAGAAGCGAATGGTTCAATGGATCAAGTGCAAGCAGCAGCTAAAAGCATGCAAAGCGATGCCCCTGCTTGTAGCACTTGCGGACATATTACAATAAGAAGCGGCACCTGTTATAAATGTTTAAATTGCGGAACAAGCATGGGCTGTTCGTAAAAACCAAATTTTCAAGAAATGTAAAATTTGATTTTTACTACTTTAATGATTTTTAAGCCCCACCCCATAAACGGGTGGGGCTTTTTTGATTTTTCGTGAATTTTTATAAAATATAAAATTCACAACAACATCCTCTTATGATTTTTCAAAAGGCCCCCATAAACGGGGCCTTTTGATTTTTAACCATTTTTTGATTTTTTTAACCTCTAGATGGTTTTGTTTAAGCTTATTGCCATTTTTAAACCTATTAAGCTCGCTTATAAAATGAGGGGGTCTTTTTTTCATTTCATTCAAAATTTTCTTTAAATTCATTCTTTAATTACAATAGCAAAAACGATTGCCTTATGTCTAATTTTCAAGTCAAAGTAGCTCCCAAAAAATACGATGCAGTAATTGTGGGTTCAGGTGCCGGAGGAGGAATGGCTGCCTATGTATTGTCCAAAGCGGGATTGAAAGTTTGTTTACTAGAAGCAGGTCCAGAATTTGACCCTGCAAAAAATTCAGCACAATTAAAAAATCCATGGGAATCTCCACGTCGTGGAGCAAGCACTAAAAGAAGACCTTTTGGTGATTTTGACGCTTCCTATTGGGGTTGGGAAATTGAAGACGAGCCTTATACCCAAACACCAGGTAGTGATAAATTTGATTGGTGGAGAGCAAGAATGGTCGGTGGACGTACCAATCATTGGGGCCGCATTTCACTTCGTTTTGGTCCGCGTGATTTTAAAAGAAGAAGCATTGATGGCCTAGGCGATGATTGGCCAATAGGCTATGAGGACATCAAACCTTATTATGATAAAATTGATCGATTGATTGGTGTTTATGGTAGCAATGAAGGTTTAGAGAATGATCCAGATGGAATTTTCTTACCTCCTCCCAAACCTCGTTTGCATGAATTGATGTTTAAGAAAGCAGCTACTGGTATTAATATCCCAGTGATCCCTTCTCGTTTATCTATTTTGACTAAAAAAATAAATGATGATCGCGGCGTCTGTTTTTATTGTGGACAGTGCAATCGTTCTTGTAAAGTATACGGAGATTTTTCTTCTTCTTCAGTACTGGTAAGACCTGCCCTATTAACAGGTAATGTCGATTTGATCACAGGTGCCATGGCACGCGAAGTAATTACTGATAGAGAAGGAAAAGCAGTGGGTATTTCTTATGTCAATAAATCAGACATGCAAGAATATCAAATCAATGCCAAAGTGGTTATACTTGGCGCTAGTACTTGTGAAACTGCGCGTTTGTTACTCAATTCAAAATCTACGAAGCATCCCAATGGTTTAGCCAATAGTTCTGGAGTAGTGGGACATTATTTACATGATTCTACCGGAGCTGGTTTAGGTGGTGTAGTGCCTGCTTTATTTGGTCGTAAAAGATACAATGAAGATGGTGTTGGTGGATTGCACGTATACACACCATGGTGGTTGGACAATAAAAAATTAGATTTCCCACGTGGGTATCATATTGAATACGGTGGTGGTATGGGCCAGCCTGGCTATGGCATTGGAATGGGTATGCAAGGTTTAAATGGCAAGTTCCAAGTGAATGCTAAAACCAAGGAAGCAGGTGGATATGGAGAGTCTTTGAAAGAAGACATTCGTTTCTTTTATGGGGCTAGTGTAGGTATGTCTGGAAGAGGAGAGGCGGTACCACGTTTTGAAAACAAGTGTGGCATTGATCCTGAAGTAGTAGACAAATATGGTATTCCTGTTTTGAAATTTGATTGTAAAAATTCAGAGTATGAAGTGAAGCAAGCCAAACACATGAAGGAAACCTTCCGTGAAATCATGCATGAAATGGGTGCTATCATTACTTGGGGAGATAGCGATAATGAAACTACTAAATACGGTTTATCCAATCCAGGAAGTATCATCCATGAAGCAGGTACAGTTCGGATGGGATCAGACAAAAAAACATCTGCTTTAAATAAATGGGGACAAGCGCATGATTGTAGTAATTTATTCTGTGTAGATGGATCGGTATTCACCTCTCAAGCAGATAAAAACATTACATGGACCATTTTGGCTTTGTCTATGCGAGCTTCTGAATATATTTTAGATCAGTTACAAAAACAAAATATATAATTTTGTTTTTAAATAAAATAACCTAACAAGATTTATAAAATTTAATTTAAAAAATTATGGACAGAAGAAAATCCATCAAAGCGATGTTCCTTGGTACAGTTTCTGCCACTGTATTGATAGAAGCATGTAAGAATACTGCTACCACAGTAGAAGAGGTGAACACGGACACGCTGATGCAAGAGGAGAAAGATTATGCAGTAAAATTAAAAGCGCTACCTAATTTTTTTACAGCGCATGAATTTGCGACCATCACGGTGCTGTCGGATATTATTATTCCAAAAGATGCCGTGAGTGGTTCTGCAACCGATGCCAAAGTGCCTGAGTTCATCGAGTTTATAGTAAAAGACATGCCACATTATCAAGTTCCAGCGCGCGGAGGTTTAAAATGGTTGGATATACATTGTAATAAAAAACATGGCAAATCTTTTGTAGAATGCACGCCTAGCGAGCAAATAGCTGTGGTGGATGAAATTGCTTATCCTAAACTTGCCAAACCAGAACTAAGTCAGGGGGTCAGCTTCTTTAATAACATGAGAGACTTGGTGGCCACTGGTTTTTATACAGCAGAAATTGGTGTGAAAGACTTAGGCTATATGGGTAATGTGCCTAATTTATGGGCAGGCGTTCCGGACGATGTATTAAAGCAGCATAATCTATCCTATACTGAAAGAGAACTCAAGGAGTGTATTTAATTTCTTACCCTCTATATAAAAAAGCCCCTCGAAATTCGAAGGGCTTTTTTATATGTTTATAATTTTGTTTAGAATTAATTAGAAAATATACTATTCCGTAGCGAACATTCGAGCTACGCGAGCTGAGAGCTTAGGGATAGGTATATTTTCTAATTAACATTTTCGGTAAGTAAAATTAGTGTTTTATGAAATCGTACTTCCAGGAGCAATCGCTTCACTAGGTTGAACAAAGTATAATTTACCATTGGCATCTTCTGCCATTAATATCATACCCTTGCTTTCAACACCGCGCATTTTACGAGGTGCTAAATTAGCCACCACCAATACTTGCTTACCAATAATGGCTGCTGGATCAAAATGCATGGCAATACCAGATAGTATGGTTCTTTTTTCTGTACCAAGGTCTACCTCTAGTTGTAGAAGCTTGTCTGCTTTTTCTACCTTCTTGGCCTCAATGATGGTGCCTACGCGCAAATCTATCTTTCCAAAATCGTCAAAAACAATTTCAGGTTTCAAGCTTTTTTCATCCGCAGGGCTTGACGCTGGAGTAATATTATCCATAGTAATTTTTTTTGCGTTGAGGTTACTTTTTAATTGAGCTAATTCTGCTTCAATTTCTTCATCTTCAATTTTTCTAAACAATAATTCAGGAGGGCGTAAGCTATAACCCACTTTTAATAAGTTAAAGCCACCTGCATTTTGCCATTCTAGCATTCTGTCCACCACCTTCATCATGGTACACATTTTTTTAGCAGTAAATGGCAAGAAGGGATTAATTAAAATAGCGAGGTTCGCGCATAGTTGTAAGCAAGCATGCATGGTATTGTCAATCTTGGCTTGTGCAGTTTGGTCGGTCTCCATATTTTTAGCGAGTATCCATGGCTCTTTCTTTTGCATGTATTGATTCCCTAAACGAGCTAAATTAATTACTTCAAACTGGGCTTCTCTAAATTTATATTGCTCTAATAATTCCGTTATTTTTTCTTTGCTTTCTTTCACACTAATTAAAATGGCTTGGTCCTCATCATCCAAAAATTCTGTGTGAATGGCAGGTACTTTTCCTTTGCATAATTTATGCATCAGCACCCAGGTTCTATTGACAAAATTAGCGAAGATGCTTACTAATTCTCCGTTCACCGATTCCTGAAATCCTTTCCAAGTAAACTCGCTATCCTTGGATTCTGGGGCAATCGCAGTTAAATAAAAACGCAGGCTATCGGCTAGTCCGTTACCTCCGTTATCTTTTTTAATCCATTTGTTAATAAAATCATCCATCTCAATACTCCATCCTTTAGAAGTACTCATCTTATCGCCTTCTAAATTCATGAACTCATTCGCAGCCACATTTTCAGGTAAAATATTGCCATGCAATTTTAACATGATTGGAAAAATAATACAATGGAAAACAATATTGTCTTTGCCAATAAAATGAACCAGCTTGGTTTCTTTGTCATTCCAATAAGGGGTCCAATCTTTTCCGGTGTTCAAAGCCCATTGTTTGGTCGCGCTGATGTATCCAATAGGTGCATCAAACCAAACGTATAAAACTTTACCTGCGCCAGAAGCTAGTGGCACTTTAATGCCCCAATCTAAATCGCGGGTCACCGCTCTAGGTTGCAAGCCCCCTTCAATCCAACTTTTGCATTGCCCTACCACAGCGGCTCTCCAGTCTTTTGCATGGTCGTTTAAAATCCACTTACGTAAAAAGTCTTCGTGTTTGTTTAAAGGTAAATACCAATGCGTTGTTTCTTTTTTTATAGGGGCTTGTCCACTTAGCGTACTTACTGGATTAATCAACTCTTCAGGACTTAAGCTTTTGCCGCATTTTTCACATTGGTCGCCATAGGCTTCGGGATGATTACAATTGGGACAAGTGCCTTTGATGTAACGGTCGGCTAAAAAAGTGGATGTGGCCTGGTCAAAATATTGTTCGGTAGTCTTGGTTTCCAAATCTCCATTGGCTTCTAATTTGGTAAAAAATTCAGCAGCGGTTTCATGGTGTAAGGGGTCACTGGTGCGGTGGTAAATATCAAACTCAATTCCTAGGTCCTTAAAATTTTGTTCAATGATGGGATGGTATTTATCTATAATAGCTTGCGCCGTAGTCCCTTCCTTGGTGGCTTGAATAGGAATGGCTGTTCCATGCTCGTCGCTTCCACATACAAAAACAACGTCTCTTTTTTGTGCCTTTAGGTAGCGGACATAAATATCGGCTGGCAAATAAGCACCTGCTAAGTGTCCAATATGTTTCAACCCATTGGCATAAGGCAGGGCTGCGGTAATCAAATATCGTTTAGGCGTGTTCATTGCTGCAAAAGTACTTAATATTGTGGTATGATTCAACCACCGTATATCCAACTGGGAGACACTATTGGCCTGGTTTGCCCAGCAGGGGCCATCCCTATTGAAAAGGTGCAAAATTGCATTGAAACCCTTGAAAAATGGGGGTATTCGGTAAAATTAGGCAAAACAGTAGGGGCCAAATCGCATAGTTTTTCAGGTACAGATACCGAAAGAGCCCTCGATTTACAAGCCATGCTTGATGATCAAAATATCAAGGTTATTTTATGCGCCAGGGGTGGTTATGGTATGAGCAGAATTATTGATCAAATAGATTTTTCTAAGTTCAATGCCCATCCAAAATGGTTAGTTGGTTTTAGCGATATTACTGTTTTACATGCAGCGCTTCAAAAGCAAAACTGCATGAGTATTCATGGCCCCATGGCTGCTGCATTTAATAAAGGAGAAGCAGGATTAGCCTACATCAACTCCTTACGTCATTGTTTAGAGGGGCAGGCCAGCCATTACAAGGCAAATAGTCATGCATTCAATAAATTAGGGGTGGTTCAAGCGCCCATTATTGGTGGTAATTTATGTATGATGGCGCATTTGGTGGGTTCAAAAAATCAAATGGACGCCGCTAGAAAAATAATTTTTTTAGAAGAGGTGGCAGAGCATCATTACAATATTGATAGATTGATGATACAGTGTAAAAATGCTGGTTTCTTCGACCATTGCAAGGGGGTGATCGTAGGAAGCTTTACCGATTTAAAAGACAATGCCTCCGATTTTGGTGCCACTGCCAATGAAATCATAGCCAAACATTTACAAGATTTGGCTATTCCTATTTGCTTTGATTTTCCCATAGGGCATGGCTTAGAAAATTTTGCCATCAAGCAGGGGCAAGACTATCTTTTGGAAGTCCATGCACAGGAGGTAGACTTAAAAGAGGCTTAATTGGATGAATTCTTAAAGCAGCGTTAATATTGGTAGGGCACGCCAATGATGTAATTAAAGCATTAAATTTGTGTATAAAATTCAATCTAATGAAAAAATATTTTTTAAGCTTAA
>Ga0214919_10000344_pt1 | contig 79800 bp, 74 predicted proteins | sample LL1503_MetaG_FD_177994 | JGI IMG/M metagenome (GOLD analysis project Ga0214919, IMG submission 177994) | Freshwater microbial communities from Lake Lanier, Atlanta, Georgia, United States - LL-1503 | ecosystem: Environmental > Aquatic > Freshwater > Lake | place: USA: Georgia | collected... | reverse complement strand
TACTGGCACAGAAATACAATTAGGTGCAACGGTTTTACCTCTAAACGCGACAAACGCTGGCATAACGTGGTCGTCTAACAATGATAATTTTGCCACTGTAGACTCAATGGGTAAAGTTACTGGTGTGGGCGCTGGTGACGTGATTATAACTGCTACAGCGAATGACACTAGTGGTGTATCTGATACATATACGGTAACTGTAGAAATTCCTACGATGTGCGAAATAATATATTTAAGTCAAATTGCACAAAACATAAACGGCGCGTATGAACTTGATAATTATACTGTTCTCAATTGTCAAGAGTTAATCGCCGATGTTACTTCGTGTGGTATTAAGGCAGGCAGTACTCTCTCAAATAATGGGATAATCACGATGCCTATTTCTGGTTGTCAAATTTTTACAGGAGCATCTAGTAATATTATAAATTCTGGTACAATAAATATTTTCAAAAACAGTAAACTTTCTGTGTTGTCTGATGGGAGTATTATAAACATAGCGGGTGGTATTATTTTTATACTTGACGGAATACTTCACTCTTCTGGATATAATTCTAAAATTATAAACAAAATTAACGGACACATCCAAATTAATCGATCACCAGATGTTGAAAACATCATTGGTGGTCTAATGCAAATATATTCTGGTGCCGCATTATCAAACGAAGACACGGCGACGATTTCCATATTTCATGGTAGTTTATACTTGAACAATTCTACTATTACGACTGGAAGTACGTCTAATATTACGGCAATCGGGCAATACTTAATAAATTACCAAACGAATTCCGTGGTTATAAACAATGGAAAATTTGAAGTTATGCCTTATATTGACCCTGACGGGGTGATACCATATCTACTTTATGGGGCAATCAACATTTCGTACAGTATTTTTACAAATAATATAAGTGGAATAATTATATGGGGTGGTGCAGCTGTATCAATGACGGGAAGTCAATTTATACAGAACGGAGAATTGACTATGTCAGACAATACAACGTTTGATAGTAGGACTACTATTAGCCCCGGACTTTATGTATTTAGTATTTTTACAAACAATGCTACTGGAAAAATTTACTTTAATTGCGAGGCCAACCTCCCTAATACCACGTTTAATAATTATGGTAATATATTTATCTCGGGGGGTAAAGTTGATTTTTATACGCTTAATAATTATAGTAATATAACTCAAACTGGCGGGACTATCTTTAATATAAAGGCTGGTAGTGCTAATAATAATAATACTAGTGGTATTATTAATAATTATGGTACTATAACCCAAACTCAGGGCACGATTCAATCAGCACGGATATTTAATAACTTTGGAAAGATAGACTCTGTCTCCTTAATTTGCTACAATACTTCTTCGGACTTCGTAAATAAGTCAAGTGGAAATATTACCACAAGGGGTTTATTTGCGAGTAAATCACAAGGAAAAATTAATAATTACGGAATTATACAAATACCGTCTGGTATTATGGATAGACGGTCCATGGCATCCGATGTTTCGCTCGGGTCAATAAATAACAATGTAGGAGGATTTATTTATGTATATGCAACTGGTACTATTTATACATCCATTACAAATAATGGAACTATTAGTAGAGGAACCATTGAATGTGGTGGTCAAGGAACGATTATTTCAGTTAGTGGATTTAGCATTTCAACAGTTTCTGGTTGCCCGCCTCCTTAAAATACGGCATTGTGCTTATATATTATTTATTTTCGTAATATTTTTCGTATAAAATTTCGCAATGAGCATTTGCACTATTTATTTTATTAAACGAAGTGATATTTTAATTATTGAATAATATGCATATAAACATGGATTATTTAATGGACGACGAGTTCATAAAACACAATACATACAATAATCAATCTTACACACTGGATGAGAATAAATGCAAATATATGCGTTTATTGTATGCATCAAATATATATTGAACCTCGGTATGAAGTCGCGTCGTAATCATTTAAATAAGATGTTTATAAATTATCTACCGTTTTCTTGAGATAAATTTAAAAATAAATAATTAATAATTCTATTAAAATTGAGTTAATTATAAGTATATTATAATTATAATATACTTATACACCTTCAGAAAGTTTATTGCGGATTTATGCAATGAGACGGTTGCGTTATTAATAAAGAACGATTGCACAAAAACTGGTCTGGGTATATGACCATCACGGAAACTGTATAAAGGAGAAACGACTGTATAACTTTTAAATAATACAGTATTATTCTAATTAAGATTTTTTAGAAAATCGTCGAGTTCGTTTTCCATATTTATCGGTGGGTCCTCTACAATAACGGTATCTTCTACGTAATGGGGGTCTTTATCAGAATTCGTTATAGTATTAATGATTTCTAGTATATCATTATTTGCATTTTTATTATTTTTCTGTATATTATTTGTCTTAGATAGTACCGCTCTAGGAGAGAAAAAATTGTATAAATAATGTATCAGTGATATTAATAAAAACGACATTAGTATATTTATAAGTGTATCGTATAACATATTATGTATATATTTAAAATAACCTATAGTTTTAACTAATTTAATTAAAAATAACTATTTAAAACTATATGCCATTTACAATTAATGAATTGCTTGTTGATAAATGTTAAAGGAAATATCAGACAAAGCTCTATCGCTAACTTCACGAAAGAAGAATTATGTTCGAAATGTGGATTTAAAACACCTCAATATTTTGAAAAAATGCAAACTTACTCGAATAATATCAATAACGAAAAGTTTATAATAGAAATATGGGGGAAAAATAAAAGTAGATCTAGTAATGAAAATAAATATCAATTTCCAGAATCAACCAAAACTCGAAAAATATACGGAACGTGTATAATTATACGTAAAGACGAAAAAGAAAACTGCGTCAATCTAACAACCGACATGTGGTCTGAACATTATACCTTAATTCGGTCTCTATATAAATCTAATAGAGTATCCGAAAATGATACGTCGGTGCCCGAAAACGACGGACATTGTTCCGAGTTAGAAGAAGAGGAATATAATTATGAAAACTAGTAGTAATACAAATTGTACTATAATGTAAGTTGAATTAAAGTATTATGATGCTAAATACTTTTCTACACTTGAAATTGCATAATACAATAAAGCGAACAGGACACTGTTAATTATATATCCAGTGATATTAGGATTTCCGTCTGGATTGAATAAACTAGGTGCAAATGTGAATATTTTATTGCGGACTACTGGAAGCTGGAATAGAAAGAATAATATAGCTAAAAGCACTGGAGTATGCAAATTTTCATATAAATCGTTTAGTTTATTTATTGTATCTTCTTTGTTTCCCTGATGCTTTATAACTTCTTCGGTCGAAACATCGTTAGAAATATAATCGGGTGTGTTTTGTCTAACATCTACTGGTTCTATATAATTTGGTTTTATTTGTTGGTCGTGTGTAATATGTGATTGAGATTGAGGAATATCTCTAGACGGCAAAGCAATAGACCCAGAAGCACTTGCTTTTTGAATTCCCGATACGAACTGGTTCATTTGTTGTTGCGTCATCTGTTGTGTGTTATTTGACTGTGCCGTTTGCCCGTTGTCAACTTCAGTTGATTGGTGAAATAAAGGTAGTGCATCTATATCGGTTGCTCCGTTCATATATTATAAGTAAGTATCAATAAATTACAACAACATACGCATTAATTATTGAATATTAATTTAATATTAATTATTTATTAAGTTTCAATTTCATTTCCATCTGACCCACAAGAAACGGATTGTTTTTCAAATCTATAACATTTATTGTTATGTGAATATATATTTTTCTCTACCTCGTTAAAATCTGGCGCCTTGAATACTATGCAGTTTCTGCCGGTGCATATTTTCCTGAATAAACTAGCCAACCCAATCCCCAAAACAACAGAAATAACCAGTTTTCCATTTGGTGTATGTATAGTTTTAATTAAATTGTTCATTACTTATGTGAGAGAATATTATTTTGGGTGTGAAAAATTATTGATGTGGTCTGGATTGTGCTTTCTTCTACATTTTTCACCATATATACATTCTGGATACTCGGTTAAATACGTGTTTATAATGGTGTTTGATATAGCGGCTTTCTCTGGAAGTTTCCATTTCTCTTTGACCCTGTCGTATAAATTCGGATAATTTTTTAAACATGTTTCTAATCCAATATCCGTGTCTGGAAGCAATCTAAATACCCCAGTTATGTCGTTATGGTTTTCTAAAAACCATCCAAATTTATCAATAAAATCTTTGCTATATATTTTAATTAATTCGGTATAATGACACGCTATATATGAGACCAAATGAAAATAAAATGTATGACGCAATTCTTTTGCGTCTTTTTCATTATCCCAGTTCAAATATGGTCCGATATTTAACCCCCATTGAATGTTATTAATTGCGGTCAATTGATTGTCGTTGCGAGCAATAAACGAATTGCCTAGATGTGTATATACATCAAACGCTTCTTTCATATATGTTTTCAATTCTTCGTCGCTCGACCACCATCTGATATATTGTTTCCATGTTTCGTCGCCTGGTGGGATAAGACTTAGTCCTTTACTTATAAATATTACCTTATCGCGGTTGGCGTATGGTTTGTCTTTGGTCCGATATTCTTCGCGCTTTTGTTTTGAGACTTTATCATCCTTTCCTCCACCACGTGTTCTATTTTTTTTACTTTTATTTTTACGTTTAAGTTTACCTTTACTTTTAAAGGTACGATTAGTTTTAGTTTTCCTCATATATTATTCATAATATTAAATTAATTGAACTGATTTAATTAAATAACAACTATTACACTATGTCTGACGCCACTAAAGATAAAAAAGCGCTTGAGCAACTGTACCAGATTAAAACGGACAAACAGCATGTATTAGATAATCCAGATACTTATACCGGTTCTATGGAACTAACGGATTATAATACATTCATTTACGACGACGAGAGCAATAAAATTTTAAATAAACAACTAAACATCATTCCTGGATTGTATAAATTGTTCGACGAATGCATTGTGAATTGCAGAGACCATTGCACTCGTACGAAACAGGTTCAAACTACTGGTTCTCCCGACGTCAATTTAGTTACAAACATTCAAGTTGATATAACAGAAGACGGCACAATAACCCTAACCAATGACGGAGATGGCGTAGATGTAGCAAAACATCCAACCGAAAATATATGGATACCCGAGATGATATTCGGACATCTTAGAACATCTACGAATTACGATAAATCTCAGAAAAAAATAACAGGAGGGAAAAACGGGTTTGGGATAAAATTGGTTTTTATATGGTCTGTACAAGCTAAAATCGAAACGGTAGATTCAACTCGTAAGTTAAAGTATATACAAGAGTTCAATGATAATTTAAACACTATTAAACCTCCAATTATAACCAAGTGCAGTAAGAAACCTTATACGATTATATCATTTAAACCTGATTATGCTAGACTTGGTATAACTGGATTAAGTCCAGATATGCTGGCACTATTTAAACGGCGCGTATATGATATAGCCGCCATAACCGACCAAACGGTTAAAGTAAAATATAATTCGGAATTGGTTCCTGTTAGAAACTTGCAACAATACGTTGAACTGTTTATTGGAAAAGGCGAGGAACCGCGTGTTTACGAGAAGGTTAATGAGCGATGGGAATATGTAGTTTGTTTGGCGAAAGATGAATTTACACAGACCTCTTTCGTGAATGGAATTTTCACTGGAAAGGGAGGGAAGCACGTTGAGTATATTATGAACCAAATAATTCGTAAAATGACGGTTCATATAAAAACCAAGAAAAAAATAGATGTAAAACCCAATGCTATCAAAGACCAAATTTGGATATTTCTGCGATGTGATATTGACAATCCCGTGTTTGAAAGTCAGACAAAGGATTTTATGAGTACATCCAGTTCGGCGTTTGGTTCGTCGTGTGAAGTGAGTGACAAATTTATAGAAAAAATCGCCAAAATTGGCATAATGGATGCCGCGTGCACTATAACAGAAGCAAAGGAAACTAAAATATCCAAAAAAAGCGATGGTTCAAAGGTGAAAAGTATTAGGGGCATTCCTAAACTCATTGACGCCAACCTTGCTGGAACTAATAAAAGCGGCGAATGCACGCTTATTTTATGCGAAGGAGATTCGGCAAAAGCAGGTATAGTCAGTGGTTTAAGTGCGTCTGATAGAAATATTATAGGCGTTTATCCATTAAAGGGCAAATTATTTAATGTTAGAGGAGAGACATTGAAGAGAGTAATGGAAAATAAAGAAATATGCGAACTTAAGCAAATAATTGGGTTGGAGACAGGTAAATCATATACAGCAGAAACAGCGAAACAGTGTTTGCGGTATAATAAAATATTATTTATGACAGACCAGGATTTAGACGGTAGTCATATAAAAGGGTTAGGAATTAACTTATTCGACGCACAATGGAATACATTATTAGAAATTCCAGGATTTATTGGATTTATGAATACGCCAATTATAAAGGCACACAAGGGATCAAATGAATTGTTATTTTACAATGACGGCGAATATGATAAATGGAAACAGACAGACGAAGCAAAGGGATGGAAGTGTAAATATTACAAGGGATTGGGCACAAGCACCGGTAAAGAATTCAAGGAATATTTTGCGAATAAGAAGGTAGTAGAGTTTATTAGTTCTGGGGAAAAAAGCAGAGACGCAATAGATATGGCGTTTAATAAAAAACGAGTAGTTTGTAGAAAAGATTGGTTGGCTACATATAATAGAAATGATTACTTGGACACTGATAAAGTAAATGTGAGTTATGAAGAGTTTATAGAAAAGGAGATGATACATTTTTCAAAATACGACTGCGAGAGAGCAATACCAAATATCGACGGGCTCAAAACCAGTCAGCGAAAGGTGCTCTATACGTGTTTTAAACGCAAGATTGTATCTGAGATTAAAGTAGCACAATTGAGTGGGTCAGTTTCGGAAATAAGTAGATACCACCACGGCGAACAAAGTCTTAACGGAACGATTGTGAATATGGCGCAAAATTTCGTAGGTTCAAATAATATAAACTTGTTAAAACCCAATGGACAATTCGGAACTCGCTTACAAGGCGGCGATGATTCTGCGTCGGAAAGATATATATTCACAGAACTCAATGAAATGACACGGCATATATTTAAAGAAGAAGACGACGAAATTTTAGAATATCTGCAGGACGACGGGTATAGCGTTGAACCAATGTATTATGTTCCGATAATTCCGCTTATTCTGATTAATGGGAGCAAAGGAATAGGTACTGGATTTAGTACAGATATCTTGTGTTATAATCCAGTAGAAATTATAGACTTTGTAACGAAGAAGATAAATGGGATAGACGCATCTAATATAAACATCCTTCCATTTTACGAAGGATTTAAAGGAGAGATTAAAGATATAGGCAAAGGTAGATATTTATTCAGAGGTATATATGAAGTAATTTCGGACAAACAGGTTCGCGTAACAGAATTGCCTGTTGGGAGTTGGACTGATGATTTTAAACAGCATATTGAAGATTTGATGGATAAAGACAAATCGCCTCCAACGCCTGCATCCGCAACGACCTCGGCGTCATCTAAATACATCCCGTCTGGTATAAAAGATTACGTCGATATGAGCACAGACACAAATGTTGATATAACAATCACATTTTGCACAAATGTTGTGCCAGATATGATTAACGCAATGGGGGAAAACGAATACGAAACGTGTAATAGTTTAGAAAAGTTATTAAAATTATATACAACGCGTTCTACTAATAATATGCACGTTTTCGACGAAAATGAAAAATTAGTAAAGTTTGATACGATTGGAGATTTGATTGAACATTATATTAAAATACGAATCAACGCGTATAAATTAAGAAAAACACATCAATTGGAAAAGATGAGTAAAAATGTATGTACATTGACAAATAAGGCAAACTTTATAACCGAATTATTGAACGGAACGTTAGACTTGCGTAAAAAGAAAACAGAAGAAGTGTCTCGCCTATTAAAAACTAAAAAATATGATTTGATGGAAGACAGTTTCAATTATTTGACGCGTATGCCGATGGATAGCGTAACCGACGAAAATGTAGAAAGGATTATATCGGATAAGAAAAAAATGAACGAATTGTATGATAATCTTACTCATATGAAAGAAGAGCAGATATGGTTGAGAGAATTATCGGAACTTAAAGAAAAATATATAGAATATATCGGAGATTTCAGGAAAGCAGGAACATCAGGTAAAATAAAAGAAAAGGGTAAAGTAAAAGTAAAAGGAACCAATGGTAAATGAGTAAAAGAATAGTACAATAGATAGATTGCAATTATTCAGCATTATCCGAAATATTTTGTGAATTGGCGCATATATCATTTAATTTTACACTTTCGAGGTTAATCCGAAATTTACACCCTTGAAGATTTAAAACCGCACCTCTAATCATTTTTCATGGTTATTTTAGTGTAAATACCGAAACAAATTTAGTTACTGGTTTTATGAAACAATTAATGGGGTAACTGATTTTAATAAAAATCATTTTACACATTTTACCAAAAAACGGCGTTTTACACCTTCTCACATTTAAAACGCCCATTTTATTATGTAAAATTTAAATTATAAGTTTGCGAAACAAACTTTTTAAATTTCGTTTCTTTTCCATAACCATCTATAAAATATAAATGATCTAACCATCTCACAGTTTGTAATCTTTTTGTGTGTTTTATTAATGAAGATACGCTTTTTTTTTCATTATTGTTATTTTGGTAGAACAACTTACCATTCGTATTTATTGAAATATCTTTTATTTCAATAAATAACTTGTTATGTTTGATACCAAAAGGAACTAATCTCTTTAATGAATTAAATTCGGAAATTACAGCAGGATTGTCAGATTTTGCGTTCATCCTTTATTAAATGTTGTTATAAGTTAAATATTAGTGTTGTTTTAATTCAATTTTTTACAAAAATGCGTTTTAAATGAGAAAAGGTATAAACATTTTATATAATTTACATTAGTTATAAATAATAACAGTTTATTTTATATTTATCATAAAATAAAAATAAAATAAAATAAAACAATATTTATATTTACTAAGGGTTTATTATAATCTATAGTTATTAACATCATATTTTTTCTAAATCATTCAAGTGCCAATATTCGGACTTTCCTCCTGGTAGAGGTCTGCGTATAATAAACGGAATTAATCCAAGTTCAAACTCCATTTGTGCCAATAAATAACTATCAACTACTTCAACTGGATACGGATTAATAAATGTCTGCGACCCAGTTTCTAACTGTTTTGCACGCTGACCTAAAATTCTGGTTTTTTCGTATTTTGTTAAAATTGGATTAGTTTTATGACGATTATCAATTATTTGACCAGACGCGTCTCGTGTTATTTTTGCAAAATATTTTACTTCGTCGTAATTATGAGATATGCTTTCTGGATGAAACTCTAATATAGTATCATTTCTCATCTTTTCTGTGAATTTTTGAAGGACCTCCTCTCCGTCAGACTCTTCTACCTCCTTCGGTACTGGTTCGGCATCGCTTAATTCGTCGGAATCATTAGTTACTTCATCGTTATCAGAATCTTCATTTTCGACCGATTCGGATTCAGTTTGAACATCAACGTCATCTTCATTTTCTGTCTCTTCTTCTGGTTCTTCTGTGTATTCTTCATCTTCTTCTTCTTCTTTACGCTTATTTATTGGTCTAGGCATATTAATACACTATAATAATATTTATATAATTTCAATTAATAATTAATTACTATTTTACACGTCTAATATTTGAATACGAAATATTTAATCAATGTGTTCATCATTAGATATTAGCAATTAAAATGTCGGTTCTATTGAATTATCCTTTTCCTTTTCCTTTTCCTTTTCCTTTTCCTTTTCCTTTTCCTTTTCCTTTTCCTTTTCCTTTTCCTTTTCGTATATAAGTTTACGTAAATTGGTTGTCGAAAAATCATGTTTAGACCGCATATGATAAAAAATCTCTATATTTAAATCATCTCCTGTATATTTTTTACCAACATAATCATCTCCTAAAAATCGTATATCTGGGCGTAGTTCGCATATACTGTCATATAGTGTTTTTTCAGTCGAATATTCAAAATAATAAGAAACCCACCTACAACTTTCTATTTGAATTTTACGTTCTTTCAAACTTTGTATAGGTTTATTTTTTGTTGGTCTATCTATAGTTGGGTCTGTTTGAAGTCCTACTACAATTATATCACAATTATTATATGAATCTAATAAAAATAAATTGTGTCCTGTGTGTAGTAAATCCCAACACGAGCACGTAAATCCTATTTTTTTACCAAGGTTTTTAATTTTTAAATATTTTAATTCGTCGAAAGATAATATTATCGCCATTAATATATAATATAATTATATTATATTATATAAAAAAAAAAATTTATTTTTTATTTTTTTATAAAACTTATAGTCACATAAATCTTGAATTTAGTTAGGTCATAATATTTAAACTGCCGGGTATAAAGTACATGAGATTAAATTACCGAATTATACAAGACAATTCTTCTTTATTTTTCGTGAATTTTATATTAATTATCGTTCGTCCATTTAGCTATATCGCATACAACGCACAAATACATATACTTCATATTTGTGTCGTCGTATCTGATATATACTACATCTCTCTTATTATTTTTAGGGTCTTTATTGCTCGGACATTCTGAATTTGGACATTTTACATTGCTTATATGTGGAAGCGTTTGGTCGTATTTAGTATATTCGTTCATAATATATCCAATCTCTGCATTTTTTTTTAAAATAAATGTTTCGGAAACACATCCCAGAGACGAATCTCTGGTTTCATTACCGCAATTTCTGCAACTATATACAAGTGTTTGTACAGTATCTTTGTCCGAAATAGTCAAATAGTACATATTGTTACAATTATCACAGAACCGCATTCTTATACTTAATTATATACAATATTCTAAATCAATTTATAATTATTTAATTATAAAAATAAGTATTTATCTGTTTATGTTTTCCTCGGATTTTGTATAATTATTTAATAAAATGACATTATTTATATTATTAATTCTTCCGGTTAGCATTGCACTTTCATACATCTCTCTCATTATATTTTCGGTAACTTCGCTCCCTATTTTTATTAAATTGTTTTTTTGTAAATATGCTCTAATTTCGTAAATGGGGACGGTTTTTAATGCACCCTTTTCCTGCTGTGTCCTTTTTCTTGTTATATCGTTTTTTATAAGGACCGATACCTTTTTGTTATGTTTTCCAAGCAAATATTTTACTTTATGTGTTTTTTCTTCAGGTCTATTAATATTGTTGTTATCATTGATATTAGTATTATTGTTATTTATGTTTTCTACTCGGTGTCTATTCCTAAATGTATGTTTTGTTCCATTTTTTAGATTTCCGTAAGGTGGTTCTTTTGAAATAATTACCGGTTTAGCGATAATGGGAATTGATGGATTAGCGATAATGGGAATTGATGGATTAGCGATAATGGGAATTGATGGATTAGCGATAATGGGAATTGATGGATTAGCGATAATGGGAATTGATGGATTAGCGATAATGGGAATTGCCGGTGGTTCTATAATCTTCGCTTTCTCTGGCTCGGGCCAGTCAACTATTACAGGTTGAGATACATCCTTCCGTTTTTTGTTCTTTTTAGTGTATCCATTTAAAAACATTAAAGACTTACTAAACTCGTTGTCGAAACTATCACTTTGTTCTGCTTCACTTTTCGCTGTATTATTTTGTTCTGCTTCACTTTTCGCTGTATTATTTTGTGCTGTATTACTTTGCGAATTATTCTGTTGAAACTCTTTAATCCTATTCATCATTTTTTTTTTCATATCTATCGTTGTGTCGGTTGGCGCAGGTTTTAGTTTAAGCGTACGTTTAGCAGGAACCGCGTGTGATTTTAAATTATTTAAAAATGCAGGATTAATTGTTATCAATTTTTTAGTTGAAGTTGCCATAATCTCTAAGGTTAAAATATATATATCATTTAACCTTAAAACTTCAAAAATTATATAATAATACATTATAATGGCATCTCTAATTCCAGGGAACTGGACCTCGATTATACAAAACATAGTCAATGGTAAAATAACGACAGATTATCAAATATTAAACCAAGATAATCCTGTGCCGGGATGTGCCAAAGATTTTACTGCGACATATTATTGCGGAAATAGTACGGTCGCTAAAAACATAAATATTCAAAACGCATTAGGTAACACCGCGACATTTGATTGTTCAGCAGAGAATAAAATGTGCGGAGGATTTAAACTAACTTTAGGAGATGACGGTAATCTAATATTAACCGATTACAATAATGTAAGGATATGGTCAAGCAATACATTTAAGGTAGGTGTTTCATTCGACCAATACAAGGCCATTAACGGAAAATATAAACGAAATTTTTTATTGGCAGGGGAAATGCTCGGTGTAGGAGAGTTTATCGGGTCTCCTTCAGGCAATTGTTATCTTATAATGGATACATCTTATAATGGAAATGGACTAAAGGTAAAATATTCTAGTTCTAATTGCGACGACAATCAATTCGGTCTAGATGAAAATACGAATGGATTATTCAGTATGACTAGTTCTCCATATAATTCACTTATAAAGGATGCTAAGACATTATCAAATAAAACTTTAACAGATGGTAAAACATTAGATAAAACCAACGAGTTGTATAAAAAACATTTAACTGATTTTAATTTGAAAAATAATGAATATATTAAACAGTCTAAAGTTGCACCTGAATTAGACTACGCCATTTCTCAATTATCCGCTATGGACGAAGACCGTGGGTTGGTGGCAAATCAATATCGGTATAACAAAAATATGTGGTTGATTATATGTGTTTTAGTTATATTTGGAATTATAAAGGCAATTAAATAATGTATTTTATTTATATATTATAATGAGTTCAAGTTCAACAGAAACCCAAGTTAAACAGTTATTGGATAATATTTCACAATTGCAACAGACCGAACAACAGTTATATAAAGAACTCGAGGCGTCTATACAATCTTCTCCTGTAATCGCTCCCGCAGTAACACCAACTACTTATTATATGTATGGTCCTTATGTCGGCCCTTCGGGCAATGCACCAGTACCAATAAATAATACTGTATCTATGGGCGACCAAACCGTTTATATTATACAAGATGGGGTTTATACAAAAATGGTCCAATGGCCGTCAAATATAGCTAAATATTATACAGGAAATATTGCTGACTTTAGCACATCAAATTGGGATACTTATCCGACAATGGACCCTGGTAAATATATGTTGACCCCTACCCCCCCAGCGCCAGACGCATCTACTACATTAAATGAGTACAGACAATGGTGCGTAACTGCTAGAAATACTTACGGAGTTATACCATATGAAACTTGGGGAACAATGAATACATCCGACCTTCAAACTCAATGGACCAATTGGAATTGTAATACAAATTCAAACCCTCCCCCGCCTCCACCTCCGCCTACCGTTGTACAGAACGCAGGAGGCGCTTGGCAATACCAAGGATGTTACAATGACACCCAATCCAGAGCTTTATCGAACGACGCAGGACAAGTAAATTCCGTTGATGCTTGCCAACAAATAGCATATGCCCGAGGAGATATATACGTCGGATTGCAATACGGAGGACAGTGTTTTACAGGTCCTGCTACCGATAACCCGACAAAATATGGCGTGCAGACGAATACTTCACAATGTTCTAATCCTCTAGGTACCGCCTGGACAAATATGTTGTATAAATACATCATAACACCGCCTGCGACAACTCCAATGCTTAGTGCAAGTTCGCAGCAGTTAATATCTCGAATTAATCAACTATCTAGCATTAGAATGTCTTTATATGAAAATCTCAATTATATATACAACACAGTACAACAATCAAGTTCTCAAAGTGCTGTATCTTTGTCGAATTTAAAAAAGTCGGTCGATTACGCAGAAAACGCACTAAATCAAACAAAGGACCGGTTTAACGAATTGAATACTTCAAAAAACAACAAAATGCGTATGGTAGAAATAAATACATATTACGGAAAATGGTATAAAGCACAAGCGCGGGTTATAAAGATATGCGTGTTTATTTTAACTATAATAATTATACTGTTAATTATTAGACGAAAAGGTATATTAAACCCTAACATAATTAATATTATTATAGCGGTTATTATAACATTCGGTGCTTATATCTTGCTTGCAAAATACGTGGACATTTCGTCCAGAAACAATATGAATTTTGATGTATATGATTGGGGCGGGATGGGAAGCATACCAAAAAATACATCGAACACAAATAATATTTCAACGACGGGACTAACTGACGATATTAAAAAATCATTTGCGGCTTCATTTGAAGGCATTGGAGTATGTGTCGGAGACGGATGCTGTAGTAGCGGTATGAAATACGATCAAACATTGCGTAAATGTCTAGATTCATCTAGCACAGAAACATTCACTGCAAACAGATTAATAACAAACATACATAATAAAAATCATAAAAAAACCAGTTCAACTGAAGTTCCTGTCGCTATTACCGGAAATCAGAATTCGGTTTCACATGTTAAGCGTGGCAATAAAATCCATTAAATAAATATACAAATAGTTGTCTAGATTTAGTAGAATAGGTATATATAGTAAATTGAATTTATATAAAAAGACAAACGCGTCATCAAATGATAAATAGGTATGCATTATCATTCTTTCATTATTATTTAAATAATAATGAAATGCGGAAGTTACCATCAATGCATTATGTTTCATATACTAAAATTAGAAAATAACTCTCTTATTTTTTTGTGACGTTTTAAATATTCTACCGTATAAAATCATAATAATATAATTTATTATGATTATTATGATTTATTTTACTGTATTGTGAGTATGATAAATAAACTTACAACGACTTGTAAAATAACTACGCTTAATTGCTGTAAGCAAGACCACCCATACCAGACATGACACGGAGGACGTTGTAATTTGTAGCATATACACGAACCTTGGCGGTGGCAGTACCAGCAACAGTCGCGTTAGACAACACGAGTTGCAGAGTGGCGTTGTCGATACGGGAGAAGTTGCAAGAACCAGAAGGTTGATGTTCTTCGGGTCTCAATGCAAAGGAGTAAACGTTGATACCAGTATCTGGGTTACGAGTATGCGATTGAAACGGCTGAACCAAATCAAAATAAGTTCCCTCACGCTCAGAAAAGCGGTCTTGACCGTTCAATTGTAACTTTGCAGTGACTACTGGATTGCTACCCCAACAATGCATATCCAAAGAAGATTCTGCCAAGACGAATACACCAGCATCAGAAACAGACGAACTAACGCCTGGTCGAGCACCACTAGTGCTGCTACCGGTAGTAGAATATTTACCAGTGCCACCACCACCGTTACCAAAAGAACTAACATTCCACCAGTCTTCGGCAGTAACGTCGACCGCACCAGGATCGTTGAATAGACCAGATGTATTGATGAAACCATTGGGTCCTTGGGTTGATATGGGACCACCAAAAGCGTGCAACGCGTTGGGCAAAGCGTCGATGCCGTCGGTATAATTGAACGGTTGAGCACCTAGAACTTTGTTCAAAACGGTTAGAGGAATAAGAGAACCACAATAGTCCACGTTGGCGTCAGGTTGAACTACCCAAATAAGTTCCTTGACGGGGTGGTTCAAATTCAACTTAATCTTGTTAGACGAAGAACCAACTGATTCGTCACCAGTGAATTGAAGTTGTTCAATCAAATATTCATGAGGATTTTGCGCCATACGACGACGCTCATCGGTATCAAGAAAGATATAATCAACATACAATGATGCAGCAACCAGGGATTGATTATACGCCGTAGCGCATGCAACACTTGAGGTGCCAGCGGGGGACAAAGTATTAACAGCCCACAAACATTGGTCAATTGGGTTAATGTCCAAATTAATCTTACACTCGTGATATTGCAAAGCAATAAGAGGAAGAGCCAAACCAGGGTTTCTGCAGTATGAAAACAGAAAAGGGACATATAAAGTAGTTTCCGGCAAAGCGTTTCTTGGTTCGCAAACTTGAACGTTGCTAGCAGCAGAACAGGGGCCATCAATTGGGGCAAAAGATGGGTCACAGATAAAGGTCAATTGAGTAGTGTTACCAATCATCGCCCAATAACCAGACAGTTGTTCGGCGTTCATAGTGAGTTGGTTCCAGATATGCATCCAGTCACCATATTGACGGTCAATTCTCTGACCACCGATTTCGAGTTCAACCTGCGACACCAGCTGCTCGCCAGGGAAGTCCAACCAACGGGCCCACACGCCTTCATATCCGGCGGTTACCATTTGCTGATTGATTTCGGGCAAAGTTACCTGTAAATAAGTTCTGTAAGCCAAATCACCATTACGACTAATGGTACAAGTTACTCTTCGACCAAAATCGGCCTGTCCGTTAAAAGTTTGTTCAATAGATTCCATTGCGAAGTTAGTGTAACGACGATACGTCACCTTCCAAAAAGTTATTTGCGGATTTCCAGTAAGATAAACGTCCTGGGCACCATACGCTACAAGTTGCATTAATCCTCCTCCCATATTATAATATTACTAAAGAAAAAAAAATTATATTTTAACTTAATTAATTTTTATATTTTTACAAATAAATTTATCTAAAAAAGTGTCTAAATACAATTCTTTGTCTCCTTCGTGCTTCTTTTTGAATATATATTTATCATCTTTTTTTACAACATTCCACCCATCGTTTAATGCGTTGTATATAAAATTCATCTTAGTAAATGTAGAACTGTCTACGTTATTCTCGGTTGTATCTATATAAAATTCCATTATACAATAGAATTAAATAATATTCTCAATCTAAACATAAAACATTTTCACTTAAATAAAAAGTAATAATTAAAGGTATGGTCAAATCAAAATATACAATTATTATTCCTAAAACGATTGATAATAAACACGACGAGGAAATGATTAAGATAAATAACGATAATGAAATTGTTAAACCTTCGCTAGAAGAAGAAAAACGTGTAATAATGGCACAAATAGATGCTTATGGTAATACTAAAACTCCAGAACAGACCGCTAGACTAGATGCTATAAATAAAAAACTGAAAAAAATAAATAAGTATAGAACAGAATATTTGTTAAACAATTCTCTAAATCTTTTTAATTATTTTGAACAAAAGAAAAATATAGTTAAATGCGATAATCAAATAACTCACTTAGATGTTTTTTTCTCTAAACAACCCCCTAATAAAAATACGCCCGAAGATACCTTGTATTCTTTACACAAACCCACTGGAAATAGCGTAAATTCTGGAATTGATATAAATAAATACACGTACAATATAGACAATTGCGTATATTGCCAAACTGGTTCGTTGCTTCAAGTAGAGCAGGAGGGTATGCTTATATGCAACAAATGCTTTAAATACAACAATGTATTAATTGGCGAAGAAAATTCATCTTATAAAGAGCCTCCTAAGGAAATATGTTTTTACACATATAAACGCATAAACCATTTTCGAGAAATATTGTCACAATTTCAGGCAAAGGAAACTACTCAAATTCCAGAAGAAATCATTACGAACATATTAAAGCAAATAAAGAAGGAAAGAATATCACTTGCCGCATTTACCGACATTCGTGCAAAGGAAATTTTAAAAAAACTTGGATATAATAAATATTATGAACATATACCATTCATAAAAGATAAATTTGGTATAAAACCTCCGATTATGCACCCTGAACTAGAACTAATATTGTGTAATCTATTTATAGAAATTCAGGCACCATATTCTAAGTGCTGTCCAGACAAAAGAACTAATTTTTTAAATTATTATTATACCATATATAAATTGTGTGAATTGCTTGAACAGAACCAATTCCTTCCTTATTTCCCTATGCTTAAGGATAGAGATAAACGAATCGAACAGGATGTTATATGGAAAAATATATGTAAAGAAATGGATTGGGAATTTATACCAACTATTTAATTATTTGTATATTGTAATATTATATGTCAAGTCAATATATTTCAAGGTTCAATGGTCCTCCAGGATTTAGCGTAAAACATCCAAATAATAATAATTTAACGACAGATAAAATGGGTATGCCATTAAAACCACCAACAATGGAAGATGGTTCTATTTTTTCATCAAATAGACAAGCATATATTAAAATGAAACAACAACCGTATTATAACAAAAAGTTAGAAAACCTCCTACAACGAACAACAACCGCATATTATTTAGGGTCAAGAAGATTTTTAATTTCCACAAGTAAGACCAGTACATCTCTCGCAAATAAATATTTAGATTCGTCTCAATATACAAACATTGAAAAAATTAACGCTGTAGGAAAAAGTTCGGTAAATCTTAATTCCACTCAAATGTCATTTGCTGGTAACGCAAACGCAAACGCAAATGATATAAGGTCTGCGTTGCGACGCAATAGATCTAGTGGTTATGTCGTTCATAAAAAATAAGATTAAATATCTAGAAATTGTAATATAAAAAACATAATACAATCATTAAATTAAATGTGCCGCATCCGAAATATTTAGTTATATTTATCGCGTCTGGAACGGTTTTAATTTTAAACGAATTAACCGGACACATCTGTTTAGTAAAACCTAAAGAGTCGCTTTCATTTTTATTATAATAACTTTCTTGGCACCCAAGATGACTCATCATTAACATCAAGAATAAAAATAATACAATAAATACTTTGTAAAATTTATGCGAATTTATTTTATATAATACAAACAGTACAGTTAAAAATTTTATTAAATCGGCAATGTGGTCGTAATAATCCCCTATTTTTGATGTCTGATTGTATTTTCTTGCTATATATCCGTCTAAATTGTCCAAATAATAAGATACAATCCATAGAACACATGCCGAATAATAATATTTGTTATACAAAAACGCGGAAGCAGACAACCCGCAAATCAAAGACAAAGTTGTTATGATATTCGGAGTTATGCCTAGTTTATGAACATATCTGCTCATATATTCGCATATATCTATTAAATAGTTGTCTATAAAATTTTCATATTCTCTACTAATTTTACGCATATACTATATTATTATACAATTATTAATATAAGGTAAAGACATTATTTAGACCCTTGAAGATTTAAAACCGCCCCTTTAATTTTCTCAAAATAATATAGATGATAAACCATAAGACGGAAGATTATAAATTTTCAGCAGTCAAATATTAATTGAATAATAATAATAAGGGTGATGGTTATAAGAACGTGTTTAAATAAATAAAATAAAATGATTATATTATCCATTATATAATGGATAATATAATGGATAATATAATGGATAATATTAGTTTAGAAAGTATAAATCCAGTTAAAGATTTAGTAACTCCAATAACTCCATATTTTATATGTAATCATTTTATTTCAAGGGAGATACATAAATGTTCATCGAAATATATAAGGTATGAATTAGAATTAAAAGCAAATGATTTGATTAAAAATCAAAATTATAATGATATTAAAAATTTTGAAATAATTCAAATTCAAGTAGATTTATTTGATTTTTTTTATAATAAAATATTACCAATTATAATTAAAAATAATATAAAAGTTATAATAATAACATCTCAATGGCACCTTCCACAAATTCAAAGAAACAATAAAACAGATGACTTATTAAATAATAGTAATATTATTTTATGGATATCTCAAAATCCAATTTATGAAAATAATGAAAAATATATGGCATTTCCATATGGAATATGCCACACAAGAATAACTGAGTATGTAAATTTTATAAAATTAAATAATATTAATACTGATAAAAGTATAAAAATATTAAACCAATGTGCTACTGCACATTGCCATTTTCCGAATGATCATATAAGAAAAATGTTTGATATATTTGGGAAAAATAGCGGTAAAAAAACACTTTATACAGAATTCTTAACAAATATATTAAATTCTGAATTTGTAATTTCAACAACAGGAGATAGAGATGATACTTATAGACATTATGAATGTATTGGATTAAACGCAATTCCTGTATCAAATGTTACTCATTATTATAAAGTTATTTTTGGAGATAATATGATATATTCAAATGCCGAAGAAATGATAAGTATGATTAATAAAAATACAGTTAATTATAATTATAAAAAACCAAATAGAGATATAATAACTGTTTCTTATTGGGTTTATAAAATAAATCAAAAATTAAATTTATTAAAAATTATATAAAAATGTGCGTTTTAAATGAGAAAAGGTGTAAAACTTGTAATAATTTGGTAAAACAATTATAGAATTGGAAACCGAATTATCTAAAATGAATAAAAAACACTGGATATAACCAAGTTTAAAGCGTATATCCAAAAGAAAAGTGAAATAAATGTGAGGTTATTTGCTTTTTATGAAAAATATATTTTTAGAAAATTACGTTTGCAAAGTTATAGAAATACAAAAACTAGTTTTTGGTAATGAAAAGATGTAGTGGTTTGTTTTGGTAATTACGAACAGAAACACCAAATGAAATTCAAGGAAGCAACCAAAGGAAAAGGTATGCGAACCTTATTTAGAAAAGAAGGTTTTCAAATGTATTTAGTAGATGAGTTTAGAACCAGTTGTAAATGTTCTAAATGTGAAGGAGGTAGTTGTATAAAAAATATGGTAATGAAAAATCCAAGACCACATAGAACAGGAAACGTTATCGTCCATGGACTGATTTGTTGTAAAAACGGACGCGGTTATTGGAATAGAGACGTGAATGGTGCAACAAATATCTACAAAATTGGTTCTAATACAATAAATAATAAAGCAAACCACAATTATTTATCTAGAAACAATAATTTATCAGGTAATTTAGAAGAATTACCACAACCAAAATTTACATGCTATGTAATGGGCAATCCTTGTTAATTTATAATTTCACCGAAAGGTGCGGTTTTAAATCTTCAAATGTATAAATGCGTAGTTGAATAAATAAATAAATAATTGTATTTAATACTATGCAGACTTTATTTACACAAGCATTTGTTATAGCGTGTATCTTTGCCATTTGTAAATTTATTGAGTTGCGGTTTGTTCGTAAAGATGTTAATGACGGACTAAAACCAATTCCACGCGAAACCTTTATAGTTTTCATAAGTTCGTGCGTTGGAATATATATAATTCGAGAATTTATGATTGATTCGCCGGCCAAACAAATTAGTGCATTTATAGACATTCCGACGTTTTAGTAAATAGGGGTAATTATTAACAAAAATAATATTCGTCTACAATCGTTATTAATAATATCGTTAATAGTATTATTAATAATGTTATTATTTAAAGAAAAAAGAAATCAGTTAATAGACTTTGCTGAAAAATTTATTAGAACAACTAATGTAAAAGACAATATAGCATGTTTGATCCTGCGCGTTTTTCATTTGTTTATACCTGTGATATCAATATCAATCCTTTTATTTGGGGTCAGGCATTTGTTCATGACAATCACATTGATTAATATAATTATATTTACAATGTTTTTTATGTTCGATGGATGCATTCTATCTAGAATAGAGCATCGTTTTTCTGAAAAGGGGGACGATTTTACGGTGATTGACCCATTTCTTATACTTGTAGATGTAGAGCGTACAAACGAAAATAGAACAATTTATTCTATATATTCATCTCTGTTGGGATTTATTGCGACATATTTGATTTATTATTATAGGTTCGTATTAACCGAATAATTAAATCATACTCGACAATTCGTAAATAAATTATAATGATATAAAAACATCTTTGAAATATTATAATGGATAACCAACAAATTCAATTCCATTTGGAAATTATGAGGAACGATGATTTATTTTTCCATCTTCGTTTATTTCTGGCATAGTGGGTATAGTGGGTATAGTGGGTATAGTTATTTCATTTATCGTTTCTACCGCCTTGCATAGATTTTTTGCATTGGTTATTTCCATTTTTCTGTGATACGATACAGATTTAGAAAACCGATTTCAATTTTTTTATTTCATTTTTTTATTTCATTTTAAATTAGCATAAACACAAATATATTTATATTATAAATATATTTATATATGAATGTGGGAGTAGAAGAACGTAATGTTATAAGTAAAATTACTTTTAAACGACTTGTGAAAGATTACAGGGATATATTAAAAGCTCCATTACATTCTCACGGAATATATTATATACATGACGAAGAAAATATACTATATGGTACTGCTCTTATTATAGGACAAAGGGGAACTCCGTATGAACACGGATATTATTTGTTTGACTTTAAATTCCCTCTAGATTATCCGACTTCTCCTCCAAAAGTAACACTTATAACTGGTGACGGGGTTATGCGATTTCACCCAAATATGTATACAAATGGCACCGTATGTTTATCTATCTTAAATACCTGGTATGGCGACCAATGGACCAGTTGCCAGTCTATATCCTCTTTACTTTTAACATTGTGCTCTATCTTGAGCGAACATCCGATTCTTTATGAACCAGGTGTTAAAATAACACATTCCGAGTTTAACAACTACCATACAACATTAACTTATAAAAATTATCAAGTTGCACTTTTGAACACTGTTATGAACGAACAGGTTAATATAAAATATGCCTTGTATAAAAATATAATTAATTCTCATTTTTTAGATACTTTTACACACAATTTGGCGAAACTGAATGAACTATATAAAATATACAACACCGAACTAGAAGTTCGTGTAACTTTGTATAATGTATCCGTTATTATTGATTACGGTTTTCTCATTGCACGATTAAATGACGCGTTTCAACTAATATCTACATCCCAAACTGACTAAAATTATTAAGGACTGGATGAGGAAGGAAATCATTTATTTGATTACTACTGCTGTTATAATTTGGTACCTTTTTACACTCAAACGCTGGTTCTGTGCATCTACCACATGGAGGGCACGGCGGAGGGGGGGTTGAAGAATTATTATTTGGACACGAAACTAAGTTAGGACAAGCAGGGCATACTGGTGGTACTATTTCAGATTTAAGTATATATAAATCTTCGTCCCCGCTTGGAATTTGATGTCTAGGTACATTCGACGGTCGTATGAGTTGTTTATGCTGCTTCTGTTGCTTCTGTTGCTTATTATATAAAACCGTATCCCCTGCTGATGCTATATAAGAAGAATATCTATTATTGTGTTTTTCTACCCCTCCTTTGCCCTTAGGTTTTTTAACTTGTTGCGTAGCATCTGCTGGTTGAGATTTTGTATCAGACGAATCTGGTAACAGAGAACTATTTGCCGCTGGTTGTGGTGTAGATGCGTTAGTGCCAGTTACGTCATTATACGCTGAACTTGCATCAGTAGATGCTGCATTATACGCTGAACTTGCATCAGTAGATGCTGCATTATACGCTGAACTTGCATCAGTAGATGCTGCATTATACGCTGAACTTGCATCAGTAGATGCTGCATTATACGCTGAACTTATATCTCCCTCTAAACTGTCAAACAACCCACCTTCTTTTATGTTCATAAAACTAACAAATAGTACAATTAACAATAATCCTAAACAAAAGACTGTGTTTTTACTCATATTCATATTAAACTTCATTATATATTCTATAATGAAAATAATTGTATGAAATTATACTCTCTATTATATTTATGGATGTATCTGCTCTAAATAAAAAAGTCACCGATATAATTTATTCAAACACGTTATATTTTGGAATAACAGAAATAGTAGAATATATTCTGTTTTTAGTGCTTGTATACATTTATAACCCTTTTGATATAGTAAATAAATACGAAAATGCTACAAAAATAACAGTCATATTGACTGGCGCAATGTTCATGATATTATTTTGGTTTCAATACAGCAAAGGCAGACCGTCTGGTATAAGCGAAACAAATATATTAACAAAAGTTGGACTTACGCTAATCATTTTTATATTTGCTTCATTTGTGTTTAAATATATCTTAATATTTCTCGCACATCGTTCTGTTGCAATTGGCATATTTTATCTTGCTCTATTTTGGGGTCTAACTTATTTCGCGTTAATTTATATAAAGGGTATAAAAACTCTCTCAACGAATATTATACATTTTTTAAAACAACAATACGATTTAACCAATATTCAAACTAAAATTGTATTAGCGATAGAAGCAATTATTATAATGTCGTTTATTGTAGTACCAACCATTTTACAAAAATATTATACTAGTCCTGGAATTCAATTGTTAAAAGAACCAGAAACACTGAACCAGCAGTTAATCGTTGGTTCATTTGAAGAATTATACGGAAATATAGATGGACCAATAAATTTCAATTACCATTACGCTTTATCTATGTGGTTTTATATAAACTCTAACCCGCCTAATACGAACGGAGCGTATTCGAAATATTCAAATCTATTATCATATGGTGGTAAGCCCGCCATAGAATACAATGCTCTTTTAAATAAACTGAGAGTCAGAGTCGTAACAGACAACATCACACCGACATTCCGAGAATTGGAAATTTACAATTCGTCTGGATTGAGGTTACAACGGTGGAACAATATTGTAGTAAATTACGACCACGGAACAATGGATGTATTTTTAAATGGAGCATTGGTTGGTTCTTTGCCAAGCGTATCGCCTTACATGAGCATTGACAACGTTGTAATCGGAAGTTCGAATGGACTTTACGGAGGAGTATGCAATGTAAATTTTTATAAAGAAAATCTTAGTTTGTCATATATACAAGACGCATACAATTCTTTAAAAAATAATAATGCGCCATATCAGTAAGAAGTAATCACTTAATAACGTAAAATAATACTAAAATTTATTATTATTTTACAAGTTATCCTAAAATATACATTTCATTTATAAGTTCTGGTCGGGTTAATCGCATCATCAACCCTTTTACTGCTTATCCGTCTTGGTTGATTTATATTCTTTCAAACATCTCTCGTCAATCTGAAGTGTATCACATACCTTAGTTTTAGGAACTATTTGTATAACTGCCTTTGCCTTTTGACCGTACAATGGTTCAGTACAACCCTTTTCTGGTTCTTTTTCCTTTTTATTTTTACGAGTTTTTTTTAAATCCGGCATTGTAACAATCGGTTCTTTGCTATCCTGAGTGCATCTAGACCTGAAATGTTCATATCTTTCTCTCACATCATAATAAGATAATCCAGATTTTTTGTTTAACAATTTATTCACATTTTCGTGTAATCTATAAATGTATCTTGAAAAACTATCTCTGCTTTCCATTACTTTTGATGTTAATGGCATAAGTATTAGATTGCGTGTTAGGTTTTGTCTGCAGTATTTACACGGAAGAATATATTGTAGATTTTCAATAAATGATTTGTAATGAGTTTTGTCCTCGTCTGTAGGATTTATAGGGTAATTAAAAGAAATAGTATGTAAAAAGTGCCACATTCCTGGTCCCCATATGGTCGTAACCATACCATCCCCGCTTATATAATCCTTCCGTTTAAATGTTCTTTTTACTTTTTTCATATATTATTGAGAGAAATTTCAATTCGTTACAAAAAATATTATAATATATGATTTATAATATGGATTACGTAAAAAATTTATTTTCTGGCGACAATAAATACAAAACAGTTGGGTTGTTGATTGTTCTTCTATGTCTGATAGCCGCATCTCTTTACGTGTATAAAAAATCAATTTCCTCAAAAATTAAAGATACGTATGCTCCTAACCAGGAATTTGTATCAAACGATGCAGATAAATCTGCCGTATTATATTATTTTTACACAACGTGGTGCCCTCATTGTAAAAAAACTATGCCTATATGGGACGAACTTGTATCAGAATTGAACAATAAGGAATTAAATGGTGTTACCCTAACTCTGATAAAGGTAGATTGCGATAAAGAACAAGCGTTGGCCGAATCGTTCAACGTTCAAGGATATCCTACTATTAAATTAGTTTATGGCGGTAAAACCATTGAATATGACGCAAAATTAGATAAAGCTACGATGATGGAGTTTTTGAACTCTACTTTGTAATAAAATTATTACCATAACAAATTGTCCGCCAACCAACCCCTAGACCATTTTAATTTTCTATCTGAATTGTGTCTTATTTTATATAAACGTCGGCGATTATTGGCATAAGATAACCCATTATTGATTATATATGTAGGATAATCATTCATTCCATATGCACCAACACTTGCTATTTTTTTATTTTCTTTAAATACGTCTATTTTTTTCGTTTTATTTTGCGATGGTTTTACCATTACGCCCAACTGTTTTGCTCTTTTAAGTGTATATTTTGTTATTGTATATACCATTCTTATTTATTTATTAACAATATAATAAGTAAATATATTATGCAATATCTAATATCTAATATCTAATATCTGATATTTAGTGCCTTATTTCTACCAACTACTCAGACTCTGAGTATATGGATTATTCTTAAACGCGTTGAGAATATCGGGTTTCATTCTATCGGTATTATATTCCAAATCATTTGCTTGATATTTTGGTTGAACGCTTCCTATATTTGAAGCAGACGGAGTATTAATTATACCAGGAGTGCTCATGCTCCCAGGAACCCATAATCTATTGTTATTTCTATCAGAGTCGGTCCTGTTAATTAAAACATTTTGAGCGTTGTTCATCAACTGAGTTCCGCCCATATTAGGATGGTTCTCAAACGTCTTATTATTGTTATTATGCTGATTATATTCTGCTTCATATGATTTTGCCGCACTATATCCAGATGGTCCAGCTACACCAGAATACGAACAAGTCGTTGTATCTCTCTCCTGTTCTATATTTGGATATTGACTTATCATATACGCGTTTGATGTTTGACCTTGTACGTTAAGATGATTATTGTCCAACTTACGCTCGGTCATTTCTCTTATAGTAGTGCGTGTCTTATCTGCTGGATTTCTCAAGATGGGATTAGATACAGTAGTTCCCGCCACATTTCCATATGCACCAGACATATCGGCATTTGTAGTGGCTCTGTTATTCGGCAATTGCGAATAACTATTCATGCCGTAATCTGACGAGGTCGGTGCACACGACCCTTTTGCAGACGGATTTAAAATGGGAGGTCCCGATAATTCCGGTTTAACTGATTGTTTATATTCTCCTTTAGTATAAGTTGCACTAACACTATTTTTACCATTTCCAAAATATTCGCTAGTAGCCGTCGTTCTATTTACATCTGGTAAAATGTGGGTACTTCTAACAACAGACGCCTTCTCGTCTCCAACGTTCGTAAACCACCGCTCTGGTCCGGATGTGTAAAATCCCTCGGGCGTATGTTTTTCTACAACTCCCTGTGTTTGAATGCTCGCTCCATTTGTATATGCCACTGCGGGCCCTTCGTGCCCGCTTAAACCGAACGTCATTTTTGGATTATTGGCAACTCTCAACTCATTTACAGTTTTCGGTAACCATTTATCTCGTGCCTCTATACCAGAATTAAACCCTGCGCCACCCTCAGAGTTATACCCTTTATCTAGACCAGGTGCTACGTGAATTTCCTCCCATGGTTTCACGTTTGACATTTTTAGGGACGGATTCACGCGAGACTGTATAAAATCGCTATTATTTGGTGCGCCGTATGCATATTGCAAATCACAGTGGGGTGCAAACAGAGGAGCCTGTTCTTGTTTTACAATCTGCTGATACCCAGACCCAATCATATTATCTAATATACCTTCTGCTACATTTCTATCTGCCGTTGCTCCTTTCACCCTTGCCCCAAAAAAAGGGACCATATTGTTATGAGTGAATTTATCAGTTAGTATTGGATCACCTGTAAGAGAATACTGTTGTTTTGTATTTCCTCCTATACCATACCGAGAAGAATTATTTTTCTGTACATTATTAAAATTGTCTGGATTAAAATACTTATCGTTTGGTTGCCGACTACCATCCCTATAGTGTGCGTCGTGTGTTGATAATCCGTTATGGTTATTGTTGAGATTTTTATACCCTTCTGTTTTTTTCTCTCTCTTTGGAGTTTTACTATTTGATGTAAAAAATAATCCTCCCAATGCTATCAAAGGAATTAATAATTCAGCCATTTATATATTATATTAAAATATATTGTTGCGTGTAATTTAATATAATCTAAAATACATTTTTCATTTATTTCTCTCTTATATACAATTTCTACTGTTTTATATGTAAATGACTTGTATCACTTGTATGACTTGTATCACTTGTATGACTTGTATGTTTTACAATCATAAACTATTGCTATAGAACTTATATAATCAATAAGTTTATGATGGTAAAACCGATAAAATTTTATTATACCGACATTTCCTAATTGCTTTATTGCGGATTGTCAAATCATTGAATTACTTACGTACAATTAATTCTTATTTTATACATAGTATAAAATAAAACATCATTTGTTCTTAGACTACCTTTATGTTAAAACTAGTAAGTTATGTGCGGTTTTTTTGATACATTTCTATTTCATTTAATCTAGTATCTATGTTATTGTCAAATTTCATAAATGCATTACTATGTTGGTTCTTAGACAGAATATTCCAATTAGACGGTTCTGTTTCTCTATCCGCCCACGCCGGATGAGTTGCCCTCGGTTGGTCTGTTAGTGGATTAACTACTGGATAATTGACAGATTTAGTTTTAATTGCGTGATCAATGTAATTGTTATCTTTTATTGAATCTTTATTTAAATTTCGAGTTAATCCTAACAAATCGCCTTCAACGCTAACTATATTCGTCATCAAATTTCCTCTCCACTTTTGAATTCGAATGAACGGGTCATCAATAAACGGAAGATTATTGCCTGGTCCCGGCACGTCTAACATATATCTATTTATATATGTTTGTTCTCGAAGTATTTCTGTAGTTGTTTTGCCATCGTACATATTTCGCGCGAATGCCATTATTAATATAATAATAAAAAAATTAAACAATATAACAATATAACATTAAACACTAAATAGTGCATTCATATGTGTTGTTATATTCTTCCGACGTTAAATGTATCATACACTGAAAATAAAAAAATGAATTTCGACAACATTGGATGTTTAAGTGTAAATGATTTTATCTTAAATAAATCGTTTTTTGAATACATATCATCAACATATGATTGTGTAAAAAAAAACAAAATTGATATTAAAAAAAACATTATTAGTGTTAATCGTTTTAGAAATATAAAATACGAAAGTAACCAACTGTCTAACTCGTTGTCTTTTTTGACCATTGTAGAGATTATTAATGTGTTAAAGGAACATATAAATATACCGAAAACTAGATACAATGTATCTAACTTCGGCACAACCCCCATTGATTTTATTTCGGCGTTTAATATAATATTCAAAACCGATCACGTTATTTCGTATAAAAATAGTGTGCGCGTAGAATTAAATGTTGAAAAATACGACTTGATATTATATACAGATTCGGTTTTAGAAGAGTTGGATTATATAGGGTTGGAAGCATCTCAGTCGAATAATATATTGACCATCATTCCATACATAATAAGAGGACAGATGACTAATGGCACTGCTGTATTTAAAGTGTTTGATTTATATACCTCGTCGTCGTCGTATATATTATATTTGTTATCTAACGCATACAAAAATTTATATATTTTTAAACCCTCTAACGATGATTGTGGTTGTTTGGAAAAGTATATTATATGCTATGGTTTTAGATTAAATGATAATCAGATAACCATAATGATTGAAGAGATTCAATGCTTGACTAAGTCGGTTCCAGAAATGCAATCTGTATATCCAGATTTTTCTTCAAAAACAAAATTTCCGTTTCATTACATATCTAAATTGAATGAGATAAACGCAATTCTAGGACAACAATCGTTGGAAAGCGTAAACCATACTATCAATGTTTCAAATTCGCCAAAATCGTTAAGCAATCAAAGTAAAATTGATTATATTAATAAGAAAAATCACCATAATTGCGAATTGTGGTGTAAGAAACACAATATAATGTTGCCATAAATATAAAGATTTAACTTATTATAATATAATTGGTATGGACGAAGATTATGAGAAAATTAAACAAGTGCTAACCGATACACGCACATTTTTATCATGTATATGCGGAAATATACTAAATGGTAATTGCATAAATGATTTATCTGCCGATAATATGGTTTATAGTGCACAAATTATGTTGGATTCATACAATGCCCTAGAAAAATACAATAAACAATTTAAACCAAATTCAACCATTAATGTTTTATTCGACGGATGTTGTATGTTAAATAGGTTCATTGAAAATTATATAGATACGTTAGCTAAATAATGACGGTTGGTTGAACTATATATTTATTTTTATACATTATTTTTTAAATACCACATCCCTTGTAACAAGGAGTCTGCCATATCGTCTTTTTTTTTATGAGAACGGAATGTTTCATTCCACTGTTTGTTTTCGTTTTTCTCAAGTATCTTATATACCATTTCTATTCCTGCCTTTTTTCTATCTGCGTGACTGTCTAATTGCTCGGTTGAATTAAATAATTTTAGTTTATTTGTGGCAGAAATAAATGATATATTTATTTTACCACGCATTATAAAATACATACTAATCATCCCCTGTAACGACTTCATTCTATTAGCAATAGGCCCTATCTGGTTTTCTATACATATATGATCAATGCCCTCTAAGTTTATAGCCACATTAAATGCGGTAAATAATCTCTCCCCCATTGGAACCATATTCATATCATTTGCCGATTCTTTTTTTACGACCACCAATAAACATTCCGCGAGGTATGTTTTAATTTTTAATAATATTTCCGGTTTAGTGTCATCTATCGTATATACAATACTGTGACTATCCATATATGATTTTAATTCCCCTATTTTCATTTTATTTATTTTTTTAATATTAGTATCATCTGACGGAATTTTATATACAGACTGTTTTGCGTGTATTTTACAGAGATATATGGTGGAATCTTCCTTCCTAAATGAGTAAAACGCAGGTTTAGTGCACTTTTCCGTCGTCTTTCTAGTCTTGTTACAGTTGCACAATCGAATATCTGAACATAGATTTATAACGTCCCATTTGATTATATTACACGGACCGTCCGTATCCGTATCCGTATTTTCTAATATACAATATGCCAAATTTTTGATGCCTACATCAATGCTTATAATTCTCATTAATTAATATACGAAAATATGTTTATACAACATTAAACGATATAAAGCAATATTCGTATAGTATATAATATGTTATCTAACATTTCTTCGCAGAATCAATGCGTTGTATCTGATGCTGGAATGGAAACAGAAAATGGCAATGATACTATTAATAATACATCAGAAACGATTCCTATCACTACAACTACACTTCTTCCTACAACCGTTAATATTCAAAGCGAGCAGACTTTGGTCGGAGAAAGTTCAGAAATGGAATACGACTATACGCAATCTCAGACCGACGCTATTTCTAAATATAAAGATGCGATAACTTCCAGAAAACCTGGACAAAAAACGATGTTTCATATTTCTACGGTCGCTAGCAGGGACGCTGTTAATTATTTTGGGGAAGTGACAAATTATTTTATTAATATGGATGCTGTATTTGCAAATGTATTAATCGCCAATACCATGAGTTGCAATAAGATATTTACAGGAAGTGTAAATGCACCACCAGTTCGCATCGTACTTCAAAAAACTATAGGACTGTATGGCGCGAATCTTAAGCAGATAACATATAAGGAGGGCGTTTTATTTATATGGTACAATAAAAACGATTTCAAGTTTACTGTGTGGAGCACATCGTATAAAACTTGCGTGAGTGCTCTTCATACAATTAATCGACGAATTTACAATAACTTCATCAAAAACGAGAATATACAAAATAGTCTAACATCGCATAACATAGAGCAACTTAATGCAACGTAATTTAAATTATATTTGTCAGTTGGTTATTTACACATTTAACTCCATTTATCAATAAACTACATAAAAATAGTATTAAAATAATATATGGATACAAAATATTTATTTTATACTACATTAGTAATTTCAATTATTATTCAAATAACAACAGGAATAATAGAAGTAGGAGCATTTTTTGTAAAAGTTCCTACTATGTATTCGTTAATAAAACAATTACTAACATTAGAATTAATTGTTCAGTTTTGCGAGGGAATGTTTTATTTTTGGTTAGTTTATAATTATGCCAAGGTATTAAATATTACACCAAAAAGGTATATAGACTGGGTTATTACAACACCAACAATGCTAATAACATTGATGATATATTTAATTTATTTAAATAAAATGGCAGAAAATAAAATAAATGATTTGAATTTTTTTACTCTTTTGAAAGAGAATTCGAATATTTTTATACATGTGGTGCTTTTGAACTGGTTGATGTTGTTTTTCGGTTATTTGGGAGAAATGAGAATTATCCCTATTTTGCTTGGAGTATTTCTAGGATTTATACCATTTTTAATTTATTATTATATCATTTATGTAAATTATGTAACTCAAAACACAAATGGGTATTTATTATTTTGGTATTTTTTCTTTTTTTGGTCTTTGTATGGCGTTGTAGCAATGTTTCCTTATTATGCTAAAAATGCTTTTTATAATATATTAGATTTGTTCGCAAAGAATTTTTTTGGTATATTTTTGAGTTATTTAATATTTTCTGGAAATTATTAAAATACCATCGTTTAAAGCATGGATTGTAAATGTCGAAAGGTGTATAAAGTCAAACGCCCGCGTTAAGAGTTTGGAGATTTCAGAATTATCTTGTTACTAATTATCATTATTATTTATTTTCAATGTTATTAATTCACTTAACTCGTTAATTGACGTAAAATTGCACGTATATCAAAATCCATCAATCTTACATATAAATTATATTTATATAATTTATCAGTATTCGTATATTTATAATGCGGATAATTTAAAGGATTAATCTATATTAATATCATAATGGATATCACAGATATTATAGATATAACAAATTCGGATGTACAGAATATACAACTAAATACATCAAACAACCCCCCAAGCAAGCATCTCGGCGAAGGAGTTGAACTTCTTATGAATATGAAACATAAAGATACACATAATAATAGCGTGAAAATAGACGTGTCTGATGTAACCGACCTTGAACGGGATTTAAATGATTTATCTACTGGTATAAATGCATCTAGGTCCGAAAAGGCAGATATAGTTTTTAAAAATGTCGGATTTAGTCAATTGGGCAAAGATAGTAACATCGGAGAAATATCAAGCAATAATAGGGACGACGGAGAAAATAAAACATGGGACGGATTTAAAAAAATAGATTTGCAGTTAAACCCCGATTCAGTCGAAACTACCAAAAAATTATCACAAGAAGAAACTCTCCGAGAAAAGTTTAAGACTCTGCGAAGATTGGAAGAAATTCAAAGCAAGGGGGGTAAATTGACAAAACAATATTCGATGGAATCTTCTTTATCTGAAATGCAAGGAGAGTATGAAACTATCGTTTCTGAAAAGGAGCGCACAAATAGTTGCAAGTTTCAAGGAAGAATGTTAATGGCCGCTATTACTGGAATAGAATTTCTAAATAACAGGTTTGACCCATTTGATATTAAATTGGACGGGTGGTCCGAACAACTGAATGAGAATATAAATGATTACGATGATATTTTCTCCGAATTACACGAAAAGTATAAAACTAAAGCGAAAATGGCACCCGAACTTAAACTCATGTTCCAACTTGCTGGGTCAGGTATTATGGTTCATATGACAAATACGATGTTTAAATCTGCTGTCCCTGGTATGGACGATATTCTGCGCCAAAATCCTGAATTGGCGAAACAATTCACACAGGCGGCAGTGAATACGATGGGTGCGCAAAACCCTGGATTTGGAGGATTTATGAATAATTTTATGCCTGGTGCACATGGAGGAGGTGGAGGAGGGCAATCTCAACCGCCCACTAATTCAAATAATGGGTCAGAATCACGTTCTTTTACTAACAACAGAAGATCATTTGAAGAGAAGGTAGAACAAGATAATGTAAATAAAATGGAGTTCAAACCCGGCGGAGGAGAAAGACCGGCGACGGGAGTAACTAGACAAGAAAAAACTAATAAATCTTCGGCACCTAGACCCGAAATGAAGGGTCCATCTGATATCAGTGATTTGTTATCTGGATTGAAAATCAAAAAACCCGATGTTAAAAATAAAATTAATCATAAACGCAGTGATAAAAACACGGTGAGTTTAGATATATAATAATCGTTAATCATATTATTTTATAATTATTAAATGTATAATATTAAAATTGAAATAGAATTATAATATTATATTAATAAATATAATGGCCTCAGAGAATACCATTCTTGATAAATTTCTGAAGGAAAATACAACCCCAAAGGGAGAAAAAACACACACACATACTAGATTAGGTGATGTATCAAAAAATTTATATCCTGGTTCTTATTGTATCAAACCAGAAGTGTACAAACAATTTCTGGAACTTTACCATAAGAACGTTTTTATAAATAAAAATACGGAGTATCTCACGGAGCGTCAATCAATAGAAGATGGACCTATATTGGTAGACATTGATTTCAGATACGACAAGAAAATAAAAGATAAACAGCATTCTCCCGAACACATAACAGACCTGGTTGTGTTCTATATGGAAACTATTTCAAAAATGTCCAAAATACCAGAAAATACATCAATCCGTGTAATAGTTTTAGAAAAACCGAATGTGAATGTTCTAGAAGATAAAACAAAGGACGGCATACACATAATAATATGTATTAAAATGCACAAGGCGCTCCAAGTTATATTGCGGGAAAAAATTCTATCAGGCATTAAAGATATGTGGGACGACTTGCCTATAAAAAATACATGGGAAGACGTGTTTGACTTGGGTGTTACTAAGGGGCTGTGCAACTGGCAACTTATTGGGTCTAGAAAACCAGGTCATCAGGCATACGAACTCAAATATTTAATTAAAATGACCTATACAGAAAAAAATAATGATTGGGCGTATAAGAATGAAAGCATTGTAAATGCGATTAACGCACAAACAATTGAAACATTTTCTGCAAGATACACTGCACATCCATCGTTCCTAATGAACCCAGACCTCGAAAGTGCTTATAACGATACGATAAAAACTCTCTCAAAATTAGATAATAATATAAAAAACAAACCAACCAGCGTGCATAATAAAATGAATAACGATGGACACATCGCAAGAGGCGTATTTGATTACGGTGATATAGACTGCGAAGAGACATTGGACGAAACGATCGCACGTATTGCCGACGGATTAAACACACAAGACTATCTAATAAAGGAAATACATGAATATACTTTAGCACTACCAGTGCAATATTACGGCGACGGAAGTTACAGTAAGTGGATTCAAGTAGGTTGGGCTTTAGCGAATACCGATATGCGATTATTTCCAACATGGATTAAACTCAGTTGTCAGAGCGCAGGGTTTGATTGGAAAGGTGTCAAAAAACTACTCAATGACTGGTATAAGTTCGAGATTGGAGTTGGTTCTCTTACATACAGATCAATCATTTTCTGGTGTAAAACCGACGCCCCTGAAAAATATCAAGAAATTCGAACAAAAACTATAGATTATTTTGTGGAAGAAACATTGAAAGCACCATCAGACTTTGATTTGGCGAATGTATTATACAATATGTGTAAGGACGAGTTTGTTTGTGTCAGCATAAAAAATAATATATGGTATGAATGTAATAATAAAAATTTCAGATGGACTGATATTGATTCTGGCACTACACTGCGAGGGATATTATCTGGACCGATGCATAAGATATACAATCTAAAAGCACAAGCAAATGTAAAAACCCTCGCATCATATGATATGAACGACCCAAGAGTTGTCACTCTTACTAAAACTAATAATAGATTGGCGGAGATATGCGGAAAGTTAAAAAATGCAACAGCAAAAAATAATATAATGCGAGAAGCAAAGGAACTGTTTTTCGACAAAGGGTTTCTAGAGCGACTTGACCAAAACCCATATTTGATGTGTTTTAATAACTGTGTAGTGGACTTTAAAAATAAATGCCACAGAGAAGGCAGACCGGACGATTATTTAACGAAATGCACGAATATAGATTACACTAAATTCGGAGAAAATACCGACAAAAAAATTATAGCAGACATTACAGAGTTTATGTGCCAACTCTTTCCGGTAAAAGAATTAAACGAATATATGTGGAACCATCTTGCCTCGATATTGATAGGAATAAATCTAGACCAGAGGTTCCATATATACAAAGGTAGTGGAAGAAACGGTAAATCTAAACTCGTAGAATTGATGGGAAAAAGTATGGGGACGTACAAGGCAACCGTGCCTATAACCCTTATTACCTCAAAGCGAAATACAATTGGTTCAACGTCGTCGGAAGTTGCAGCGTTAGTAGGAGTTAGATGTGCTGTAATGCAAGAAATGTCTGCGGGAGAAAAAATGAACGAGGGTATAATGAAAGAACTCACAGGAGGGGATGACGTGGTTGCTCGGTCTTTGTTCAAAGATAGTATTACATTCAAGCCGCAGTTTAAACTCATCGGTTTAACAAATGTTGATTTTGACGAAATTGCAAATGATGATGGTACGTGGAGACGAATGCGGTATATACCATTTGACGCGAAATTTTTAGAAGACCCTTACAACGACCCAGTGTTTCCAAAAAGCGAATGTCCTTACCAATATCTGCTTGATAAAAATCTGAGCGATAAATTCGACGAATGGGCGCCTATATGGATGTCGATGCTAGTAGAACGTGCTTACTCAAATCAAGGGATTGTCCCAGATTGTAAAACTGTACTAGATAATAGCAACAAACATCGAGATAAATCAGATTACATCGCAGAATTTGAAAAGGATAAAATACAAAAAGTTAAAGGTGGTCGCATCAAGAAAACGGAATTATACGAAACGTTTAAAGAATGGTTTAAATTTACACAAGGAAAGTTGAAAATACCTAAACAGACCGAAATCGTAGATTATATGGAAAGAAAATACGGAGTTCTTGTTAATAAATGCTGGCATAACGTATCTATTATTTACGGAGACGGAGAGGAAGAAACGTAAGTATGAATTCGATAAATTAAGATTGGTGTTATATAAAATATGAAAGTAACACCGATATCAAATAAGGAAGTAAAACGTAGATAAATATAAAAAATCCTATCTTATCTGATAGATACAATTTATCCTTTAAAAAATTACTAAATAAAATGTAGTATGCCAAGAGAGAAAAATATATAAATAATAAAATGTATGTATATGGCATCAACCCTACATACGATTTATTTTTATATTCCGTTTTACGGTCATCCGTTGCAGTTCGCTTAAGATAATTTTCTGTGTTTTTTTTTAATTTAATATTTTCTTCTTGCGTTTTTTCAAATAAATCATTCATATTACTCAAATATGTCTCATTTAACCCTAATTCATTAATCGATGAATGAACACTTTGATATATTGCCTTATATTTTTCATTAGATGTTTGTTTAAACCGAGCAGGCGTAGTTGCAGATGGGTCGTATATCATATTATTCGAAGATGGATTTGCCCCATACATATAATAATTTTTGGACGCCTCTGATATTTCTTCGGGCAATTGCGTATATTGTTGGTGTTCAAGCGTAATCGTTGGGTTATTGACAAACTCTTCTATATGTTTCCAAGTCATATATTAAAATTAGAAAAAAATACACATTGTAATACAATGTGTATTTTTTATACAATCAACCATATTTTTATTTATATTATAAATAAAAAATAAATAAATAATCTACGATTTTCTTTGTATTCATTTTTCTTTGTATTCATTTTTCTTTGTATTCATGTTGGTTTGATTGTATGAATAATATTTATAACTGTTGCCTTAATACATTAAACACCGCATTCTGTTGTTCTGTTGGGAGCGATTTAATATAAATATGCATATCATAAGCACGCTTTATTAAGTCTTTATGGTCAAACGCCATTTTAAACTCGTCGTCTAATATTGTATCAATAGGAACCCATTGAACACCTGCGATTTCTTCTTCGTCTTCTGTAAATAAAGGTTTATCGTCCATTTTAACTAGCACTGTATATACTTTCGATATCGTATGTTGTCTAGGGTCTCGCGACGGGTTTGATGCAAGCGTCAAATGATAAATGCGGTTCAGCAACGGGTCTGTGTCCGCAGCAATCGTATCTGTTTCTGTTCCAGTTTCTTCCTTAACCTCGCGAAGTGCCGCCATTAACGCATTTTCTTTACCATAGTTAAGAAATCCGCCAGGAATAGCGTATAAACCCGCGAATTCTATAGGTAGGGTATTTTTCGAACGCTTGACTAATAATGCACGTAATCTGCCGTCTGCGTCATATGAAAGTTTTAACAAATCTACAGCAAATCCAGTCATTTGAAAATCATATACGAATTTCTTTTTACCTTCTGGAGTTTGAATGACCAATTTACAAAATTCTTTCGACAATATCTTCGCTTTGAAATCGTATTCATTTTCAGGATTTAGTACAATTAAGTCAGATGTAAATTTTTCAACAAGCATTGCAACTCGTAAATCTAGTGACGCCATTTTAAATACTATTCTAATCTAGAATATAATATTTCAATTTTTTTAATTAATAGTTTTAAATCGTAAATGTGGTATAATACAAAATTAATGTGTGAAAATTTCACGACATTTCACTTAAATAAATACGTTTGTGTTTATTTATTTATTTTTAATAAGCAATGACATCCATCCCTTTTTCAAATGAAACATTAATTTTAGAGTTAAAAAATTATACGTCGAGAGAACTTTTTATTAAATACGAAAAATACATTCCCCTTTATTCTTGCTTTTATTACTTACACGAAACACCTCTAGAAAATAAAAGCGAACAAGTATCTTATAACGAAATAATCGATAATTTTAAAGACAGGTATTCTATAGAACATATAAAAAAAGTATTTGATATCGTCGCATTCAACAAAACAAATGTATTTACATACAAACAAATTATGAAAAACATATATTGCGATGGTTTATGTGGAGAATGTGAGAGTAATGAACATTGTTTTTAGTTAATCGTATTTGTCTATCACCAATTCCTTCGCTATTCTCCGAATTATCTTATCCTCATTTTCTAAAATATCCCCACTACCGCCTGTAGATTGTTTTATAAGATTCATATATTTATCGTTTAATTTAGTGTCAATTAATTTACTATCTGGGTTTGCCTCGCTCCACTCGGATACAAGTTTCATATTTTTGAAAGATACATTTTTAATAGCTTGTCTTAATTTGGGTGTATCGGTATTCTCCTTCTCCCATTTATTTTCGTCTTTAATATATATGGTTTCTCGTTTTGTGTCACTGCAATGAACTGGTCTTCTATATATATCCATATCTTTTAATCTGCCTACAATAATTTTAGTTATTCCGTCAATATATCCAAGTTCTCCAACGCTTTCTAATTCGGAAAATTGAATATTAAATGTATCGGCAAATTCGCTAATATTCATCGCATCCTTGCATTTTTCATTAAGGAAAAAGTTTAAATTAAATGTTTTATTATTGTTTTGAATATTTGTTACATTTGAAGATGCGTTATTACTGCATACATCGATAATCTTTTTATGCAATTCTATATTTTGTTTTTGTAATTCGCTATTGTTTTTTATCACCTCTGTAACCAAAATCTTTAAACTTTCGGTTTCGGACAATTCTTTTGAAACAGAACCATTTGAACCGCAACTTTTCATATGATACCACAATCCAGTCCTAGTTTTATAATTTTTATTACAATTTATACAAGTTACAGTGTCACCAGAAACGGCATTTTTTGTGTTAAAGGAATGTTTTCGGGTCAAAATATGTGCGTCGTAATTACTTTTCTTGCTACATCTAAAGACACAAATTTCACAATTAAAAAAAATCGGCATTTTTTTCGGCATTTTCTTTAACATTTCCCTTATATTTCTTTAACAAAAAAAATGCCTAAATTGTTTTTTCTAAAAAATGAAGTTTTTTTTATGGTCACAACCGAAATATTTTTTTTTTATTTTAAGAGCATAATCAAGCAAAATGAAAAAAATCACTTTTTTTTCTCAAATCTACAATAGCTAATAGCGTTTTGGACATTTATAAATGTCCAAAAGTCAAAATTGAATTGTAGATTTAAAATAAAAAAAGTGATTTTTTTCCCATTAAATATAAATGGATATAATAGGAACAGGAATTATATTATATTGTATTGTTATATTAGATGTACCCCGTTGATATAAAAAATGGTTCGAGGTATGAGCAGAGCGGATGGATTAGAATGTCGTTGAAGGGCAACGCAAAGGAACGTGGATACGCACACGGTCTTCTTGTATCTAAAGATTTAACCCGAATTTTTTCAATGATAGATTTTAATATGTTGTATAGTTACGGATACACTCGCGAGTTTTTTTCAGATGTTATAAGTGCGATGTTTAAACCTCAAATTCTTGAAAATTTTCCAGAATATTACGACGAAATGGAAAGCATAGCAATGGGTGCGAATGACGGAGGAGCAAAAGTTTCTTTTGATGATATTATCATGTGGAATTGTTATAGTAGCATATCGTATGTTATAGGTGCAATTGGTCCATTTGTTTTAAAATCTAATACGCTATCAAAAAAATACGGCAATATGTTTTCTCCAGAAATTACCTCACAGACACAAGGGTCTGCAGAAGGTGGAGGTGGAAGCGGTTCTAGAGGAGACCATTGTACTGCATTTATTGCGGTCGGAGACTACACTAAAGATGGAAAAATCGTATGTGCTCACAATTCGTTTGATAATTTTATAGATGGGCAGAATTTCAATGTAATGATGGATATTACTCCTTCCGAGAAGAATTCTAATAGTTTTTTAATGCAGACTGCTCCCGGATGTATTTCGAGTTGTACCGATTATTATGTTACAAGCAATGGTCTTATATGCACTGAAACAACTATAGGAGGGTTTTCTAAATTTATTCTGAAAGACCCGATTTGTTGTAGAATCCGAAAAGCAATGCAATATTCAAAATCATTGGACGATTGCGTTACATTTTTAACGAAAAATAATGGAGGTGATTATGCCAATTCTTGGTTGATTGGAGATACTAATACCAATACTATAATGAGAATTGAGTTAGGACTGATGTATGTTAACGTTGAAAAGAAAACAAATGGTTATTTCATCGGATACAACGCGCCAGAAGATCCACGCATCCGAAATTTGGAGTGTGTCAATACAGGGTACGAAGATATAAGACGACACCAGGGGGCAAGACGTGTTCGTTTAACAGAACTGATGAATGAATATAAAGGGAAACTTGACTTGGTGATAGCAAAGAAAATAATATCAGACCATTATGACGTATATTTGAATAAAATTAATCCTAGTTCTAGAACATGTTGCGGTCATTATGAATTAGACAATAGGGCGTATATGTCTCAGGCAGATAGACCTAAACCATACCAACCAAGGGGTGCTTTAGACGGAATTGTATGTGACACAACCCTAGCCAAGAAAATGTCAATGATATCTAGATGGGGTACGTCTTGTGGAACACCGTTCAATAAAACGCAATTTTTCAAGAAGCATCTTCAATGGAAAGACCAAGAACCATATATTCTAGATAGACCATCGCAACCATGGACTACTTTTGGAATTAATAAAAAGAAAAGTCAAACCAGAAAAAATAGAAAAGGGGTGGTTTAAATGTTAATGTATTGTTTCTTTTACTTGGCGTTTGTGTTTATATGAATATAAACACAAATATTATTGTATAACATGGCGTCTTTGATTCCTGAAGATTATTACGATTTAGGCACACACGCTTTATTATTGACTACTTTGACTGAAGAAGATAAAGAATATATGAAGCATACGAATGACGGGATTGTGTATTTTCTGTTTAAACGATGGCGTATGATAGTATCTAGTTTTCCAGCGAATTATTATCAGCAGTATCTTTCTTTGAGCACGGCAGAAACGAGAAACGCATTTATAAAGAAATATTTGGCACTGGAGAGTCACAATATAGCAGAAATGCCCGAGTCCTTGTGAAGTGACGTCGGTCAAGTATCGCAGTTATGCAATAGGGTTTAGACCAGCGCGGATTTTAAATGAGCGATAGTAGATGTGCTGGATGGAACACCCTGGTCACACTTCCTACATATGAACAATACGTTTAAGCGAGAATTTGTTTCAAATATAGACCTACGCCTAACTGGATTGTTGCGAAAATCGTAAATCGCACACGTTTCTAAGAATAAAGCAGCACCAGACTCATATAACCTCTTGAATTCTTTGTATTTTTCAACACCTGTGAAATATCGTGATGCTAACGAATTTCCAAAGCACAATTCCTGATGCACACAGAACCTACAATTTTTGAGTCCGTGTGCTGTTCCAGGGAACACGTGCTTACAATCTGGACATTTTAACGTTAATGGTTTTACAGTTTGAATATCCAGTTTAGTTGAATCAATTCCAGGATTGAGTTATTGAACGAAGAATCCGAATATTGGACGTTTTGGAAAGAACCGCCGTGTATTTTGTTCGGGTTCGGTCATTTGTGTTTGTAGATATAATTTGTTAGTCGCCTTCAAATTGTATCGAACGCAGCGCTCATTTAAAATCCGCACGAGTCTAAATCAGATTCAAACGAAGAAACGATGGATAAGAAAGAATCTGATTCCAAAAAGTGCATTAAAATACCAAAAAACCAGTTAGGGTGGGCGTTGGGCATATGTGTCAAGTAAAAAGTGTTAACATACATCACTAGTGTCATTCGCTGTAGCAGTTATACTCACGGTACCAGCGCCCACACCAGTAACTTTACCCATTGAGTCTACAGTGGCAAAATTATCATTGTTAGACGACCACGTTATGCCAGCGTTTGTCGCGGTTAGAGGTAAAACCGTTGCACCTAATTGTATTTCTGTGCCAGTAACCACCGACGAACTGCCGGTTATCGTAATACTGGTTACAGGAATTATGTATATATTGCTATTTTGCCAAGCGTTGTACCTATTTACTCCATTTATAATGACACCGTATTCGTCCACAATATCCTTTGTTAAAAATTTATCCGTTCTATTCTTGTCTGCAAATGTAGGATTATCAGATTTTATTAAAAATTGAGGAATATTCCATATATGAGGAGATATATTTGAATGTCTTTCTTCTGGCAATAACGAGAAATTTCCATTATTAGAGTATGAATTAAAGTTAATAAAAAACGGCCACATTATTTTCAAATCTTTAACATCTTCCGAAAGACCTTTAATAATTACGGTTATATTTACACAAATAACCCCTTGATATATAACCGCCATTTCGTTCGACGAACTATATCCAGGTTCTAACGGAAACCCCGACTTATTTCCAAAAACCATCCCTTGTGCTTTAAGAGAATCAAAGAATTGGTCTAAACTCATAGAGACCCTTATATTTTTATTTAACTTATTTGATATATCAAATAAGTTTTTTATTGGATTAATTTTTTTTTGCAATCTTAAAAGTCCAAGTTTGTTCAAATTACATGGTTCGGACCCTATGTCGTTTGCACACACAGAAATTATAGAATGCAACAGATTAAACCTAGGATTGGTAGTGTAATCAGGGTCTGTGTATAACTGGTCTAGCGGACCAGAAATAATAAATCTTTCGTTATTATCTGTAAGTTTTCTGGCATAATCGCCAATACAATTATTCAGAGAAAACATACCTCTCTTGAAAAAAAATGATAAAAATGTAGGGTATGATATATATATATATAGGAGACAGGTTTAAAACATGCGAAGTTGTATCAATTCTAACTAATGGTACAGGGTTAATATTATGAATACACTCTGGCGAAAGTGGTTCGGTTATATACAACGATGATATATCAATGCAATGAATTGTTTCTGCCATTATAATTTACATACAATATAAATATAAAACGATACATATATAAATGGATTATATGCTGAGCGAGGACGATAAAAAAATATTAATTGCCGAATTTATTGTACCAAACAATATACCAGTTTTGAGAAAAATGTCTCATAACTTGTCTGGAGACATTTTTGTTATAATACCAAAGGGTATTAAATCCATCGGCTGGATTACTTTTAGAAATGGTAAAAATGTATTTATCGTACTATTATTAAATGATAAAAATGTTATATATGACGCCATCATATACCCGTTATTATTTATAGATGGAGAGAAAGATGTAATTGATACATTATTTTTTGGAACATTTTTTAATTGCAATGGATTGGAATATCTCTCGTGTGAAAGAATATTAAAATCGCCGTCCCCTATACCAGACTATAAATTCCCAGAAGAACATTTTTTATTAATATATTCTACAATTAAAAAAATAAAAAATGATATCAACTCCATTATAATGGGGATGCCTGTTATCAAATATAACTATTTACATACAATGTCTTGTATAGACAATCTACCATATTTGGTCGAAGATGTTGTAATTTATAAAAAAAATGATATATTAACAAACTCGTATGATGCAAGTATATTTAAAGTAAACAAATCGCAATCAGACCATAATATTTTTGATATACGCTCAACAGACGATAATGATATATATCATATATACGATAATTCGACTTTTGTTGGAATCGCGCATATTCCAAGTTACAAGAGCAGTGTTATGATGAACTATGCGTTCAAAAAACGGAATAATTATTCAAACTTGGATGCGTTAGAAGAAAGCGAAGATGAAGAGGTGAGCGAAGATGAAGCGGTGAGCGAAGATGACCCTACAACAGAAATATACCAGTCGTCGCGTAAAATGAAATGTATATACAATAAACGATTTAATAAATGGCAACCTATAGAATTATTATAATTGTTATAATTATAATGAGGCCCAACTATGAATTTAACCCAACATTATATCCATCTAATATGGATGCCTGGTACAACGCTGGATGTAGAGGAACTGTTTCAAATGTTATTTCTGCCACCGGAAGATATGTAGGAGGTAGAGGGAAACGGGTTATACGAAATAATAAAACAAGAAATAATAAAACAAGAAATAATAAAACAAAGAAAGCGAAATCATTTTATTAACAATTGTAGTTTCAATAGTTTATACATTTCTTGTCTCCTAATACACTTTCAACTGTACTAAATCCTAGTTTTGTTAAAATCTCGATTACGTGTTCCGTGTGCGTGTTTCCTGCATAAAAAATTACATTTTTAAATTTGGACTTAATAATTCTAGCAGCAGTATAAAAATCCATCACCCACCGGGATATCATACCTGCGTTATAAATCCAACCATAATCGCCCTCCCCCCAAATTACCCACTCCATAAATAAATCAACAGCAAATTTTATCGTAAAATTTGGAAATATTTTTTCAGCCTTGTTTATCTCCTTGACAGTCATTACATTTTCTGTTAATATTTTAGAGACGTCTTCCTTATTTCGTAAAACGCGCGAGATATCTGGGTTTTCTTTCCAATGAAGTCCATCAAGAGGCAAGTTATAGTTATTAAGTTCTTTTAACCATTTAGGCAATCTATCTTTTATATCCTTGCCAGGATCCGCCCAATGTACATGTACGTTGGAGCAACTGCCTTTCGTTTGAACACATGGTGCTAAGAATTGTCTGACTTTGCCCAACTGCACAACATCATAGTAGCCATTTACTACGTAAGTATAAACGTCGACCGGTAAAAGTTCTATAAGTAAATCAATGTGAACTGGATTCTTAGTATTTTCTCTAAGTAGTTCTTTAAACATATCAAGAATAGACATACATTTTTGGTGGGGTTTATGTTGCTCTCCAATTGTAAATATATTACAATCTTCCTTGTTCATCCATACCTTTCTATAAACATGATCTAATTTAGAGTTCATAATATATTTCTTACATAGTGCAATAAATGGATTTTCTCCCGGATTTGACGTCCCGGATTTGAAGGCCGAGACCAAGCCTTCTTTATCGCTCGTATGTTCGCCAATCCGTGTCTTTAAAGTTGGGTCGCAAATACCCGTTTTTTTATTTTTACGCGTGCCCTTAGGACATCTCAGAACCTTACTTTCTTTAAGTTTCATTGCAATTGGTGAAGGGTTGCCTTTAGAAACTGTTATTACTTTTCCTAAAGAATTCTGCCCTTTTATCATGGGCTCGCAAAGACCTGTTTTTTTATTTCTACGGGTGCCTTTACTACATCTCATAAGTTTTGGTTCAAGCGGCATATTATATATAATATATAATATTATAAAATCAACATATGCTCAATGAACACTACTTATTATATATGTTTCAAGAATTTTTACCCACTTACCTTGCTATATTAACCAATTATAATATACTTGTAATATAATTACAATCATATTATAATATAGACAACTACAAATTTATATCAAACTCACAATCGAATTTAAGTCTAATTGTTTCCCGCTCGTTATTTGTGGAATCTGGGAATATTTTGAAGTTTTCAAATAAGACCGCATAGATAAAATTAAATTATTCCACGACATTGTCTTACTATGAGGGGCATTTAAAAATGACGCGGTCATTGCTCCTTGCTTATCCGATGTTTCCGAACTGGTCTGTGCATCAGTGCATCCACTAATCATTACTACGCTCCCAATCGTTTCTCTCTCTTTTTCGTTTATAGTTGTTTTATCCGAGTTTCCGCTATCTAGATATTGGTAACGAAGGTCCATAACAGTCCCACTGTTGCACGAATCAAATAGGGCAAATAATGATACATCTTTCTTTAAATTATTGTCTATAACAAGTTTTATGTCATCATCCACTATAAACTCCGTGTCAATGCAAAAAATCATTGAATCGAACTCACTTAGTTCATCGCCGTTTTTATCTTTAGTAAGACTTCCATGACCACTAAACGATAAAAACAAGTTATCCCCGGGATTAGAATTGATTAACAGATTTTTCAATCCATCTAATATATTTTTTTTAGTAGGTTTCATATTCGTATGATCTGTTAGAATGGTAATAGTATCAAAAGCATATTTTGATTTTAAGATATTTTCAATATTTACCGCGTCGTTTATACATCCATATAACTCATACTCTGTTCCTACATAGTTGCATCCAATCACCAACGCCTTTTTATTTTTTTTCGGGTTAGTTGAAACCGGGGTAGAATATTTAACTTTAACATTTTGTATTTCTATATTTAATTTATTTTTCAATTTAGAATATTCTGTATTAAAATAATTTTTAATTTTATTTATCTCTGAATTTCTAATATTTGAAATCTTTATTGTTTTTATAATATTATTTATACGCGAATTGCAATAATCTGACAGGTTTTTTACTGCGACATTAAAGGTTTGGTTCAATTTGAAAATCTCGTTTTGAAGTGTATCACTCATAACTTTCTCTGATATTTTAAATAATCCAGATAAAATAATTCAACCAAATTATCTGGCGAACATCAGACCAGCGTTTCCAGACAAAAACGTGACTACGTTATACCTTTCTTCAAACACGGTAAGGTCGTAATTATAATCATAAAGTTGCCACGTGGGTTTATTAACACCAATTATTTGGTTTGTGACAGGATCACATATAACAAATACTTGTGCCAAGGGGTCCAGAGGAGGTTGAAAGGTAGTAAATTCAAACTGCACAGTGCTAAATTTACTCAAATTCATAGCACCGCTTGGTTGAAAATCGTCCGGATTTGTGAGTAGTTCGAAATTGTAACAATACAAATTATTCGTTGAATAACCTGCAGACGCTGTATATTTTTCAACATATTGTAAAATTCCAGCATCAAGGGAATTTTCCCGATAAGTTCCATCTAAAAGTATCGCCCACTTACTCATAATAGTTTTCTGATTTGCTGGATTGAACGGACCGGTACTATAAACTTGGCGTAGTGCGCAAGCACTTGTATTTACCGTAAGCGAAGATACATTCTGTGGCATAGTTTTATACGGCCAATTTGTATAATTAGACCACTGGTTACGCAGATGAACGTCGCTTCTTTGAAAATACCACATCCAATTTGCAACCAACCCCATACTATCGAGAGAAACCCGATTAGGTCCAACTAGATTATTAAAATTATATTCATAAACCTCTTTAATTAAATAAGTCTGTTCTGTTGAAGCAAACACTCTAACTTCATCTTCTGATAAAAACGCATACGTGCTGGTTAAGTGTATATCTGCCGCCCAGTTTGTTCGTGTATCTGTGCCAGTGTAATCGTAAGATGCATTTGGCGGCGGTTGTATGAACCGACTAAAGTTGTATGCGAGAATGGTCTGATTTGCTTGTACATAAGGGGCGTCGCCGGGAGAATATGCCGAAGCATTAACTACATCCCGTATAACAAATAATTCTTGTATTGGTCTCATTTCTACATCTATAGTCAGTTCATTGTATTGAAGACTCGCCAACGGAAACGCCATAGCGCTCGCCAAAGTAAACCACGTGTTCAATGGTACAAACAATTTTCTAGTCCTAATTGACGGTTCTGGTCCAGTTTGCCACGACGCATTATAAGTTGCCGTAGGATATTGGTTTATTCTTCCATTAGCGTTAGCTGGGTCGTTCAGCGAAAGGACGTTGCCAGTCATATCATAATAAGTTGATTTAATAGACCCCGCGAAATCCCTTTCAACTAGATTTCTTAAATATTGCCCCGAGAACTTCTGAATAATCTGCCCACCAACGTTAAATGTTACTTGTTTAATCATCATCGACCCCAAATCATCTATCCATTTAAACTCATACGGCAAATAACAATCACCGGAATTGTATAACGAACTCCATATCGTCGGCAATGTAACACATAAATATGTACCCATCAATAAATCGGCGTATCTCGGAACCTTGAATTTAAATGTAGATGGTTCGGACAATCTTAAGTTTGTTGAACCGTCGAAATCTATTCTAAACTTCTGCAGTCCGAAATTAGTATATTTCGAATAAGTCGTTTTAAAAAATGTTTTACTCGGGTTTCCATTCAATAGAACATTTTGATTTCCGGCAGAAACCAAGTTTAGTAACCCTCCAGGCATTATTATAATAAACGAATATTTATTTAACTTATAATTTATACATTATTATACTTCTTTAATATAATAATGGACCAAACAACGGAATATACAATAATAGCACTATCCGCACTAGCAATATTTTCTCTAATATGGTGGGTATATAATAAATTAAATTTAAACAGTATAAATTGTAAAAACCTTTCGAATTTCTATGACAAATTTGCAATGGTTCATACCATAAATATAAATAACGACCAATATCAATATAATTTGCGGGACTACTATATAAAAACCGCATACAATTGCTGTGCTTCCGGTGACCTAAAAAATAATTATGTAAATATATGTGCGCTAAAAACATGCATTAAACAGGGCGTTAGGTGTTTGGATTTTGAAATTTATTCGGTTGATAATGAACCTGTTATAGCTTGTTCCTCAATTGATTCGTATTATATAAAAGAAACATACAACACAGTAGCATTCGCGGAAGCGATGAGCGTCATAAACAATTACGCATTCTCTGGAAGCACGTGTCCAAACTCGGGCGACCCTCTTATATTATATTTACGAATTATGAGTAACAATAAACCCATATACGATAAAATGGCGAATATAATTTTAAATACCTTGTCAATGCGTCTTATGGGTAAGCAGTATAGTTATGAAAACAACGGATTAAACTTCGGTCTAACGCCTCTAAAGGATTTAATGGGTAAGGTAATAATAATGGTAGATAAAACGAATCCGCTGTTTGTGGATACACTGTTAGACGAATATGTTAATATGTCAGGCAACGCTGTTTTTATGAGGTCACTTCGCTTTCAGGACGTAAAACTTACACCAGATATGCAAGAATTAATAGATTTTAATAAAAAACAAATGTCAATAGTTCTGCCAGATTATTCGTCAAGTAGTTACAATCCAAGTTCGGTGTTATCATTGAATTATGGTGCACAATTTGTGGCTTTATCTTTTCAAAGTTTTGATTCTAGCTTACAATTTTATAACGAAATGTTTGAAAGCAATGGTTCTGCGTTTGTTTTGAAACCGTCGGAGCTGAGATACATCCCCGTAACTATTCCAGACCCACCTTCTGCCAACCCAGCGTATTCATACGCCCCTAGAAGTGTATCTAAAGATTATTATAATTTTACTATTTAACGTGCGTTTATTATATAAACAGCATTAATAAACATTTTATTTAAATTGAAATTATTCTTTGCGTATGAGAGAATTAAATAAAATGGACGAGATTGACCAAGAAGAAGAAGCAAAAAAACTAAGTCTTATTATAAGAAAACCCCAGGAAGGAAAGACCTTTATTTGTATAAAGGGAATTGTAACCGATATGAGTAAAAATATTCATATAGTTTTAACCATGAATGTTATTTCTTCGAGCGACCAGTTCTGCGAACGATTGGTTACAGCAATAGGACATGAAAGAATAATTGTATTTAATAGCCAAAAGGGCGTTGGGGAAACATGCCACCACGCAAAAACAATAGAATCAGTTCTTCAAATTATTCGTGATCCTAAAAATAATATAAAGGTTGTGGTTTGTTGCGCTCACGTAAAACGAGTTCGAGATAGTATTCCATCTCTGTTAGATGCTTTCGGAGATTCTAAACTATTCCTGCAGCAACGCCGTATGATTGCTATACATATAGACGAAGCACATAAATATATACCAGAGAGCAGAGAGTTTGTCCGAGGGTTCAATGCTTCGCACATTGTATGTGATATTATCGGGTATAGTGCTACTCCAGATAATATTTGGATCCCAAATGATACTTTATTTAGTGATATTTTTGTGAGAGATATTGAAAAGGACCTTTCTATTATTCGCTCGACAGAGTATTACGGAATTATTCAGTGTAAATTTCATATAAGAGACAAATTATTGTCGGTACAAGAAAATAAAGAATGTGTAGATGATTTGTCGGCATGCATTGAACGACACACTATATCTGATACAGTATTTAATCTGTCGTACAATATTCAGAATACTAACAATAAAAAATTGTATGGATATAAATTTCCATTTGATATAGGGAATGAAATATTGCATTTAAAATTTATACAAGAAATTATAGATACTATCGACATTCCTCAAGGTTCTTATACTTATAATTTCGTGCCTGCATTTACACGAAAAGTAACACACTATCAGACAACAGAAATTCTCTTAAAAAAATTCCCAAACGCTAATGTAGTTGTTATGAACGGAAATGGTATAGAATTATATAGAAATCGAGGTGAGTGCGAACAAATCACTCGTATGGTAACATCTAGGGATTGTCTAGAGAAATCGGCAAAAGGAAAAAGTGAAGAAATTGGTAAATTACGCGAACCGTCGTATGTAATACAGAAATTAATCGAACCTACCAGAAATTATCCTACATTTGTTACAGGATTAACGTGTGTAGGAATGAGCGTTACATTAATCAACGAGACTATTGGAAATTTCGACAACGTTATTATGTCGCATCATCACCTTAGTGCAGATAAATTATATCAACTGTGTAGATTTGTGTTTAATTACTCTTCTTGGTCTGAAAATGGTAAAAAAAATATAAAAACAACACAATTTTATTCATTGACCCAATACGTAGTTGATACTTGTCTTGGTTATGAAAAACACATAGACGAATTATTAGAAGATTACGAAGGGAGTTCTGTTAATTATACCGTTATTAATAAAGAGAAACCAAAAAAATTAACCGACGCCCAACTAAAAAGCGCTGCATTGAAATTGATTGAGAGAAAAGATGCATCATTGTGGAAAAAATTTAAAGTGTATGATGGAAATGATATCCAGGTATGGGCGCTTGCGAGCGATTTTTATAAAGATGTTACAGGAAACGACTTGGGAGGTAAATCTCTTCCAGAAAAGGCGGAAAAAGGAACAAATAAAGAAGGGTTTTATCTATCCTCTACAACTAAATCAGTAGATGTTCAAGAAAATAATAATATAAAAAAATTAGATAAACAAAATTGGTGGAGTATGTTTCAATTGGTAAAGGGACAGTTAAACTATGCTCGTCTATGCGTAGGTTACGACGCATCTATTACGGACGACGATAAATGCGAATATACAATATGGATAAAGTATGTTCGGTTAAAAGACAACGAATATACTAAAGCACAGTTGGATATATATGGTAAATAAATTAATAATTAAAGAGAGCGTGATTATCACCATTCATTCGTAAATATGTAATATTTTTATTGAGTTAAATTTAATTAAATTGAGTTAAATTTATTTAAATTGAATTAACAATAATAAATTATAAAAGCATTAATAACACTATGAGTTTATCTAAGATTTTATCTCTCGTCAAGGACAATATGAACCACGACGCGGTAAATGTAGTTTTCGTCGGAGTTGGAACTGCTGCACATACTTATGGAACAAATGGGGTGTTAGACGCGAAAAATTATCACCAGTACCCAGAATTGCTTACATCTATTCAACGTCGTATAAAACAAATGAATAAGATTATAAATATTACTGTAATTCTGATAGACCCTATGCAGGAAGACCCTCCGTATATGGTTCATGATATGCAGTTAGAAACTCATATTATTGATATTCCAGATATAAACGGGTGCGCTGAACAAGAGCAGATTAAAATGTACACGGGTTCAGAAGAACTGGTTGTTTTTACTATTAGACAAAATGTATTCACTGACCCACAATCGTCCAACTTCCAAACAGACGATTATGTGAATATTACCGAAGATTTGCGCGATATATCCAAATTCGCGAAGGACAATGACGTTGCTTTTATATACAATGAATTTACTGGCAGAAACAATAGGATTGTTGCCGAATATTTTGACGATAGTCTGAAGGGTCATTTGAACCATGTTATATTCGGACTTGAAGTTAGGGATAATTTCGGATGTTTTGTAGACTTGACTGGACCGTGTTCAAACTTACCGTTCTATTTAACCCGCAATTCAAAATTGCGACTATTCAATTTACACCATTATATAAACACTGGCACAGTTTCTGAAATAGACAGGGACATTCGGAATTTTTATAGGGGATTTGACCAGCAGATGTTTGACGCACAGAAAGATAAAATAATAGAGTCTCATAAATCGTATTTAAAAAATGTAATTCTACAACATTTGCGATATGCTCACTTTCTTCTACACGACAGAGAAATTGAGGGACTAGATTTAACAGAATGGAAAGAATTCGGAGAATTGAATATAAACGCACGACAAAAATGCGTAGATTTATTAAACCAAAAGAAGTATAAAAAACTATTTGACCTGTTAAAAAACGAATACGGGCAAAAACTAGATTTAGTTCCAAGATTAAAAAATATGGATATCACTGGAGCAGAAATAATAGAGTTTATTACACAACACGACGATCCGTATTTTTGGTACAATAAAATAAACAATTTAATATAACATTAATATATGTGTTGGAACCAAGATGTCTCTATAAATACATTTGGTTTTGCGTGTTTAGCGTTATTGTTTATTTACATCACCAACAAGTATACAAAATATAAAACAAAAACATTTGACAATCCATTAGTTTATTTATTTTTATTCGCAGTTGCTTCAATGCAGTTGATAGAATTCTTTTTATGGAGAAATTTAAACGACAAGAATATAAATAAAAATCTATCAACTATGGCCGCATTTCTTATAATTATACAAGAATTGGTGTTGATGTTTATGATAAAAAATACCAACATTCGATATATATTATTATTAGTATATGCGTTATTTGTGATTTTTGTAGGATTGAGACAAAAAGCGAATAATTTTATCACATTTAATACATTTGTAGGAAATAACGGACATCTTTCGTGGGAATGGATGAACCATAAAAAAAATGAAACCAGTTATTTATTTATATGGTTGTTATTTTATGTATTGCCTCTATTGTTGGTTAAAAATGATTTACTAACGTTATTTGTTATGTTATCTATGATTATAACTTTGATCGGATATTATAAATATAATACATTTGGAACTATGTGGTGCTGGTCTTCTAACTTATTTTTGTTGTATTTTATTGTTGATATTATATTAATAAAACCGTATCTTGAGTATAATAAGGTATGTTGCTATAATAGTATAATATAATCTTAATAAATAATACCATTTTACGAATTATTATTAATAATTCGTAAAGGCGATATTAGAAAAACTTGTAAATGTTTGATTGAAAAATATATACTCAATGATATAAAAACCGATACAAAACTTCTAATCACCCTATATGTTATAAAATTTACAACGAAGTAAAAAATTACAAGGTATAATTAATAATTGCTTTTCCCTTTAAAATTCGTAAATCACCCTTTCTAATAGCCGAAAACTCTGTATAATCGTCATTAAAACTTATCTTATGTACTCTACCACCAAATGTTGCTATAATATTTTGTTTATCAATAATTTTATACATGCCTTCTCCAAAAGCATCCATCTTAAAATTATCTAAAAATTTTATATAAGAATTTTCCCAAGAAAATGTTTTATTTATAATATCATGAATACTTTTACTAATAAATAATGATTTAAAATTATTTTGCACAATTTTCCAGAGTAAACGAGAAGATAAATCGTCGGACCCACAATTCGAACTTCCTAATGCAAATACATGTTTTGAAATATGTGAATGAGTTTTTGTTTTAATTATTGATTTTTTTGAAATGATTCGCAATGTTAATGCTACCCGAGAATTATTGTCATTATTTTGTATTATACCTTTACCGTGTGTCAAATAATTTGAAATCAGATATACGTACCCCTTTTTATTTAAGAGTTTATATATTAAATTAGGGTCTATGTTTTTTTCATCAAAATTAGTTAAGGGAGCAAAATTATTTTTATCATCAATTCTATTATATTTATTTTGATAATCAAATAAATGACTTCCTAATATTGCGTGTAAACTATTGTTATCATTATTATCTGTTAGTCCTATTTGTAATGTAAAATGAGGATAAGTATAGTCTAACTCAATGTATGGATCTATATGCCAATTTGCCGTGTATTGAAAGTCATTATTATTTGTTCTTAAAAAAATTTCGGTATTGTAGCAAATGCATTCATAACCAATATATTTTGTAATTATGTCATTTAATGTATTATTTAAACATAGCTCTTTAATGTCAATGTTATGTTCATGATGTTGTTTCATTTGCGAATAATCGTTAAATTTTTTATTTAGTAACCAATCCGTTATTGAATTTATTTTATCTTCTACAATATTTTCTAAAGGAAATGGTCCAACAAATCCATTCATTAAAAAGGATGTCATATTATTTTCTACAAATCCAATAGGACGTTCAACCAGAAAACAAGCAATAAAATCAATTAAATTTGGGATATTTTTTTCAATTAGTGAAAATATTTCATCTAGTTTAGTTTGAATTAAAATATGTGTTGTAGATATTGAACCTTGAATACATTCAACGTTTAATCCAGTACATTTGCTTAAAAGAACATACAAAACATTTTGTTTTGTTTCATTTGTAATATCACATATATATTCTAATAAATTTTTGAATATTTTATTTTGATGGATAGGATTATTATCTAACTCATTTAAAAAACAAACCACACTATATATTTGTATTTTATGTTCTGGATGGTTTTTATACCAAATATAATCCGAATAATTAATCATATGAATATTTGGATATGGTAAATGTGATAATTTAATAAAATTTAAAAATATTTGACTTTCTTCAATGATTGATATTCCTTTTCTACTGTTTGATATATAATTTATTTCTTCTATACGACTTGTTTTCCAATTAGATACTCCTATTTTTTTACATAATTTATTTTCTAATAAATAATTACAAATATTATATATTTTTTCAGGAGATACATTTTCATCATCTCGGTGAAACATAAAAGTATCCGCATATTTAATATTAATTCTTTTAAACGAGACACTTAAATCATTTACAATGTCTTCTTTGGTTAGTCTATGTATTATTTTGATTTTATCGTAAGAATGATGCCCCCCTTTACAAATAATATATATATCATTTCTATTAATATTTCTTGATAAAATCCAGTCTCCAAAAATATTTTCCGACGTTCCATAGCAATTGGCAGTGTCGAAACAATTTATTTTTTTATTAAAAAAAACATCATCTAATACCTTAAAAGGATTATCAGAGTTTGAAATTCTCAAAAGTCCATATATCATATATCATATATATATTATTTAATTTTTATTCAAATTTTATTAATACGTATGCAATAACTTACACATCCGTCGTTTGCTTTTGATATAATAGATTGTTTGTAATTTATACAAAATTCATCTACTGCTTGTTTTACACCAAAGTTATAATTATTATTTGCCTTTTTCATATTCATCTCATAATCGTGACCCATAATATATCCTCCATTTTTTATTTTATTGTATGAATTTATTAAATCATTTTTAACACCATTGTACGAATGGTCACCGTCAATGTATATTATATCATATTTATTATCTTCTTGATTTTGTAAAAATGTTATTGAGTTTGATTTATGAAGTTTTATATTTAGCGCATCTTTATATTTTTCAGATAATTCTAAATAACTTTTTCCTACATTGTAGTATATTACATTATTTCCATCAACATCTCCGCTACACGTGTCGCCATAAAATAAATCTACAGCATCAATTGAACCAATATTACAATTATTAATTAAGTAATTTAAAAAATCTCCTTTAAATACACCTATTTCAAGCAATTTAGGACTAGATAATTTATAACAGTAATTTTGTAACATTTCATTTCTTGTATCAAAAATAGAGATTTTTTGAAATACAACAAAATTATCAGATTCGAATATTCCTTTATAATATTTAATACATTGAGAATCAAATAATTTTAATTCATCGTTTAACTTTATCATTCTTTCTAAAAAAGATATATGTATATCTTCTATTATATATAACCCGTTTGGTTTTATAATTTTCCATAAATTTTTAAATGAAGTCACCATATGTTCTTGAATATGTGAACCATCATCTATAATTAAATCTACATCACCGATATTTGATATTAATTTATTTAATGAAATTTCATTACTTTGGTCTGTTTGAAATGTTGATATTCTTTCTTCGTTAAATAAAACATCTTCTAAAATATCACATCCAATTATATTTGCGTTTGGAAAATATTCTCTCCACATTCTTAAACTAGGCCCAGGTCTATAATTATTATTTGTTAAACCATACATCAAAGGTATATTTCCTATACCTATTTCTAATACTTTATTAATATCATATTTTTTATCTTTTAATAAATTATGATATTCTGGTGTGAATGTATGTCTACCAAAAAAAGGCGACTTATCTACATTATATTTTTTTCCTAAAACACATAATTCACTATAATTTTGTTTTTCTTTAATCCAATAATGTTCGGTGTAATCCGTTTTTATCAAAGGGTTTAATATATTGTATTTTTTTCTAAATTCATCGACTGCTCTTTTAGCGCCTACAAAATGTCCATAATCATCAATTATTATTATACCCCCTTCTATGACACTATCGTACAATTTATCTAAACAAATTTTAGTAGATTCATACCAATCTCCATCTAACCTAAGAACTGCAATTTCTCCGATATTATCTATATTTTCTTTAATTTGTAATGTATCTTGAAAAAATCCTTTTACCAGTTTAACATTATTCATATTTAAACTTAATTTATCAAAAGTATTGTACACGTTAGTTATACCACCTGATAAATTACCAAGATCTGTTAATGGACAAGATTTATTATAATCATCATCTAAATCTTCCTTTGTTATATTAGGCATTCCTTCAAAACTATCAAATCCGAATATTTTATTATTTTCACCAGATGCGAATTTCATCATCGCTAAACAACCACCTTTTGCCACACCACATTCAACAAAAGAATAGTTTGTATATTTAAATTTCGAACACTGAACATGTAAATTTTTTAGACGCTCATTGCTTACTAATGTAAATTTATCTGACAATAATTTATGTATCAATGCATTTGACAAATTCTTTAATCTATTCAAAAAAATAATCATTTCATTTATTTTATGCTGATATACTCCGGCTCCGCCTGGAAAATGATGTATGACTTTATCACTACGAACATTATTATCACCATTCACTACAAGTGATTTTAAAACTTTATTATTGTATAAATTATATTTGAAAGCATTATATACTATATATGGCTGGTCGTAACAAGAAAACTTATAAGGTCTTTTAACAATATCTTGATTTATTTTATTAAATAAATCTTTTATTTTTTCACAATTATTAAATAATAATATTCCACTTGTAAATGCCGATTTATCATTATAGTTATTTATTTCATTGCCAAATAATATTCTCCCCCAATAATCCTGGTCTAACAGTAGAGAACCTTCTTCCAATACATATAAAATGTCTTCTTTACATACATCAAAAATCTTATTGATGTCGTCTTTTACTAAAATATCAGTATCTAAATAGAGTATTTTATTGTAATTTTTTATAGAAGGTAAATTAAATAAATCTAATCTTGCTTTACACGCTTTATCAATATTATTGTATGTATCATTTATTTCAAACTTTATTTTTTTATTATTAAATAGATGACTTTGTTTAATCTTATTCATAAATGGTGTAGAGGTATAAACTAATATATTTGTATTATCATCTAAATTTCCATAAATAAATATACTTTCTAGAAGAAGTAAAAACATATCTACATATTTTTCTTGGTTAAATACACAACAAAAAATACTATTCTTTGCTACATATTTATCTGGTCGTTCATAATCACCCTTAAAAATATTAACATACTTGTCATTTTGTATATCTTCTTTCATGTCGTTAAAATCGGCGTTTTGAATGTCCAAAGGTGTAAAACGCCAATTTTTAGGAAATAATATTTTTTCATAAAATTTCAATTCTTCGTTTTCTATTATTATTTTTTCTTTTGGAATAATATTTTCTTTTTTTTTGAACAAAGAAAGTTTATCATTTAGATTATAGTAAACATTTAATGGAAAATCAATACTATCTTTAATTTTTAAACCGAAATTTTTTAACTTATTCATAATATCTACAAAACTATCAACTAGGTCATCATGTGTAATTAAACAATAATTTTTTACTAATTTTGGCATTTTTTCAATAAGATATTTATTTTTTACTAATCTTAATTCATATATATTTTTATATCTTTCTCCTGTATCTATATTTATATCCTCCTCCATAAGTTCACCCTCTGCGGTGATTGAATAAAATGTATCGGTTAAAAATGTATCTATATTTTCTGTTAAATGTGTTGGTAAATGATGTTTTTCCCTATATAATGAATTAATCCAATCATCTAAATTTCTAACAATTCCTATAAACAATACGTCGTCGCTATTAGTTAAATCACTAAAACCAAAAAAATGTTTCAAACCATAATCCCAAACTATTACAACATCAAAATTTAAAAGTACTAATTCTTCTAAATACTTTGTCCCAGAACATCTTTCGCCATAAATTGTGAATTTATTCATTATATATATATATATATATATAATGAATAAATTCACAATTTATGGCGAAAAAAATTGGAGATTTAAATCGGCGTTTTGAATGCCCGAAGGTGTAAAACGCCGATTATTTAATTTACAAAAGGAGAATAATTTATATAAATTTCATTATTACTTGTATTTTTCATATCTAAAATGCCAGGTATTAAATCTTTATTTAATTCAGGGATGTTTGTAAAATATTTTTTATGTAAGTATGTGCATTCAAATACATTTGGAATAATAACTCCCATGTGATTTCTTGTACCACAACAATTATTTCCATGAAAGTGAATTAAATAATGATTTTTAATTATTTTATTACACCTTCGCACATTTAAAACGCCAATTTTAAGACCAATCTATAACAATACAAGGTTCAATGATTTTAGAATCTTCTATACCACATAGATTTTTTTCAGTATATTGAATAAGTGAATCAGGAAATACTAAATATAGTTCGGTTATCAATTCTAGAATATATTTTTTATCTTGTAAATAAGGTTGATTATATAAAGCAAATGTATAATTTGTATCTCCGTACATAGCACTTCTAATGGTTTCACCATATATTTTTTGAACATAGTCTTTCATCATATTCATTCTAACTTGTGCTTCCATATCATTTTTATAATTTTTAAGCGTTTCTTTAATTAAAGGACTAATCGGAACAATATTATATGCCATATTCGTTATTATTAAACATATATCATTATATCTTTATATTCCAATAATCGGCATTTTAAATATGCGAAAGTGTAAATGTATAAATGTGTAAATATCTCACGTAATCCCGTTTTTATTATAAATCAACGCATTACATATACATATTTTGCCACGAACCGCATTCTTTATTTGTTTTAATGAGTGAATCGACAATCGTGTTTGTTATTGTAATCGGAAATTCTACTTTAATATTCATATCAACTTCAAATAAATTTGCATCAGGTCTCATCAGTCTATACAAATTAAGTTTCGTATGTATAATTTCAAGACATCTTTTTAAATTCCTAACTCCGTCTTCGTTATTGGTGTGAGTAGACACAATGTAATGAATAGTGTCATCTGGAATTATAATATCCTTTTCATTGAAACTCACTTGTTCTCTAATTGCGGGAATAAGATAATTTTTTGAAATAATAGTTTTGTGTATCGGTTCATACCGACGCGTTACTATACAGTTCAATCTATCTAATAATACCCTATTTACCTTTGATCGGTCATTGTAACTAAAGAAGAAGAGACATTTGCTTAAATCGAAATCAAACTCTGCAAAATATTTATCATGGAATTGAGAGTTCTGTGATGTATCTGTTAGATGTGTAAGTATTCCTACAATCTCTTCTCCCGCGGGAGTACCACTTATTTTATCTAATTCGTCGAAATATATTATTGGATTCATTGATTTACATTGAATTAACTGTTTGACAATAATTCCACACTTAGAACCTTCGTAAGTATAAGAATGACCTTCCAAATAAGGACCGTCTGTCGCACCTCCCAGAGGAATGAACACAAATTCTCTATTTAATATTTTACTTATTCCATCCTTGACTATTGTAGTTTTTCCGGTCCCAGGCGGACCTTCGATTGCGACGGATGTTCCGAACGAGTTTGGATTTGATATTAATTTTCCTACCATTTGCATTACTTGAAGTTTTACATCGTTCATTCCATATACGGCTTTGTCTAAAATATCTTTTGCATTTTTCATAAATTCGTGACATTTTTCAATACCATCTTCAATTCGTATCGGAAGTTTGTTTAGTTTATTAAACGGGATACGCATAAAATCATCAACCCATGTTTTAATTTTATTGTATTCTCCGCTTCCAGGTTCTATATTTTTTAATGTGCATAATTTCGTATATGCGCATGCCTTGAATTTTATAGGTATATTTGCGTCAAACAGAGATAGACGATATGGTTTTTCTATTTCTAGCACAGAATTGATTTCTTTAATTTGGGTTATAACGTTAGACTGTTCTTCTATCGATAATTTTTTTTGGAAATATAATACATCATTCATAACATTTTTTCTAGACAATAGTTTTTTAAACGTTTCAGTGTTTTTATTTTTTATTTTTAAAAATCGCTTTTCGTTTTGTTTCTCGAGTTTGGCTTCGTCTTTTATCATTTTCTTAATAGTTTTTTGGATATAAGGGTTTGATTTTTGCTCTTCGCTTAATCCTTCCATGTAAGTTTTTGCCTCACTTACATGCTTCATAGTGTCCAATTTCACTTCATCGCTATCTTCGCATTCGCGCTCTTCTGAGACATCCTTTTCTTCATCTTCGTCTCTGTAAGAGTATTCTGTATCACTTACACCTCCCTCTTCTTTTCCGTCATCGCATTCTTCCTCTTCCTCTCCGTCATCGCATTCTTCCTCTTCCTCTCCGTCATCGCATTCTTCCTCTTCCTCTCCCTCCTCGCATTCTTCCTCTACGTCATCACATTCTGTATAATCTTCATCTTCCTCTTCAACGCCATCTTCCTCTTCAACGCCATCAGAACTACTTTTTTCTTTATCGGGACCTATGCTAAACACTATATTATACTTTTTAGTAACTGGTTTGGAATTTTTTACTTTTGAACGAGAATATTTAGACGGAAACATCTCGGCAAGTAGAGCAGCAAACGCATTTTTATCGAATTTTTCTAGTTTTGGTGTATCTATGCTGTCATCGCTGTCGTCCGATGGAATTCTGCGCTTCGGTTTTCGGAGTTTGCGAGTCATAGATGTTACGTAATTTTCGTTCGCCATTTTTATAGTATAAATGGAATATTTTTAATTCAATTTATTATAAATTGAATTAAAAAATATATATGTTATGATAATAGTAATGTCCAAAAATACAAACGGTATAATGGAAAAAGAATACGCGTCTCCTATAATTGGAATACAGTTTAGTATTTTATCCGACGAGGAAAAAAGAAAGGGTTCGGTAGTAGAAATACTGAACAGAGAAACGTACAAAGACAATAAACCAGTAAATGATGGGTTGTGTGATATACGGATGGGAGTTCAGGACAGAGGATTAATCTGTCCTACTGACGGATTAGACAGTATTCAAACTCCTGGATATTTTGGTCATATTGAATTGGCAAATCCAGTGTTTTATATACAATTCTTAAACACGATTATTAAAATTCTACGATGCATTTGTTTTAAATGTAGTAAGTTGAAAATCAGTAAAATAAAATATAAACATTTTCTGAAATTGACGCCTGAAAATAGATGGTCTCAGGTATTTCCTTATGCAAGCAAAATTAAAAGATGTGGGGAAGATACAGACGACGGGTGTGGCATCAAACAACCAATCAAAATAGGTAAAATAGGTTTTGCTACTCTAAAGGCAGAGTGGGAAAATAATCCAAATTCTACAGAAGAAATGTCTATTATATTAACGCCCGATATAGTGCTGAAATGTTTCAAAGGAATGTCCGACGACGACATATCGTTTATGGGGTTTAGTCCTTTATGGTCCAGACCCGAGTCTATGATATGTAACGTATTAGCAATACCGCCTCCAGCAGTTCGACCGTCGGTTAGAGTTGATTCTCATCAACGAAGCGAAGATGATGTAACGCACAATTTATCGGATATAATAAGAGTAAACAAGCAGTTACAGGAAAAAATATTCACCAATGCTCCTTCAACGATTATATCTGAATTAACTAATATTTTACAATTCTACGTGGCAACCCTTATAGATAATAAAATTCCAGGTGTTAGTAAAGCCACCGCTCAACGCTCGAACAGAGCTCTAAGAACAATAAAAGAGAGATTAAATGGAAAGCATGGGCGAATTAGAGGAAATCTTATGGGTAAGCGAGTTAATTTTAGTGCAAGGTCCGTTATTACACCGGACCCAAATATAGGCATTGAACAACTTGGAATTCCTATGAGAATTGCACAAAATATCACAAAACCAGTGACAGTTAACGAACATAACAAAATGTTTTTAACCAAACTCGTGATGAACGGTCCTTTTAAATATCCAGGTGCTAATATTCTGGAAAAAAAACACGGAAAAATATCTCTTTCGATAAACCAACTTGATAAAAGTTCGATTAATGTAGAAATAGGAGACATCGTACATAGACATATGATGGACGGAGATGCAATATTATTCAACCGCCAACCATCTTTGCACAGAATGTCAATGATGTGTCATATCGCAAAAATTATGACTATCGGAGATACGTTTAGGATGAATGTCGCTGATACTAAACCGTATAATGCCGATTTTGACGGCGATGAGATGAATTTACATATGCCTCAAGACCCTGAAAGTGAGGCGGAGTTAAGAAATTTAGCAGCGGTTACTTGGCAACTTGTTAGTCCGGCAGATAACAAAACGATTGTGGGGATTTTTCAAGACTCGTTGCTTGGGTCATATATGATGACTCGAAAAGATATTAATTTTGATATTAGGACCGCTATGAATTTATTGATGAAATATGATAAGGTCGATTTATCTAAATTAATTAAAAAAAATAAAAACGACAAAATCTCAAGTTTTGAACTTCTTTCTCAAATAATCCCTCCGCTAACGATTGTTCGCAAGACTTCTAGATTCGCAGAGGAAGAAAACGCAGATAGAGACAGACAGAAAGAAATATACAATTCGTCAAACGATGTATTTGAAATAACGAATGGCGTGTTTAGGAGGGGTCAGATGGGCAAAGACGTATTCGGAGACGGTAGTAGTGGATTGATACAGCGAATATGCAACGATTATGGGAACGAACAGTCGGCAAAATTTATAGACAATTTTCAGAACATTGTCACCGAATATATGACAACTGCTTCATTTAGTGTAGGTATAAGCGATTTAATTGCGAATAAAAAAACTACTTCTAAAATAATACAAGTAATAACTAAAAAAAAGGAGGAAGTTAAAAATTTAACAGACCAGATACATCTTGGGATTTTTGATAATAAAACCGGAAAGTCTAACGAATATGATTTTGAAACTAGAGTAAACAATATTCTTAATATGTTGGCAAATGATACTGGGAAAATAGGCAAACAAAGTTTAGATCCTACGAATAGGTTCGTAGTGATGGTTAATGCTGGGTCTAAAGGTAAGGATTTGAATATATCACAAATGATGTCTTGTGTAGGGCAACAAAACGTGGATAATAAACGAATCGCATATGGGTTTGAAAATCGAACACTTCCGCATTTCACTAAATACGACGATTCTCCGGCAGCACGTGGATTTGTAGAGAACTCGTTCATTTCTGGATTAACGCCCACCGAACTATTCTTTCACGCTATGGGCGGTAGAATGGGTATTATTGATACTGCAATTAAAACATCGCAGACTGGATACGTTCAAAGACGTCTTATTAAAGGACTAGAAGATTTAAAGGTGGAATATGATATGACCGTCCGAAATAACCAGGGGAAGATTATTCAATACGGTTATGGGGAAGATGGATTTGACCCGGTGCGGGTTGAAAAGCAACAACTAAATATTGCACTTATTACAATCGATGAAATATATTCGCATTATAAACCAATTTATGATAGTTCGGGTCAAATAATGAAGATGTTATACACTAGCGAAGCAATAGATAAGATTAAACAACAAACCAAAGAGTTGGATGAGAAAATAAAAAGTATAATTGATATGACGATATCCGTAAGAGCAGATTTAATTAAAAATGTATTTTTAAGTAGAGATAATAAGTATGTTCATGTGCCTGTCGCATTTTCGTATATAATCGATAATATTAAAGGACAGCAGTACCTTTGTAGCAGTTCGCTCGTAGATATAACACCATTAGACGCGTATAAAATTATAGATAAGGGGTTCAGTGAAATATCGTCAATGTATTACATTAAACCAAATCCATTGTTTAAGGTGCTGTTTTACTATTATTTGAATACCAATAATTTATTAAATATCAAACGGTTCAGTCAAAAGGCGATTGAGACATTGATGACGAATGTAGTTCTGATGTATAAAAAGGCAATCGTTGCTCCAGGAGATATGGTCGGGATGATTGCGGCTCAGTCTGTAGGAGAACCTACAACTCAGATGACGCTGAATACGTTTCATTTGGCAGGCGTTGCAACTAAATCAAACGTAACTCGCGGGTTGCCTCGTATGGAAGAAATATTGTCATTGTCTGAAAATACAAAAAATCCGTCTTGTACAGTATATCTTCTTCCTTCAGAAGAGCAAGAGCAGGAAAATGCTAAAAAACTTATACACCGAATAGAATATACTAAACTTAGTTCAATTGTTGAAACGGTCCAGATTTTCTTTGACCCGAACGATAAAGAAACAACCATAGAAGAAGATAAAGTAATGATGATGCAATTTAATGCGTTTGAAGATTTGCAGAATGAGGGCGAAGATGAGACCGAAGATATAGAGAAGTCTAAATGGATAATACGCCTTAAATTTAATGTAGATGAAATGCTAGATAAAGATATCACTATGGATGATGTGCATTATACAATAAAGAAGATATACGGAAATCAAGTAAGTTGTGCTTTCTCGGATTATAACGATTCGAATTTGATTTTTAGAATAAGAATGAATATTAATAAAAAAACCAAGCAATCACCGCTGGACGCGACCGACCAGATTTATGTATTAAAAACATTTCAAAATTCTCTATTGGATAATACGATTATGAGCGGAGTTGATAGCATCGATAAAGCAACTCCTCGTAAAATAACGGATAGTATAGTATTGATTGATGGAAATTACGAGAAGAAGGTAACGTGGGTTGTTGATACCGTAGGTAGTAATTTGATGGCACTGTTAAGTCTGGATTACACTGATACAACGAGAACATATACAAATAATATACAGGAAATTTATTATGTTATGGGCGTGGAAGCTGCGAGACAATCTATACTTAACGAACTGACCGAAGTAATTGAATTTGACAACGCGTACATTAATTACCACCATCTTAGTTTATTATGTGACAGAATGACGTGCAACGATAAGTTGGTCTCTATATTCAGACACGGTATAAACGGAGACGACATTGGTCCGCTCGCAAAGGCGTCGTTTGAAGAAACGCCCGAAATGTTCTTGAAGGCAGCAAGACATGGAACACTTGATAATATGCGTGGTGTATCCGCGAATGTAATGTGCGGACAAGAAGGATATTTTGGAACAAGTGCGTTCCAGGTTGTATTAGATCTCGACGAGATGAAAAAACTTGTGCCAGTCATTCAACCGACGTCAGATGATTCTATAATTGATGCAGCGTTTGATAGTAAATTAGATAGTAGCGGTGATTGTAGTAAATCTAATCTAACCATCTCAAACAACGCAGAGAATATAGAAAATAAAGACCTTGGTTCGTTTAATGATGATTACGAATTGAACCTTTAAACTATATTAATAAATAATAGGGTTTGAATAAGATTTAATGCAATTATAGTTTATATTATATTTAAATGTAAATAAGTATAATATAAATTCATTTTCTAAAATAAGTTACGTAAATATTCGACAATAGATATTTTTTTTTCTGTCGCGGTGTGAGTTGCCATCTGCTTCTCCTGGGTTACCTCCGATATATATTTCATCTTTGCGTTGCTTGTTTCATACCCCCGAGGGGTCGAATCGTCGTCGAAGGATTTATATAGAAACGGTGAATTAGTTTTGCCGTTCGGTTTATTTGTATCTATATTCTGTAACCCTATGGCTTTACAAGCGTTAATCTGGTTTATTTTTATAATTTCGTCTGCATTTTTAACCATATATGAGCGATACTTCCAGTTTGTATTTATATTATTATTTTCGAGTAATTTAATATTTTCAGAATTTCCTGGTTGCCAAGATGCACTAGTATTTTCTGAAAGCGACCACAAACTCATTATATTATTGAATATTATTAAAATATTATTAAAATATATTAAGTATTAATATTTTATTTATTTAGATAACAAATCAACTAATTCGGTTTTTTTCATTTTTTTAATAACTTCTTTCTTTTCACCGGTTTTGGTATGGACTATTTTTCTTAAGTCTTCGACCTTTAGTTGAGAAAAGTCTTGTGTATTTTTTTCCACAGTTGAACCGAGTTCGTTTCTCTCTTCTAGAACATCCTTAACCTCTTCTAAATCTACCTCTTCGTCCGTAACCTCTACTATCTCAGACCTATTTGCGGAGGTTAATTCTGGGCGAATATCTAAAATTTCTTCTACAACCGAAATATCATCTATTTTTATATTGTCGCCTGACTTACCGAAAGACGAGTGTCTATATAAAATTAAATTTTCCACATCTAATTCCACATTCCGAATTAGTGAATTTTCAATTGCTATACCTTTCATAAGATTTATAATTTTGATTGATTCTTTATTTTCTCCTCTACCCTCCTCTTTTAAATCGATGATGTTGCAATCTTCAATAGATTCATCCTCTATTTCGTCGTCATCTGTATCATCGCCCTCTGAATCACTATCATCAGACAATTCTATTTTATGTGAATTTTTATCGGTAGAAGTATATCGTTCTGCCGAGTTTACTGCTTCAATTGAAGCTAAATTGGACAAAGGTTCTCCATTAAAATGTCTCTTCACCTCTTCTCTCATATCAGTCATTAACGAAAATACAATTTTATTGTTTTTATCAACATAATTATATAATTTGGATATCTTGTAATGCAGATAACCAATCAATGCTAAACCGATACATGCGAGGAGAACGTTTATCAAAAATTGTCTTCGGTCCATACTTATTAATATGTAATATTTATTAAATTATTATTTAACGAATTGAATGTACAATTTATTGTTACAAGTTACATATGAAACAATATTCAAGATATTAGGGTGTAAAAGATTTAAATATAAATAGATTTATGTATATATTAATGGACAAATCCGATGTCTTACAAATTTTCAATCGACAATTTAAAGAATTTGTAGAAAATATTTCGGAATCGTTTCCTAAAAATACCACAATTTCTAAGATGAAAACCGCATTAAATCTTTTAATAGTAGTAAAACCTAATCTTGTGTATAAAGGAGTTAAAAAATTTGTAATAGACATGTATCGAACTGAAATAGATTCTGGAGATATTACTTTTTTCATAGACAAGGATTATAAACAGGATTTAAGTAAAGCGTCTGGGTCCGAATCGTTTTTAAAAATCGTAAATGAATACGCTACAGTCGATTCTGATTCAAACTCTATTTTAGAAAAAATAGAGGCGCTTAAGGGACCAGTGAGAGAAATGAACCATGCAGAACAACAGAATGTAATGAAATATATACAAAACTTAATGAAATTAAGCGATTTGTATGAAACGCGTTAATATGATTTAAAAAAAACATTTAAATATATCAATGAGCGGGGTAAATGAAAATGAAAAAGTAAAAACAGACAACAAAAAAACATTAAAAGATTTACATAAAGCCGTTGTTGACTTTACGAATGATATTTTAACGACCTTTCCAGAAGAAAATAATAATATATCCCCTGAACTCAAAGAAATTCTTGCGAGAGATTACGTATTAAATGATACGATGAATTTAATATTATCGCACTTAAAACCCGTGTATATGGAACGGTTTTTTGACATTCTGTATCAAACCAAAGACATTTACACTCAACACCTTTTTTTCTTACCTGGTATAGATTTTCATCGGATATGGAACGATTCGAACTTAAGCGATAATTCAAGAGAAATGATATGGAGATATATACAATTAATATTATTAACTCTGGTTTCGCTGACTGATAATAGTTCTGATTTTGGGGCATCTTCTAAACTTTTCGAGAACATAAACGACGAAGAGTTTAACAAAAAAATAAAAGAGACAATTGATAAAATGCAAGAAGTCTTTTCAAAGACGCCAGGAGAATCCGATGGTTCATCAGATAATAAACCTAACATATCACTTGAAGATTTGCCTAATCCAGAAGATATACGAGAACATTTAAATGGGATGATGAACGGTAAATTAGGTAATTTGGCGAGAGAAATCGCACAAGAAACCGCGTCTGATTTGGCGGCAGATATGGGAAACCCAGAATCGTTAAACGATGTTTTTAAAACACTTTTGCAAAATCCTTCAAAAATGATGGGTCTTATTAAAAAGGTTGGTGACAAATTAGATACTAAGATGAAATCCGGAGATATGAAAGAAAGCGATATGTTAAGCGAGGCAAATGAAATACTCCAAAAAATGAAATTAATGCCTTGTATGGGAAATATTGAAGAAATGCTTTCAAAAATGGGTATGGGAAATATGATGCCTTGTGGAAGTAAGATGAATGTAGATGCTATGCAATCAAGTTTAAATTCTAAGATTAAGACGAGCAGGGAACGGGATAGATTGTTAAGTGTATTAGACCAGAGAAACTCACAAAGGGCGATGGAACGACCCATTGGAACAAGTTTAAGCGCCACTACCACTATCACTCAAAATCAGTGCACGTCGAAAGAAGAACAGGGTCTTCCACACCAATATGCAAAGTCAAATAAAAAAAATAAAAAACGGTTATAATATATAAGATATACGATTAACAAGTATAAATAATATTTATTATAATATTATTTATTATATAATGACAACGCCATTATGGTTAAATGACCCACGTATTTTATTAAATAGAGAAAAAATAACGGAATTGTGGCCGACTTCTATGATGACAAAAAACGATAAATTAAATGCTGTAACCAGACTTGTCATTTTACTTACAGCATTGGGGTTTATATCCACCGGAAGACTTAGTATTATTGTATCTGGAATTGTTACTTTAGGGTTAATTGCATTGTATAGCGGTAATACAAGCTTGAGTAAAAAAGAAGGATTTGACAATAAACCCCTCAATACAAAAAATTTTACGATGCCTTCTAAAACAAATACTCTTATGAACGTGCTCATGACAGATTATATGGACGACCCAAAAAGAAAGAGTGCGGCACCAGCGTACAACCATACGATTGAAAGGGATATTATAAAAAAAACAGAGGATGGTATAATATCAAATTTTGAAGATGATAGCATCAAAGAAAGATTGTTTAGAGATTTGGGAGATGAGTTCGACCTGGACCAGTCGGTTAGACCATTCTACGCTACTGCAAACACTCAAATACCAAGCGACCAAAACGCATTTGCTAAGTTTTGCTATGGTGATATGGTATCGTGTAGAGATGAAGATACAAATAGCATAGCGTGTGTTCAAGACAATACAACGCTTTATTCGCAATTGTAATATTTATTAATTTATTATATAGGTATATAATATTTATGTCTTTTTACGAACAAACACGAATTATCAACGATAATACAGATAAAAGTCAGGAGGAACTACAAAATGCACAAAGTTCTGCATATACACTGAATAATTTTAGACCAAACAATAAAATGTCTAGTGCTATTGAGTTTGCTACAAGCCAACCTAATGTTAATTTTACGGGAGGACATCACACTGGGTTCGGTGGATACAATATAGACGAAAATACGCAATTGATGCACACTCCTGTATTAAGACCCAAGTGTAAGGTTTCTTTAAACCATCGTATATTTTCAACTGTGCCTTATTTAGGACGAGGTGTGCACGATTCAGAGTCGGAAACGTATCTTCGTAACGGAGATATAGCGAATAATAAGAAAAGTATATATCCAAGCAGCGAATTTAGTTATGCTCCATATGCTTTAACTCCACAAATTCAGTCAATTCGAAATACTATAACTAATCCTAAAAATTTAATAGAAACTTCAGCAGATAAAAACTGGGTTCGTGGCGGAATTTCAACTAGAATTTAAATTCGCGATTTGAATATAAGTATTGATTTTATAATTTATAAATTATAAATTATAAATGGAAAATCTAGGTTTAGATAATGTAGATATACTGTGGATAACTTTAATTAATTTTTGATATATAGATTATGCAAAAAAACTTTTTACACCTTTTAACATTTACACCTTTTAACATTTCAAACGCCGATTTTATAAAAATAATATAAAATACTTATATGACAACACCTCCACATTTTAGAGATGAAAATGATTGGGAACCTATACCAGAAAGTGAAATAGATAGATTACAACAAACACTTTATCCACATTTAAGAAAACTGAAGATATCTTCTACAAAACCACAAAGGATACAATTTGTGAAAGATTTATTACACCTTTTTACATTTCAAACGCCGATTTTTATGTAGTCCTAAACCATATAAAAATCATTTATAGTTCTTCTTTATTTTTCGTGTTTTATTTTTTGGAACATATTTTTCTGGTCTTTCGTAAGCACCCTTAAATATATTTTCATATTTTTCTTTCGGTATTTCACTTATTACTTTTTGGATATTTTCTTTTAGGTTCTCATATTTTAACCCTTCTAATTTTTGTAATCTTGATTTTAGCATACTAAAATAATTTTCAATAGAATTAGTAAAATGCTGATAAGGAACTGCATAAAGTAAATTATTATGTTTATTTACTAATGCTTTTATTCTTTCGTTTCTATGAGCGGAAGCATTATCCAAAATAATTAATTTATTCCTTAATTTACTTGTTATATTATGCTCTAAAAACTCAATTAATCTATCTGTATTTATACCTCCTTTTTCATACAAATCCCAATTTACAACACCATTTACAGAAATAGCAAATACGCCAGTATATTTTTTGAATACTTCTTGTGATTGTGTTTTTATTACACAACGCTTACCTTTATTACTATAACACCGATTTCGTTTTTGTAATGATTTTATACTTGTTTCATCAATACAAATAATATCTTCTATTTTGTATTTTTTCACTTCATCATAAAACTCTTTTATTATTGAATTAATATTTATATCTTTACCAAATCGTTTTACTGGTTCATGTCTTATTCTTGTAAGTTTCAAAGTTATATTATTATCATTAATTACTCTAAAAATCTGCGTTGTAGATAAATTAGCATCTTTGTATTTGTCTTTGAGTTTTTGGTTTAACTCGTGTAATGTGATTGTTTTATTTTTATTTATTTCATCAACCAAAAACTTAACATATTCTTTTTTGACTTTATAAGCAACTGGTTTTCTGTAATGAATATTAACATTCCCTTCATTTTTGTATCTTTCAACCCAACGCATTAAACTTCTTGGGGTGCATTTGAATATTTTACAAACTTCTTCTTGTGTTTTGTCTTCAACTAAATAATATTGAACTGCGGTTAATTTATAATCATTACTTTTATGTGAAGGCATATATAATATTGAATTATTTTTTCATAAAATTGATTATAAAAAAATTGAAATGAAATACTTAAACATATAAGTATTATAATATTACAAGATGACAGACAAAAAAGTTATACTCGTTATTGAACCTGAATTATCTATGGAAGATATTAACGCAAGAATAAAGCAAGAAGTTTGTTATGAAACTTTGGAAGAATTAACTGACGCAAAATTAATGTGTGAATATAAAGATTGTAATTCTGTTAAAAATGAAATAAAAAAACTGAGTGATGTATTGGGAAAATATATTGATGAAGAAACAAAACAAAAAATAATACAAGAATATTTATTACAACTAATACCAGCAGGAACAAAAGGAGTTATAAGAGGAAATAAGTTTAATAATATAGTAAAGCAATTTATCACAAAATTAGCATTAGACACAGACCGATTTGAAATTTGTTTTGAAAAAAAATGTGAAGGTCATTTTACGACTGAAATACCAGATTGGTATATTCTGGAAAAATCAACTAATAAAATTATTATTGGTATGAACCAATTAGATTTATGGGGTGGAGGACAGCAACTTAACAGAGGTTCAAAATACATAGAAAATAATAAACATAATAACGAAAATAGTAAGTTATTATGTGTTGTTTGTAATGAAATACAATTTAAAAGCAAAAAAAATAAAGCATACAAATTATTTGAAACTGGTTTTGAAAATAATACATTATGTTATTTGAATAATTTACAAAATATTATTACTTCATACTTTAATTAACATTCTAATAACGGATTGAATTTAAATATTAATTCTTGTTTTGATATGGATTTAGGACCAACTGTATTGTTAAAATCATATGTGATTGTAGATAATTTATTTATATTATCAGTTATAGATTTTCCATTAGTAAATTTTATAAAATAATGTGATTGGATACTTTTTTCATCAATTTTTTTATCTATTGTCCCTGCATTTACGCCAACACGACGAAATGATATATCTGGATTTTCTGTTTTTTCAACAAACATAAAATTTACTGGTTCTAATTTTTCATTTACAACTCTATTAGTTGTTTTTTTTTCCCAAATTTGAAATATACATGGAACATTATGTTCTACCCCATCTACTAAAAATGATTTGTCAGGTAAATCTATTTCAAATATAAGATGAAAATTTAATGGAAATGTTTTTTTTAAACTATCTTTTTTGAAACTTTTAGGTAATATAAATGAAACACTATCACAAAATTCACAAGATTTTTTTATAAATTTAATTGCTAATGAAGATTGACGACCAAATGGGGGATTGCCTATTATATGTATTTTACTAAAAGTTTCCTTAATAATATCATAATCGTATAGTAAATAATCTTGTTTTATTATTTCATCATTATCAGGTTCTAAATCATAGAATTTAAAATTACTCGTTATTGATTTAATACCTGTAATAAATGAACCATTACCAGCACTCGGTTCTATAATTAATTCATCAGGATTTATTTGTATATATTTTTTAACGAGATTTAAACATAACTCAACAACAATATCCTTTGTGTAATATTTATCAATAGTATTACGATTTAATCCTTTTGTTTGTTTAGTTTCCATATTAGGTGTAGTTTGTTGGGTTATTACATTATTATCTATTATATTTAATTCAATTTTTTCTTTATTTATAAGTGTATTATCAGGTAATATGGTATTAAGTTTGTCTTCAACTGCTTTATCAATTAAGACCTTAATTTTATCGGCATTATTTTCGCACATATTTTTTCGTTTTTGGTGTTGAGTATAATGTGATTTTTGGGTAAAAGTTTTATAACATTTGTCGCAACTATAATTAACCATTTTAGTTATATAGTATAATAATATTTTATTTTTATATAGTTTAACTAAAATTAACTAAAATAGTTATTCCTTAATTATTTCAATAAAATACAATTTACATTTTAGACAAAATCGGCGTTTGAAATGTAAAAAGGTGTAAAAAATCAAAATAATACTTGTGCTTTTGGGAAAAATGTGGGTGGTAAATACTGTTGGAATGAACCAAAAGATAGCGAAAAAAAGTATTTGAAATTACAATGGGGTCACATTAAACCGAGATGTCGTAAGGACGAAACGCAAACAATTAAAGATTTATGTTTATTATGTGCTAGATGTAATAATCAAATACAAACATCACGTTATTTATGTCAACTAAAAGCAGAATTAGAGAGCAAATTAGAAAATATTGACGAATTAATACAAACATTCAAATAATATTTAACCAGCGCGAAAACGTGAAAGAAGCGTTTGAGTGTGTTGCGAGAACAGGTTTTTCAAAGTATGGAAAAAATCGGAAGTTTAAATTAACCCATTAATACCATCTTCAAAATTTATATTTATTGACCACCCAAGGTCCTTTAATTTATTATTACTAATATAATACCGCTTGTCGTTGAATGGTCTATCTTCTATAAATGTTATCCATTTGCTATAATCATCTGTTCCTTTAATCTTTTTAATCAGCATTTTGGCTAAATCTAAAATACTATATTCCATTCCTTCGTCGCATCCAATATTATATATTTCCCCCAAATTCCCTTTTTCTAAAATGGTGATAAATGCGGTAGATGTATCATACGAATGTAAAAATGCCCTAACGCAACTACCATCACCCTGAATTGTAATCTTTTCGTCTCGTTGCAATTTCTGAATAAATTTAGGTATAACTTTTTCTGGATACTGATTAGGACCATATACATTATTTCCTCTCGTGATAATAATAGGCATTTTAAAAGAGTGGTTGTATGATTGTGCTAATAATTCAGCACCGGCCTTTGTAGCAGCATACGGATTAGTCGGGCATAAAACACTTTGCTCGTTTTTACAATTTTCGTTAATATTTAGCATAGACTCTCCATAAACCTCGTCGGTTGATACATGAATAAACTTTTGCAACGTAGTACAATTCGATCTAACTGTTTCTAATAAATTGTGTGTTCCTAAAATATTATCTTTGGTATATTGTATTGCGTCTGTGAAAGAACCTTGAACGTGCGATTGTGCTGCAAAATGAATAACGTGTGTAATTTTGTTTGTTTGAAAAATGTAGTTCAATAAATCTAAACTTTGTAAATTGCCGAATTTAAACGTATATCGGTCTTTGTCGTTTCTAATTTCTTCATTGATATTCTTAATTTCATCCGCACAGTAATAGAGAGCGTCGAAATTTATAATTTTTATATTTTTATAAATATTGTATATTTCGTTAATAAAATTAGAACCGATAAAACCAGCACCTCCTGTAACAAATAAAACAGTTGATGGTAAATCTGTAAAATCAGATTGAGAATTAGTTTTTATGTCGGAAATTTCTTCGTTTTTAGTAATTATGTTTTTTTTACGATAGTTCGGTGGCACTAATTCGTACGGTACATTTATGGGATGGCAGCATACCGGTACTATCGTAGGATTTTTTTCGTAATTTTTTAATAATTCTCTCACGGCATCTTTTATATGTCTAACTTCTGGAGCAAAATTTTCAAGTTTGGTCGTATCTAATAGATTATTTGACCTATCGCAAGCAATAACTTTTCTCTGTTCTTCGATGCTAAAATTATTCCAACTAAATGATTTATCCACATATTCTTTATACATTTCAAGTATTTCATTATGTGAAATAACTCCGGGATTTGTAAGATTGATTGTCCCGACTACACCTTTTTCCATCATTTTTAAAGCAATTGGCAAAAGTTCGGGCAATACAGACATAGAGTTAGGGACAGAACATATTTTTTCATAATTTGCGATTTTTGTTATAAAATTTCGAGGGCAATCTTTATCTACAATAGGCATTCGAATTCGTAAATTTAAAACCGTGTCTTTGAATTGATGCATTAACCGATCTGTAAATCCTTTTACAACAGAATACCCAGAACCAAAAAAGTTTGGTATATCGGATTCACTAAAACCTTTATCTCGATTATTGTCTATATAATTAAAAATACATCCTGTGCCAAGGTATGTATAATGTATGTTTCTCTCTTTGCATAAAAGAGCTAAAGAGATAGGAGAGAATAAATTATCTTTGATGTTTTCTACCAGTTTCCCAGGTTGTTCCAAATAATCAATAGTTGTATATTCAATATCATCAATTGTTCCGTGTGTTCTTCCGATAAAAGAAACAATGTGCGTTGGTTTAACTGTATAAATTTCTTGTATTAGCAAAGGAGTATTGTCTACACGTTCTGTACCTAATATATAATCATATTGCGTATTTTCCAACAACAATATAAACTGCCCTCCAATCCAACCTTTATGCCCATAAACAAGAATTTTCATTGTATTAAATATCGTAATTCTTTTAAATCATAATATTTGATTAAACAAATAGTACGATTTCAAATAAATATTATTCATTCCAGCGACAATAACAATTGTCTATTTCCTTTATATTTTAAAATGTCGAGTTCGTTTGACGACGTTTTGAATAAGTCCTTGCCATAAATATCTTGCAATAATAACCATTCGAACAACCCGCCGTTGTAAATGTATACATATGTGAATCCAAGACCGATTAACTGACTATATTTTTTATGTACATTTATATCGGAAGAATTCATACCATAAATAATAATTTTAATGTTCTCTCTAGATGAGATATATTTATTTATAATTCGTTCTTCTTCATTTATATGCAATGTTCCGACAATTAAACACACCTGTTTATCTGCCGAGAGAGTATTTATTAATATAAAATTTTTACCCGAAATTGTATATTGTACATCTTCGAAATTAATATATTTACAACTACCTGCGGTATTTCCCATTAATGGTAATAATAAAAAAATAAAATAGTGCTAACCCAAATAAATATAATAATAAATACAATTTTGGGTTTGTATTATGGTCTATAAGTAACTGAAGTCCAATTATTCGACGGAGTAGTTCCAATAGTCCAAGTAAATCCATCTGGACTTGTCATTACTCCATTTAGTGTTCCGAAATAGTCCATGGCAACAAAGAGATCCTTTCCACAAGTAACTGAAGTCCAATTATTCGACGGAGTAGTTCCAATAGTCCAAGTAAATCCATCTGGACTTGTCATTACTCCATTTCCTGTTCCTGTAATGGACACTGCAACAAAGAGATTCTTTCCATAAGTAACTGAAATCCAATTATTATCCCCTGGAGTAGTTCCAATGGTCCAAATAAATCCATCTGGACTTGTCATTACTCCATTTCCTCTTCCTGTAAGGGACACTGCAACAAAGAGATTATTTCCATAAGTAACTGAAGTCCAATCATTATCCGCTGGAGTAGTTCTAAAATCCCATTTAAAACCATCTGGGCTTGTCATTACTCTATTTTTTGTTCCTGTATTGGCCACTGCAACAAAGAGATTATTTCCATAAGTAACTGAAGTCCAATCACTATCCACTGGAGTATTTCTAATAGTCCAATTAAAACCATCTGGACTTGTCATTACTCTATTTCCATTTCCTGTATTGGCCACTGCAACAAAGAGATTATTTCCATAAGTAACTGAAGTCCAATCATTATCCGCTGGAGTAGTTCTAATAGTCCAATTAAATCCATCTGGACTTGTCATTACTCTATTTTTTGTTCCTGTAAAGGACACTGCAACAAAGAGACCCTTTCCATAAGTAACTGAAATCCATTCATTATCCACTGGAGTAGTTCCAATCTTCCAAGTAAATCCATCTGGACTTGTCATTACTCTATTTCCTTTTCCTGCATTGGCCACTGCAACAAAGAGACCCATAGCACCCGTGTTGCCAGTGCTGCCCGTAGGACCCGTGTTGCCAGTGCTGCCCGTAGGACCCGTGTTGCCAGTGCTGCCCGTAGGACCCGTGTTGCCAGTGCTGCCCGTAGGACCCGTATGACACGGTTGATTCCATTTCGGGAGTTTTTCTATGGTCAAACCAGTTGCGTCTTTATTAAAATCCGAGTGAAAATCTATATACTCAACGCACCATCCGCTTAAATCTTGGTTGAAATTTGTACATCCCTCGAACATAGAGTCCATACTTGCGACATGTGAAGTGTCAAAGTCTAATTTTTGGTTGAATTTTGTACATTTATAGAACATATAGGACATATATAAGACTTTTGAAGTGTCCTCAAAGGTTATTTTTGAGTTGAATTTTTTACATTCATAGAACATTTCTCCCATGTTTAAGACATTTGAAGTCTTAAAAGTTAATGTTGAGTTGAAATTTGTACAACTCCAGAACATAAAGGACATATTAGTGATGTTTGAAGTAGGAATATCTGATGATATAGTTTTTAATAAACTACAACTATCAAACATAGAACCATTTATGATAGACGCATAACTACCGAAACTGAATTTGGGACCAAAACTAATTACTGATGTCAGACACTCGTACATATTGCCGTTGTATTCACCTTCACCATCATTATTAAATGTGAACCATCCATTTATAACTCCATTAATCGTGATGGTATAATCTCCTTTATTTACATATATATGTTCTGCGTCTTTTACATTTGGCGATACACCAGAACCGTCGCCCCAATTAATCTCTCCGGTGTAAGTTCCTCTAGTTGAGTTGTCGTATGGCATTTTTAGAGTGAACTCATCGTCAGGGATTGTAATGGTTGCAGAGAAGAGGGTAGCACCCGTAGCACCCGTGATGCCCGTGATGCCTGTGCTACCCGTAGTACCCGTAGTACCCGTAGTACCCGTAGTACCCGTAGTACCCGTAGTACCCGTAGTACCCGTAGTACCCGTAGTACCCGTAGGACCCGTAGGACCCGTACCACCCGTACCACCCGTACCACCCGTAGTACCCGTAGGACCCGTACCACCCGTACCACCTGTACCACCCGTACCACCTGTACCACCCGTACCACCCGTAGTACCCGTACCACCCGTAGTACCCGTACCACCCGTAGTACCCGTACCACCCGTAGTCCCCGTAGTACCCGTAG